>WNFJ01671304.1_pt1 | contig 22495 bp, 15 predicted proteins | sample 5400461 | NCBI WGS metagenome assembly WNFJ01 (sample SAMN13153349, study PRJNA577476) | soil metagenome | isolation source: 115 cm saprolite on Douglas fir-dominated hillslope | place: USA:California | collected 2013-09-17
GAACACGTTTCGATGTCTGAAGGAACCGGAGCCGTCCACACAGCTCCAGGTCATGGAGAAGAGGACTTCGAGGTCGGCACAAGATATGGACTGCCAGCCTTCTCGCCCGTAGACCCATCCGGCCGCTTCACTAAGGAAGCAGGAAAGTATGCGGGACTCTCTGTTAGAGATGCGAACAGATTGATCATCGAAGACCTCGAGGCCAAGAACCTTCTCTGGAAGGAGGAGACAATCGAGCACTCTTACCCACATTGCTGGAGATGCAAGACAGCCCTCATCCTCCGAGCAACAGACCAATGGTTCGTCAAGGTCACCGCGATCAAGGCAAGAATGCTGAGCGAAAACGAGAAGGTCCGATGGGTGCCGGAATGGGCCGGGTCCAAAAGATTCCACGACTGGCTTGAAGGTGCCAGGGACTGGGTAATATCGCGCCAGCGTTACTGGGGTGTCCCTCTGCCAGTATGGACCTGCGAAAAGTGTGGAGAGCATACCGTGATAGGCTCAAAAGTAGAACTCATCAAACTCGCGATACACCCACCGAAAGAGTTTGAGCTGCACAGGAACGGTGTCGACAAAATAGAGATCAAGTGCAAATGCGGTGGGAAGGCGAGGAGAGAGTCTGACATTCTGGATGTTTGGATGGACTCTGGCACTGCCTCTTGGGCGAGCCTCAACTATCCAAAGAAGTCCGTCGAGCTAAAACGCTGGTGGCCAGCGGACCTCATCCTAGAAGCGCACGATCAGACGAGAGGCTGGTTCTACAACCAGCTCGTTCCAGGCGTCTTTGCCTTCAATCAAAGCCCGTACCGACGAGTGTTGATGCATGGACATACTCTTGATGAGCAGGGAGAAAAGATGAGCAAGTCGAAAGGCAACTTCGTCAGCCCAGGCGATGTTATTGGTAAGTATAGCCGTGACGTCCTTCGATTCTACACCGTTCAGTCAACCCTTTGGGAGGATTTCCAGTTCTCGTGGAACGCGGTTGAAGTGGCAGCGAAAGATCTTCAGATTGCCTGGAACGTCTTCTCATTTGCAACCCTCTACATGAACCTCGACAAGTTCAAGCCAGATTCTTGGTCAGTAAAGAGACTCTGGAACAGCCTAAGGCCGGAAGACAAATGGCTGGTCTCTCGCAGCGAGAACTTGTTGAAAGAGGTAGGCGGAAACATGGAAGGTCTTGAGCTGCACCTAGCATTGCGGAGACTCAAAGCGTTTGTAATAGAGGATTTGAGTCACTGGTACATCCGTCTTGTAAGAAGACGGTTCTGGCAAGAAAAGCAAAACAAGGACAAGCTCGCCTCATACGCAGTCCTTCATCATGCACTGAGGACCTGGCTCATACTAGCATCTCCGTTCGTCCCCTTCTTGACCGAGACAGTCTACCAGCAAGCCTTTCGCAAGACGGTGAAGTCGGACCTTGAGAGCATTCACATGTCCTCCTGGCCTAGTTCGAGAGCGGTGTGGATTAACAAGAGACTTGAGGAGGACATGGAGATTGTACAACAGGTCTCTGCGGCATCATCATCAGCCAGACAATCAAAGAAGGTAAAGCTGCGCCAACCAGTCGCTAGGATCCTCATCGTCACAGACAGCAACAAGGTAAAGCGAGCGGTCAAGAGTCTGAAACCACTCTTCCTGCAGCAGACGAACTCGAAAGATATCCGACTCGTCGGCCTCGCAGAGGAGGAACAACTGAAGAACCTGATAGTTGAACCGAACTTCAAAGGACTCGGACCCGCTTTCAAGGGAGACGCCAACAAAGTCGCACCAAGCCCTTCAAGCCGACAAGTCCTACACATTGAAGGTGAATGGTAGAGACTACACAATTACCGGGCAGATGGTCTCATTCAAAGAGGAGATGCCGGAGAACTTTGCCATGGGAAGTCTTAGCGAAGGCCGCGTGTACATCGATCTCACAATTCCAAAAGAACTGGTTAGAGAAGGCTTCGTGAGAGAAATTGTGAGACGATTGCAGGAGATGAGGAAACGCCTCGACCTCCCGGTTGACGCTTTCGTTGAAGCGTACGTGACGGTTCCTGACGCCCAGAAACTCGAATGGCTGGAAGATGAGCGAGATTACCTCATGGAAGAAGTAAGAGCAGAGAAGCTACATCTTCTACGTCCCGACCAAGAAAAGCCAAAGGTGAACGCGGAAGAAAATTGGCAGATAGAAGGTCACACGTTCCAGATGGGCCTATTATCCAAAAACGCGCTTCGCTAAGATTGCCAGACCGGAACGACGCACAAAAGGTACGTTTTCTCGTCAACCCGATAGCCGGAATGGGCGGAGCAGTAGGACTCAAAGGCACCGACGGAAAAAAAACCCTCCGAGAGGCAATCCGAAAAGGCGCAGAATCCGTCTCCCCAGAAAGGGGCCTAAGATACCTAGAGGACGTTCAAAAGCTAAACAAGGATGCTGAATTTCTAATCGCCCCCGGAAAAATGGGAGAGAACATTGCCGACCAATTGAAACTTGAGCATGAATTGGTCGGGCGAATTGGAAGGACAACTACTTCCCAGGACAGCGTGAGGATCGCTCGTCTCATGAAGAGGAGAAGAGCAGGCTTGATCGTTTTTTGCGGTGGAGACGGAACGGCACGAGATGTGCTGAAGGGCGTTGGCCAAGATACTCCCGCACTGGGCGTCCCAGCTGGAGTGAAAATCTACTCGTCAGTCTTCGCGATCAATCCCGCCGCCGCGGCAGAATCGACCGTCGCGTTTCTTCGGGGTCAGATTCCCAAGAGGTTGGGCGAGGTGGTCGACGTTGATGAAGCCGCATTCAGAGAGAATCGATTGTCAGTCAAACTGTTCGGCCATCTTACAACCCCCGATTCTGGACCACTAATGCAAGCGTCAAAATCAGCAACTGGATCTTCAGAGGACACAGAACTGGACGCAATCGCGGAATACTTCCAAGAGAAGATCGACCCGGCCTATACCTACATTCTCGGCCCAGGATCAACATTGGAGAGAATCTCCAAACGACTAGGAGTCAAGAAGACGCTTCTGGGGGTTGACGTAGTGAAAGGGAATCGAACAGTTTTAGGAAGGGATATGGACGAAACGGCACTGCTAACCCTAGCTGGCGAGGGTCACGTGAAGATCGTAATTTCACCGATTGGCGGGCAAGGCTTTCTGTTCGGAAGGGGAAACCAACAGATCACCCCAGAAGTCATTCGTAAAGTTGGCATCGAGAACATTACGGTTGTTGGACTAAGGAACAAGATCGAAGCACTACATCCCCGACGTCTCCTCACTGACTCAGGTGATGATGAGACAGATCGACAGCTACGAGGTTACCTCCGGGTAATTACGGGATACCGGGAGGAAATGGTCGTCAAGGTGGAGTAGACAAACAGTTGTCCTCTGACCTCGATTGTGTCCCAATATTGATGACCAACAGTAACACTACGCTCTAAGTCAGTCAGACCTGTTAGCCTAGCGATTGGTTATGCCCGGCGCCCACAGAAAGGCCCTGAAGAAAAAGACAAAATCCAAACCCGAGAAGAAGACTCGGAACGCCTCTCATCCTCGCAAGTCTTCTCCAAAGACTAGTTCTCGTCTCAAGAGGAAAGACCACAACAGAGAAAGAATACGTCACTTACGTGTATGAGTGCACTCGCCCTGGGTGTGGCTACAAAATCTGGCGAGATGACAAAGGTGAACCTGGACAGCTACGCAGCGACCTGAAATGTCCAAAGTGCCACCATGTAGAATTCCGGTGCTTAGGCAAGGGGGACTTGCCAGAAAGCTTCCAAGTTCCAATTCCCACAAACCCTGTCAATTTCGACGCAGTTAGAGCGACGCAGTTAGAGCTTCCGAGATAGGATCGAACTAGAAAATCGCTCATAATCGACGCCGCTCAATACGCTTAGTCCTGCGTTTCTTAGACACGAGATTGTAGCCCATTAGGCCTGCCAGGATAGTTCCAGCAAGAATGATCCATTCAAGAGTGGGAATCGCCCATGACGATGCTGATTGAGTAATCCGAACTTGCACTTGGACTGACGAGTTTCCGTCAACGGTTGCGCTGGAAGCGGCTCGGACCGGTTGGCTGACCTCGACAGCATAGGTTCCTATCGGAAGCTGATGAAAAACTAGTGACCCGTTACTTCCAGTAATCCCGGAGGAGAAGGGCGCTTGTTCGAAGAATAACGCTACGCTGGCTCCCGAAACTCCCTCCCCATTCTGGTCTACGACCCGCACTGTAAGATCGTACACTTGCAGGTTCAATCGGGCATTTCCCATACTTGGATCAAACGTAGGCGACAATGGCGTCACGTCGATGTTTTGCCAGATGACCTTCGAGACAGTGAAGCTTCCTTCTGGAAGAAGATAGGTGCCAGAAGGATTTGGACTAGTAATCGTGCCGTTCGGGTTGGAAAGCTGGAAAGCCGAGGGCGGCTGAGATAGAAGATTTCCACTCCCATCTCTGAAGACCTGCGCGAAATTCGTCTCATAAACGGAAAGATGAAGAGGCAGAACAGTCGTGTACACCGGAGTATACGTCGCAGTCTGATTCACGACCTGCCCTTCCCACAGGGCGATGATGACGTAGGTCCTGTTATCGGACAGAAAAGCCCCTGGATTGACCCAGCCAGTACCGTTTGAGAACCCAGTGTAGACTGGCTGTCCTGCCAAGAATATCGCCACCGCAACATCTGGCACCGGCACGGGTGCAGAGTCTTTGCTTACGGTCTCCAGATGGACGCCCAGCGATGCCGTCAACGCGATGGAAAGTTGCACTGTAACCTTTGACCCTCCATTGTCGCTCATGTTCAGAATCGTGCTGTATGTTCCACTCTGGTCGCTGGTCGAGAATGAAAAGTTGAGGTCCCATAGTCCAGAATAGGAGGTGGCATTGCCTCGAATCATGGTGAGAACTGCATTTTGCATGAAGATCGTCCCTGAGGGAGAATGCATAGTGGCGTTGACTCTCTGAACGTCATAAAGGCCAAGGCTATCGAATCCATTGTCTTGAAGGGTCACCTGGCGACCCTGGGCAGTAGAGTTTCTACTATAGAACGTCGTTACTATGCCTGTTTGATTGTAACTGTTGAGAGAGACGACGCCAAACCTTGATTGAAAGATAGCTGACACAAAACTCTTGTCAGATGAGCTGTCATAGTAGAGCGCGATATTCGCAGGAGTAGCCGCGGGAACTGAGACTGTCACCGTGAAATTCAGAATTCCATCCTTCTGAATCTTCATGAAACTCGGGTTCGTCGTTATTGTGAAAAGATTGATGTTCGTGTTAACGACGGCTGCTAGACTCGCGTTGGCTACAAGAACTGGGTTCCCGGTAGACAAAACTTCGCTTAGCGTGCCAACCACGACAGTTCCGCCTCCAGTTTTCGCGGAACTTGCAAGGTAAACACCGAATGTAACAGGACCAGAGAGACTGACGTTTCCTGCCATTCGTGGTTGAGTGTAATACTGCCAAACCGCTGGAGATCCTATCACGGCACTCCTGTTTTGTGTTTGAATCAACGACGGCCAAAACTGGGTCGTGTTGGCCCATAGGTTAGTGGTGACTCCGTTGACGGTCTTCGAACTTTGGGAATGAAAATAGAAACTGGAAGCCTGGTTGAGAGAGGGAGCATGCCCTAGAGGGAAGAAGCCCGGCAGAAGAATGAGGGATAGAATCAAGGCTGGGATGACTGCAATGGTCCAGTCTCTTGACAGCATCGAACCTAGTGCGCCTCTGTGCTCCGAGGCATAGCTTGTACCAAAGCCCGCTGATACTGAACAAAGAGTTTGAGCGGTTACACTTCGAAGACGGCGCAAACGCGAATCCACTAGAACCAAAGCAGCCTTGAGAGCCTAACTAGTGAACCCGTAATCTCACGCTCGGCACATGCCTACGGTGCTTACGGGTGCGTAATTGTCAATTGAGTCCAGAATGGTGGACTTCATTCTTCCATCGTACGGGCACGAGAGTCTTATGCCAAGTTACAACAAGATATTATCGTAATTGGACCGATGGTCCTTCTCTCGCTCGTACTTGGATATGGGCCGGAGATGTTCTTCGCCAGACTATCCCAGACGGTAATACACCACAGCAGAGCCATATTCATCCTCTGGCTAGTTGCCCTCGGCGCAAGTATCCCGGCCCTTCTGCAAGTGCAAAACGTCATCGTATACAGTGATACCAGTTTCAATCCGAAAAACAGCGAATCGAGCATAGCCCACGATCTGGTCAGTAGAGAGTTCCAGATCAGTCAAGGAGAAAGCGGGCTTGTGGTGATAACCGGTGAGGACGTTAGAGGTGTCGACGCGAGGAACTTCGCCATCACTCTCAACCGGACCCTCCAAGAAGACCCAGCATTGAGTAACATCAGCAACATCACCAACATCTACGACATTTATTCCAAGCAACTCCTCGGCTATGCCAGCGTGGTTAACTCTCAGCTATACGAGTCAGAGAACACGACCGCTTTGGTTGCGAGCCTGGAATACGGCACAGCAAACATCTATGCGAATCAGTGGTCAAGAATTGTAAGCCAAGGACCATTCTACGCCAGCGGGGCCCAAGTAGCAGCCTACAACCAGGAGGCTAATGCATCAAGTTGGCCGCTCATAGCGAGCCAAGTGCCATCAACTTACCTCTCCCTAATCAAACCCTACTACAATCTGTTTTACCAGTCTTGGAACCAATCATTCAACCCGTCGTCTCAGTACAACGTCTATCAGCTAATGGTTCAGGGTTCCCCCTTACTTCGGGCCCAAAACATAACCAAAGGAAACCCAGGCCTCCAAAGCCAACCATCTTACTATAACATAACTTCCCGCTATTTTGGCTCCTCCATTCCAGATCAGCAATCTAAGAGCCTCTTCCTTTCCGTGGCCAAGTACTTCAACCTCTACTGTTTCCCCTGCAGCTACCCTGACTATTGGAACGACGCCGCTGGACTTCGCGCCTTCACCATTTCCAGCTTCCTGAATCTGACAGGAACTGACCCGAGCCAGTACAATACAATCGGCAAGATCTATGATCTTGGTCCCTCACCAAGCTTTGCAAGCGTTTCCAAGCTCGCCTCTAGACTTCTTCGGGAAGGCAGTGTCTATTCGTATCCAGTCCAGCCAGGGAGAGACGCCTACAGCCAGTTCGTCTCGGCCGACAACAACACGATGCTTGTAATTCTGGACTTCAAGAACAATGGACCCGATCCTAGAAACAGCATCCAGCGAATTAGAGATGATGTGGCCGTTGCCAACCGGCTTTCAGGCCAAAACTTGGCCATCTTTGTAACAGGTGCCCCCGCGTTTAATTATGATCTCGAAACAGAATCCGTGAGCGATATCGAGCGCATCGACCCAGTAACCGTTGTCCTGATAATTCTCATTATAGGACTCTTCTTCGGCTCTCTTGCAACCCCCCTGGTGCCGATCTCTGCCATCGGCCTGTCAATAGGGGTAGCCTTTGGCCTTGTTTACCTCGTCGGGTCTTACGTGACTAGCGTCCACTTTCTAGTATTGACTCTCATGCCCATAGCAATGTTGGGCGCGGGCACAGACTATTGCATCTTTCTAATCAGCCGGTACGCTGAAGAGAGGAGATCGGGCCACGATAAGAAAGAGTCAGTCCAGCGATCTCTGGCCTGGGCGGGAGGGAGCATCGTCACAAGCGGCGCAACGGTCGTCCTTGCCTTCGGAACCTTGGCATTTGCCAGCTTCGGAATGCTGCGGTCGATCGGTTTGGCCGTAATGCTGGGAATATCCGTGGCCCTACTAGTAGCCCTCACTCTCGTTCCTTCAGCCTTGATGGTCTTCGGTGACCGCTTGTTCTGGCCTGGACATGTAGGAGCCAAGAGAGAGGAGAAAAAAGGATACTATGCCAAAGCTGCAGGGTTCACAGCCCGGCATTCGAAAGTAGTGCTCTTGATGGCCTTAGCGCTCTCTGTTCCGGCAACCGCAATCGTGTTTTCCTCGGGGACAAACCATGATTTCATCGCTCAGATACCTGATTCCCTAGAAAGTCGAGCCGGATACAACAGCATGGTTCAAGGCTTCGGACCGGGAGCCGTCACCCCTACATACACGATAATCATCACACCGGTGCAACTAGATGGGAGTAACTGGATAAACGCCACCGCCCTAAGGGCCATCTCTTACGCCGAAAACTCGACTCTTCTGATGCCAGGGGTTTCCAAGGTTTATGGGCCAACGCATCCTTTAGGAAATCCAATATCCTACTCCACCTTCAACCAGTTGGGACCCACTGAACAATCAGAAATGATTCGAAGCATGCAACCGTTCCTTGGTCAAGACGGTAGATCAGCTATGGTCTGGGCGGTCCTCTCAAGCGAACCTTATTCGGACTCGGCCATCTCAACCCTCAACAGTATCAGAGCGAATGTAAAGACTCTCCAGTCCCAGAGCCCCCTCCTAGCCTCGTCAACATTGTTGGTGGGCGGGGAGACAGCCTCGTTGGCAGACCTGACCAGGGCGGCCAGCGCAGACTATTCGAACATGACTATTCTCGTCCTAGTAGGCGTCTTCATCGTACTCCTCCTAGCACTTGGATCGGTGTTCACACCGCTCCGTCTGATATTGACAATACTCCTCAGCGTGTCCTGGGCAATGGCGGCCGTGATGCTTATCTCGCAAAACATTCTAGGAGCACAACTGACATGGATACTTCCGATCATGCTCTTGGTGATAATGGTCGGATTAGGGCTTGATTACGACATATTCCTGGTCACACGAATTAGAGAGCTTGTGCTCAAAGGACTAACTGACGATGCAGCGATCGACACCGCGGTCGAACGAACAGGGGCGATTATTACGGCATGCGGACTTGTAACGGCTGGCGCGTTCAGCACAATGATGCTCTCCCACATTCTCCTACTGCAACAGCTGGGGCTGGCAATCCTGATTGTCGTCTTATTGGACGCGTTGGTGATCAGAATATACCTGGTCCCATCGATTATGAGACATATGAAACGATTCAACTGGTGGGCACCACGAATAATCAAACAAGCTAGGAAAACGATAGACAGAAACTCAGGCGCAAGATTGTTGGAAGAACTCGGTAACCGCTGAACCTTCAGGCAATAATGAGCGGCCGATTTTTTCTCCGCAACATCAACCTCGATAATTTGAAGCGTAATAGATTGTCCTCTCCGAAGTCATAGGAATGGTGCGGGGGGTGGGATTCGAACCCACGAAGGCCTACGCCACAGGATCTCTCCTGAAGCCGGATCTTAAGTCAAGCACCGCTTCGTCCGAGCGGTCCTGCCCCTTTGACCTGAATCCCGCCCTATAGGACAGGATCCCATAAGGTCTCGGGAACCCCCGCTTTCGACCACATCAAGGATTGTCCATTCTTAAAGCCAATCCAGCAAGCTCTTTCGCAATGCGCGACTCGTCCCGAGTCTCTGATCGATGCCCCCCTCTTCCCGGGTTTAGGGTACAATCTCTACAAATCCAGCATGTGTTACCGTCCTTCTCGCGGAAGGGCCTGGCGCAAAGATGTCTCCGAGCGCGACTGTTCAGAAATCCGTTACACCAGAGTCCGTCAAAGCCCTCATGATCATCGAGGCCATCGTTATCGCCTTCTTCTCGTTCTGGCTAGGTAACGAATACGTCTACAACGTATACTTCCGAATATACATAGACAGCGTATTCATCGAACATTTCACCACATATACAATTGCACTAGGCCTTGGAATAGGCCTGGCAGGGACCGCTGCAGCCGCCAGCCTCTACAAGAACCTAAGAGAAGCCAAATTGAAACTAGAATCCGTCGCTCCGAAGATTAGAGGCTCGGTCGAAAAAATGCTGGCAAGTGTTCCTTCAATGGAGCAGCAGATTGTAGTTCCGCCAACCGGCAATGCTCCCATCGTTATTGCACAACTTGCGCGGGAGGCTTCACCAACTGCTAACCCCATTCCGCCTGTTTCTCCAGCACAGCCTGCGGAAGAGAAGAAATAATTTCCTTTAGGGTTTCTCGCCTAGTTCCTTGGCGAACTCTGACAACAGTTCTTTTTGTCTGCGAGAAAGGTCGCGCGGGATCTCAATATCAACTCTTACAAGCTCATCTCCTCGCCCCCATCCTCCGACCCTGGGAAAGCCCTTGCCTTCAAGGCGAAACACTGTTCCCGGTCTTGTCCCTGCTGGAATCTTTAGCTGTGCCTTACCATCGATAGATGAGATTTGAAGCTCCCCGCCGAGAGCGGCTTTAGGAAAACTGACTTTGGTCTCGTAGAGAACATTGTCTCCGTCGCGTTTGAACTCGGCGTGGGGCTTCAATCTAATCCGAACATAGAGATCTCCACTACGCCCACCTTGAGCCGCGTTCCCTTCTCCCCTAATTCGGAGGCTCTGGCCCTCGTCGGCCCCGGGTGGGACCTTCACTTGGAGTTTCGTCTTCGTTCGTGAAAGGCCGCTTCCGCCGCAATTCTTACATGGCTTGTCAATGATGCTTCCTTCTCCTCTGCACTTTGGGCACGTGGTTATCTGAACTAGCTGAGCGAAGCCGGCTCGACGTACCGTTTGGACTTGGCCTCGGCCATGACAGGTGCTACATGTCTTCCTTGAGCTTCCGGGCTGGGCCCCGGACCCGTTGCATTCCTTGCACTCTGCAAGCCGGGGAAATTCTATCTCTCTCGTCGCTCCATGGGCGACCTCGTCGAAGCTAATCTCCAAATCGTACACCAGATCCTGGCCTCTGGCTGGGCCGCTAGTGCCCGCGTAACTCTCGAAGCCTCCGAGTATTCGTTCCACGAAGCTGCTGAAACCCCCGCCGAATGAGCCGAACCCCATGTCTCGGAATATGGAATCAAAGTCCGCTCCTCGGAAAATATCTTCAGTGTTATACTTCTGGTAGATTCCTTCTCGTCCGAACTGGTCGTACTGTTTTCTTTTTTCGTCATCGGACAGTATCGCGTAGGCTTCTGAGATTTCCTTGAACTTCTCGGTAGCCTCTGGAGCCTTGTTCCTGTCCGGGTGATACTGTAGAGCGAGTTTGCGGTAGGAGCCCTTTATGTCGTCCTTGGACGCGTTTCGAGTAACCCCGAGCACGTCGTAATAGTCTCTCTTCTCCATTCCTTCCGCTTCATCTCGCTCTACCGAGAGCCTTCGTCCTTTACCTCTCTGAACTCCGCGTCTACGACATTATCATCCTTAGACGGGTTGGGTCCGGGTGCCACGGTTTGCTGGGTTGGCTCTCCTGGTTTCTGAGATGTCACTTTCTGGTAGATCTCGGCGCCTATCTTCTGAAGAATTCGGGAGAGATCGTCGCTCGCCGATTTTATCTTCTCAGCTTCCTTTCCGGATAGGGCCCCTCTCAAGACTCCGGCTGCCTTGTCGACGGTTTCAATCTGCTCCTTCGTAATCTTGTCTTTCAACTCATCTTTTGTCTTGTCAGCGGTGTAGAGCATGCTTTCCGCAGTGTTGCGCAGTTCCACCTCTTCCTTTCGTTTCTTATCCTGATCACCGAATTCCTCGGCTTCATGGACCATTTTCTGGACCATTTTCTCCTTTTGATCCTTCGAAAGCTTGGTCGAGGCCGCAATCGTGATCTTGTTCTCTTTCGACGTGGCCAGATCTTTTGCAGATACGTTCAGAATACCATTAGCATCGATGTCGAAGGTCACTTCGATCTGGGGAATGCCTCTCGGCGCTGGCGGGATTCCTGTTAGGTTGAACATGCCCAGGGATATGTTGTCCCCTGCCATGGCGCGCTCGCCTTGAAGCACGTGGATGGTGACAGTGGTCTGGGAATCGGCTGCTGTCGAGAATATTTGACTACGCTTCGTCGGAATGGTAGTGTTTCTCTCCATGATCTTTGTAGCAACTCCTCCCAGCGTTTCTACTCCTAGTGATAATGGGGTGACGTCTAGCAGAAGGATGTCCTTGACCTCTCCGGCGAGAACTGCACCTTGAATGGCCGCTCCGACCGCGACACATTCCATCGGATCGACCCCTCGCTCTGCTTGTTTACCGATAATGTCTTCGACGAATTTTCTGACGAGCGGCATACGGGTCTGGCCACCGATGAGAATGATCCTGTCCACATCCTTCGACGGGAGTTTCGCGTCATCAAGGGTTCTCTTGATCGGTGTCTCAACTTTCCGGACTATGGGATTGGCGAGCTCTTCCAGTTTTGCTCTGGTCAGAGTTGTGTGGAGATGTTTAGGCTGGGATGAGTCTGCTGATATGAAGGGCAAATCGACATCGGTTGTGAGGAGAGTGGAAAGCTCGATCTTTGCCTTTTCCGCGCCTTCCTTGAGCCGGGTCATTGCCGCACGATCACCTCGGAGGCTTATGCCTGTCTGGCGCTGAAACTCGGTGAGCAAGTACTCGACGATTGCATTGTCGATGTCGGTCCCGCCTGTCTGTGTGTCCCCGCTGGTCGCGAGTACTTGGAAGACTCCACCACCGAACTCCATTAGGGTTACATCGTGTGTTCCGCCTCCGAAGCTGAACACCATGATCTTCATCTCTTTGTCGGCCTTGTCCAAACCGTAGGCGAGACACGCGGCTGTGGGCTCGTTGATTTTGATTATTCTAGCAACCTCGAAGCCAGCGATTTCTCCGGCGTCCTTGGTTGCTTGTCGTTGGTTATCGTTGAAGTGGGCGGGGACTGTGATGACTGCTTTCTTTGTTGGTCGTCCCAGGAACGTCTCGGCGTCTTGTCTGATCTTCTGAAGTATGAATGCCGAGAGCTGTTGTGGAGTATAGTCCTTCCCGGCGATGTGGACTTTGTAATCCGTGCCCATCTTCCTCTTGATCTCGATGATCGTCCCGTCGGGATTCGTCGCGGCCTGCCTCTTAGCAGGCTCACCGACTATCAATTGGCCATCCTTGGTGAAGGCGATGACCGATGGGAACATCTTTCCGGCTGCAGTCTGTCCCTCAGCGCTCGGAATAACGACCGGGCGTCCAGCTTCCATTATCGCGGCCGCCGAATTCGTTGTCCCCAAGTCTATTCCTATGATCTTCTCTGTCTCAGGCTTACTCATTGTCCTCTCTCTCCTCTAGATCACGCTTCTCGGATTTAGACTCACGCCCAACAGGGTTCTCCGCTACCTTGACGATGCTAGGCCGGAGGACCTTTCCCTTCAGCGTGTATCCTTGGCGGATCTCTTCTACGATTGTTCCCTCCGCTTCGTCTGACTCGACCCGGAGTGCTGCATCGTGAAGATCCGGGTTGAACTTTGATCCTGCACTCTGAATCTTCTCGACGCCCTCTTTTGAGAGGATCGTCTGTAACCGTTTATGGACCATTCCAACTCCTTCGAGTATGGTCGGGTTTTCCTTGCTTTCTTCGGCCTCTCTGAGAGCTAATTCTAGCTCATCGTTTACGATTATGAGATCGGATAGGAGGCGCTGGTTTCCGAATTGTCTATTGTCGGACATCTCCTTCTCCACTCTTTTCCTGTAGTTTTCGAAATCGGCCTGGAGGTACTGCAAGCGTCGTAGATAGTCGTCAGCTTTCGCCTTCTCCTTCTCCAACTCTTCTTCGGCCTCGTCCAATTGAGCTTGTGGCTCCTCTTTTTCCACGGGTTTCTTGGATGGCGGTTGAGCGTCTCCGGTTTCAGTTGCAAGGTGTCTCTTTTTCTCCCCCGTCATACTCACTTCTTCCTGCCCCTCGCCGAATTCCATAAGGCTAAGCTACGATCGATTTGGGGTGTCAGGGAAAAATTAAACCTTCTGACACGCCGACCATTCACACCAAGCAATCGGTCCGAGTCGATGCTGATCGGACTCCTTTCTCGGATTTATGAGCTGACTACTCGTGTTTCTTGTAAGTTGCTGGTTTGGTTACGCTTGGTTGATAGCCCACATAGAACGTGATAGAATCTATTCGGAGGATCATGTATGGGTCTATTGAGTCATCTAACACATCCGAAGGGCAAGATTTGGATCAGTCTTGACAAGGCGACCTTCCAGGAAGGAGAGCCTGTTGTGGGCAAGGTAAACATCGAAGCTGAAGAGTACATCCAATCCAAAGGAGTCAAGGTGGAAGCACGGGTCGTTGAAAGCTGGAACGAGATGGTTTGGATCACCCTCCCCAACAACCAGCGGGTCCAAGAGAATCAGCGCCGAACCAATAATCTCTATCAACGTGATGTTGTAGTCGTTGGACCTACAGACTTTGGAAAGGGGCCGGCTCAAACATTCCCGTTCAGCGTAGGTATTCCTCCTTGCAGGGCGACACGGGGCGGGTCCTCTGTCCAAAACGTATTGAAAGCGGTCTTAGAGACTCATGGCAGACCTGACCTGACTAATGAGACTCAAATCGCATTTGTTCCAGCGGGCGCCTATGGTTCCATGCCGATGAATACGGGATATGGACCGGGACCTATGCCCGCAGGCTACGGCCCGAACCCTGGCTATCAGCCAAACCCCGGCTATGGAATGCCGCCCTACCAAGGCTATGGTCAGCCAGGCTACGGTGTTCCACCGCCACAACAGCAAGCGCCTTCTGTGAAGGTCCGCTGCAAATACTGCACCGGACTGATGGACTCGAATGCGACTAACTGTCCTACCTGCGGCGCCCACCAGTAAAGTCCTAGCCGTTCGTTCTAGGACGAGGACGATACCAGTAGGACACCGGCGAGTATGAGGACTGCACCTGTCCCTGAGTAGAGGTTGAACGGGTCGCCGAATATTATCACTGACAGAGCGACAGCAACGATCCCTTCTATCGGGAGAACGATCGAGGAGACCGTCGGAGACACGGTTTCCAATCCTTTCATGAGGAAATAGTAAGCGCCTATTGTCGCAACCACCGATAGAAACCCGACATAGAAGACAGCTTCCCAGCTGAGGTTGATGGAAGAACTTTGGTCTAAGGGAATCGCGAGGACGAGAAGAAGACTTGTGACGAGAATCATTCCTCCCGTGACCGCACGGCCGCCTTTCTGGATAACGAGGTCCTTGGAATAGATGAAGACCAGTGCTATCGTAACTGCCGTTCCAAGTATCAGAAGGTCGCCTAGAAACTGGGCCTGACCCAAGCTCACAGCCTGACCCTGGGTCACTACCAGGCTTGCTCCAAGGAACCCTGACAATACTCCGAGACCCTTCTTCGCCGCTATCGTTTCGCTCCCGCGGACCCAAGATAGGACTGGAATCATCAACGCCGCGGTGCTGATGATCAAGGCCGCATCCGAAGAGGTTGTGAACTTCTGCCCCTGAAATTGAAGCACATATCCAAAAGCGTTAACGAAACCTACAATCCAGATGGGTCTTGATCGGAGAAGGGACCAGTCAACCCATCCCTTCCGCCGAAGAAGCAACAAGACCAGAACAGAGGCTAGTGAAAATCGAAGAGCGGCGAAGAGATCGGGGGGAAGGAGACCTAGCCCGAGCTTGATCACGGGCACGCTCGTGCCGAATAGTATCCCGGAGAACACGGTGGCAAGGATTCCAGTTCTGGGAGCCGATTCCTCTCACCTCTAGAGCGGCGCGGTCCTGCGCTCAGGCTTTAGAGTATACCGCTGTCATGAGGAGGACGAGTATGATGAGATTCAGCTAGGCTTATCTTCTGGCGGCACCCTAATTCTAGCCTCGATATGAGCACCGCAAGTCTCTTGGAGAGGGAGCAGGTCGAGTGCGCGTACTGTAAGGATTCCAAACCAGCTTCAGAGACGACCTGGTTCATGGCTGAGCCAGGCGAGAAATCTGTACGACTGTGCGACTTCTGCTACGAGGAAGCGCGGAAACAGCTCCGCCTCCTCCGGATAGTCCGAAACCGCGGAGACTATCCCATAGAAGCAGCATCCTAGCGAAAGCGCGACTTCCTCGAAACACGAACTAATACGCGCACAACAGCGTAGCCTACGGTCGATGCCCTCAACATGTTCATCCACAAAGGGTTATTGCGGCTCAAGTCGTGATGCTTTGATAGCGAAATTTGTCATCTAACGATAGAGTCATTGTTCTCGGTTGTGGAATGGGAGGTCTGGCGGTCTCAAGCCTCTTGGCCGAGCGCGCTCCCAAAGCATCGATTACTATCGTGGAACAGAAGAAGACCTTCGAGTTCCCGCCTTCCTTCCCATTGTTGGCGATGGGTCGGCGCGAACCCGGAAAAGTCCGCCGCCCCCTCTCGATTCCGAAGAAACGGAAGGTCCGACTGATCAATGATCGGGTCAGCTCGATTGAGACTTCATCGAAGACGGTCAAGACGGGATCGGAAGAGTTGCATTATGATCATCTAGTCATTTCGATGGGAGTTGACTACTCGCCTGGTGACGTTCCAGGTCTAGAGAAATACGCTCACCAGTTTTACGATTTTGAATCGGCAATGAAATTGCGCGATGCGCTAGAGAATCTTGAAGATGGAAGATTGGTAATCGGGATTTCACGATTGCCTATCAAGTGTCCGGTCGCGCCCTATGGTTTGGCTTTGCTCTTGCAGGATCACTTTGCAAGAGCGAAAAAGAAAGTTTCAATGGAGTTTTTCACTCCGGAGCCTCATCCCGCGCCAGCTGCCGGTCCCGTAATAGGTAAACAGGTCGAGAGGCTTCTATCGGCAAAGGGAATCGCGTTTCGCCCGAAAGTCAAGCATTCGAAAGTGGAAAAAGACAAGGTGGTGTTTGAGGGAAAGACAGAGCTCCCATACGATTTGCTGATTGTTGTTCCACCTCACAAATGTCCAAGCGCCGTCGTGGAAGCTGGGTTAACCGATTCGTCCGGATGGGTCCCTGTGAGCCCCCAAACTTTGGCGACCAGGTTTGACAAGGTCTATGCGATAGGAGACGTAACCGCCATCGAGACGCCACATGCTCATGTTCCGTTTCTGCCAAAGTCAGGATCATTCGCGCTTGGTCAAGCGGATGTTGTCGCGAATAACATCGCGATGTCGATCACAGGGAAAGGGGAACGAAAGATCTGGGATGGAACCGGGTCTTGTTTTCTCGAAGTTAACAGGGGAGAAAGCGCTATGCTTCGGGGAGAATTTCTCTCGAACCCTCCACGACTGGAGTTTCACCCGCCACGCAAGAAATGGCAGATGGAGAAGACAAAGTTGGAAGACTACTGGATGAAGCATCGATTCTAGCCACCAGAATAGCCCAGAATGACCTCAACCTCCCCCCAAGATCCGTTCAAGACAACCACGATTTTCCCGAGGTATTCCAGCCAGGATTACGCCCAGATCAGCCTTTCTCGCACGTTATCAATGCCAGACAGCGAGCCTTCCAGAAAATAGGGGGTCTTAGCGAGTGAGTCTCGCGTCGCGAGAGCGGGAGAAACGGAGGAGGCCGAACTTACTGTTTAGAATTGGGCGTATTAACAAAGCCGGTTTCAACCTTGCGCAACCCGGATAATTTGAAGGAACTGCTTTTGTCTTAGCCGGAGAGAGTGTCTCCGGGTTCGGTTTCAGACGAGCTCTTAACCGCCTTCCGCCATTCCCGCGCTTTGTCCCCGAGTCTGTGGAGTAGCCTGTCCTCATCGCGTGTGAGAAGCTCGCCTTTGGCTACCTTACTCCTTAACGCGGATATTGTCATCTCATCTTCTTCTATTGGGTATCCTGACTCTTCGATAGAGTGGAGAAGCAGTCTGGCCGGATTCTCTCCTGGCCCTACATCCCGTCTCTCTACCTTTCCGGCGTCTGCCACCATCCGGCTCGGCCCGGTCGAGACCGGTTTGAACGCGCGAATATCGGTGATATCGCCAGTACGTTCTGACTGATTCTTGAGAGATGGCGCTACTTTCATCCCGATTGATACTTGATCAGGATCAACGTCGAGAAAGTGGACTAATCCTCCTTTAACCCCTTCGAATTTCACAATGCCTACCGTTATCGGCGAATCAGACTCAGCGCCCGATCTGTCCCGGTTGACTGATGTGAAGCTGTAGACGTAGCCCGGCTTGTCTATTGGAAACTGATCCTTCATCTCAATGAAGCAGCTGGGACAGTACATTCGGGCCGGAATGTACGTGCTCTTACACTTGGAACATTTCGAGACTAGGAAACGGCCGTTGTCCCGGAGCTCGCGTCGAAACTCTTCACCCGCGACACCTGCAGTGTAGTGGAATTCTAGAGGAATGCTGTCCGTCCAGTGACGAGCCTGGCCCGGCTGGACGAGTTTTTCCAGGATCGGCATATCCCTACTCCTCTCCCGACGGTTTGAAGTAACGGATGTCTGTGATAGCGCCTTGCCGCTCGCTGGATGATTTCCACACCGCCTTGACCTTCATGCCAACCTTGATCTTTGAGGGCTCAACCTCTCCCAGGTTGTGAAGTATTCCCATTCCAGGAGTCGCCCCGTCGAGATCGACGACAGCAACTAGTATCGGTGTTTTCAATCGTCTGGCGTCCGTGCCAACATGTGAAATCGAGTAAGTGTTGACGGTGCCTGTGTCTTTGATCCGGACCCATTCGTCTGTAGGTCGGAAGCATTGCTCGCAGTACATTCTCGGCGGCACGAGGATCCGCTCGCAATTCATACACTTCCTCGCGATTATCGTTCCCTCTTTCAGCTCAGCCAGGAAACGGCTGATCGCCACACCAGCAGCCCAGCTATACTTGGGCTCAAACTTGTAGACAACATCGAGATATTTTCCCTCCTTCACATCCTCTGGAGTAATCTCGTGGCCTGGATAGCTTGTGATCTTCTGGGACATCTTCATCTTCCTCCCTTAGGACCTCATTACTGCGACCGTTCCGACTTGCATCAAGTCGCCCCAAGCCTGAGCTAGACCGGTGCGAGCGTCCTTCTTCACCTGTCTTTTCCCTGCTTCGCCTCGAAGTTGCCAGAAGACCTCACAGATCTTCATCATTCCAGCAGCTGCAATAGGATTACCAACACCCAGTAGTCCGCCCGACGGGCAGACCGGTAGATCACCGTCTCGCTGCGTTACTCCGTCGACGGCCATCTTGGCCGCTTCTCCCTTGCCTGCCAGCTGGAGTCCTTCCATGTGATGGAGTTCCTTGTAGTCGAACGGGTCATAGACTTCTGCAATATCGATCTCTTTTCTGGGCTTCTTGATCCCGGCCATCTTGTAGGCCATCCATGCAGCTTTCTCGACATACTCTGGATAAGCCAAGTCACGATTCGTCCAGTGTGTGCTATCAAGGGTCCAGCCTACACCGTCGAGCCAGACAGGCTGGTCCGTTAGCTTCTTCGCAACTTTCTCCGAAGCAAGGACCACAGCAGCGGCTCCGTCGCTAGGAGGACTCACGTCTAATCTCTTGACGGGCCAGCAAATGGGCTCGGAATTCATGACATCGTCAACAGTTATCTTAGCGCCCAGTTGTGCGCAAGGATGATCCACAGCGTTTCCCTTGTTCTTCACCGCGACGCTCGCAATCTCCTCCTCCTTGATCCCGTACTTGTGCATGTACCGCCTCATCTCCAACGAGAAAATCCACAGCAATGTTGTGCCAAGAGGCCTCTCGAGGATCTGGTCGAAGATGCTCCAGAAAGCGTACTGAGGATGAGGATGCAAGGGTGACATTTTCTCCTCGGCAACGCAGAGACAGGTATCGTACATTCCGGACGCAACGTTCCAGAATCCGCCAATAGGCGTGAACACTCCAGTTCCGCCTCCGACGTAGACGCGCTGGTTGGGTTTACCGATGCCTCCCATTCCGTCTAGGAGGTATTCTCCTTTCATGTGCATGCCGTCGAAAGCGTCAGGTGCTGAGCCTGATACAACTGATTGTATGTCTTTCAGTTCAAGCCCTGCCGAGTCGAGGGCCATTCTCGTCGCCTCGAAGGAGAGTTCTTTCGGGCTTTCTAGCATTCGTCGTCTGAATAGTGTCATGCCTGCTCCAACGATTGCTACACGATTTTTCATTTCCAGACTTCTCCTAGTTTCCCAGCACCGCTACTGCCCCGGTCGCTGTTGGTATTCCTCTCCAGCTCTGAACGACCGCTTTCTTCGCTCTTGGAATCTGTAGGCGTCCTGCTTGTCCTCTGAGTTGTAGAACTGCTTCGAGCATTCTGTGAAGACCGGTCGCCTCTAACAAGTGTCCTACCCCAAGCGACCCGCCTGACGCGTTTACAGGCAATCGCCCGTCTCTATCAAAAGCGCCGGACTCAACCATCTTGCCCGCCTTACCTTTAGCGGCGAGCTTGAGAGCTTCGAGGCTCTGAAGCTCCTTGTAGGAATAGGTGTCATCGACTTCAGCGAAGTCAAAATAGCTTGCCGGATTTCGCACGCCTGCCATTTTGTAGGCGCGAGCGCCTGATTGTTCCGCGTACGCGGCCCTGGCCATGTCTCGATCCTCTAACCATGGCGTGTCAGAACTCCACCCGATACCGTTTATCCAGACCGTGTGGTTGCCGAGTTTCCTGGCCCTCTGGGCTGATGCGAGTACGAAAACGATGCTTCCGTCGATGGTCTTGCTCGATTCCAGTTCAGTGAGCGGTGAGGATGCAACTTTCGAGTTAAGCACCGCGCCCTTATCCAGACTCGCTCCGTGGACTCCGCGTGGGTTCAGAAGCGCGTTCTTCTTGTTCTTGACCGCAACCTGCGCACAGTATTCTCTCTTTGTCGCAGTCTCTTTCAAGTATCTGACCATTTCCAGCCCAGCCACGAACCTAGGGTCGGCGTTAACGTGGTGCTCGTAGATCGGGTCGAGGGCGAAGCTTGAGATCTCGTCAGGGTTTACAACATCCGATATCTTACTATGAGACTCCACGACCGCTACCTCCGCTATTCCGGACATGATGTGCATGCACGCTGTTGCGAGCCCGACAATTCCGTCTGACGATATCGTGCATAATGGCTTGAGGACAGCCCCTAGCTGGTCGGGCATGTACTCGTCGGTTATGCTGATTCCTTCCCAGAAATCCTCGGTACAACAGATGAAACTCTGAACGTCTTTTCGAGGGTCTATCCCAGCGTCCTCGTAGGCGCGAGTTGCCGCTTCGAACATTAGCTCCCGGGTTGAGAGACCGGGGGTCATCGAGTCGAAGCCTGAATATCCGACGCCCACTATCCCGATTCGTAGAGGCAAGAATCTATCGGAAGCGACGGCGTTAGCGCGTTTACTATAAGACTTCCGCGAATAAAATGCTCATTGGGACTGCGGAGGCGGAGCCGAGGATGATGGGGGCAATTGCTGTTGAGGCGGAGGCTGTGGAGACACCGAACGTGGAGTTCCACATGTCATGCAGAAGAATTCTGCGGGACCAAGGGGTTTTCCACAAGCACCACAATACGCAGCAGGGATTGGAATTGGATAAGGTGAAGTAATTGGCATGGCAGCCCGGCGAGCTTGTTCTCTCCTCAACGCCACGACTACAACAGCAATGGCGACTCCAATTGGCGGCATGATTACTGTGAGAAGTTCTGCGATGCTGAAGACAGGGATTGAGATGTTCGCTGGTCCGAGCACGCTCGTCCTGAAAACGGATTGTACTCCGTACGGTACTATGATCCGCAGACTGTAGTTGCCTGGAGGTAATTGCACGAGAGTTGCATTTCCCTCAGAGTCCGTTCTTTCGGTCTGATTGGTCGAGTCAGGGAGGAATGTGAGAACTGTTGCTCCGCTAACGGGAAGGGAGTAGAATCGACCAACTACCCGGACAGGAATTGAGAAGACGTTTCCTTGTATTGTCTGGCTTGATACCGAATCGGAGACCAGAGAATCATTTACAACATTTACGTTGTGCCAGTATGCGTAGTTGATTCTGTAAGTGCCGCTGTTGGATTGAGGGATACTCTGAGACAGGTAGCTGGTATAGTAGAGAACATTGCCATTGCCCGGGTCCCGCAACGAAATCCAATCTGGGGTGAAAGGACTCCCATTATGGTCGATGAAGTTGATGGAAGTTTTGGTAGGGAATACCGGTGCAGGCCAGAGTGCTGTAGGCGAAGGGATCTGTCCAACCACTTTTTGGTCCGCCGGAATACGGCTCCCAGCCAGGAAGTCATTGTCGACCGACTCAACCTCGACCACCCCATAGGGATTCAGGACGTTTGTTTGACTGCCGGCCCCGAAACAGCAGTGGCTTACCGCTGGTGACATTTTGTTCCAGGACCCTGCCTGGCGTATTTCGATATGGTTGAATTCGGCGGGGCCGATAATGTCCGTATTGTCCGTTGCTTGAGCTACCTCGGCAATGCCTGCTGGAGCATAATTCCCTGAGCTAGTCGCTCCGGCTCCAAGGTAGTTCTTGTCCCCAGGCGGAGGTGATTTTCCGAGAAGATTGCCGTCCATATAGAAGGACCAGACGCCATTGCCGGTGTGGACCATTGAGTATGTGTGCCAGGACCCGATAGGCCCGGCTGACCCTTCAGGGCCGATCATGGGCGGACAGTCACAGCTTGGGGTGTAGAAGGTTTCGAAGAACCAGGCGCAACAGTAGACTTGGCCAGTCGTACTCAATCCGTTGAGATATCCTACCTGGACGAACCCACCCGTCGAGAGGAGAGTACCTACCCAATACGAATGAGCGTCATTCCGAACCTGATCATAGACTGTTCTGATTGTAATGTTTGCGCCATCAACATTGTAACTGCTGCCGTCGCCAATGGCTCCTATCTGGAACCAGTAATACCCTCCAAGAGCATAGGTAGTTTGGAG
>WNFJ01024722.1_pt2 | contig 22487 bp, 20 predicted proteins | sample 5400461 | NCBI WGS metagenome assembly WNFJ01 (sample SAMN13153349, study PRJNA577476) | soil metagenome | isolation source: 115 cm saprolite on Douglas fir-dominated hillslope | place: USA:California | collected 2013-09-17
GGCGGACACGAGATTGCGCTCGGTCGCATCGTCCGAATGCGTGCGATCGAGCGCGCCGGGACCAATGGCGACTGGCGCTACGCGGGTGAGATCGCTACCGACCAAAGCGGAGCGCACGCCTTTGCCGCTCGCGTCATGCCATACAACGACGCGATGACCCACCCTTACGAAACATCCCTAATCCGCTGGGCCTAAGAACCCATCCCAACTAGGGCACGGTCCGTGCTACTCCCATCGTGTGCGTGGGTTCGTCGACCTGCACTGTCACTGGGTAGCGTCGATCGACGATGGGGCGCGCACGCCCGAAGAGGGTCTGGCGATGCTGCGCGGCCTGCAGCGGATTGGCTTCGACACCATCGTCGCCACGCCGCACATGCGGCCTGGAATGTTCGATAACGCCTTCGGAGCGATGGGCCCGATGCTGCAAGCAAGCGGAAACCTGCCCGTCGTGCACCTCGCAAGCGAACACTTCTTCGACGATATCGTATTCGGCCGATTGGTGCGCGGTGAGGCCCTTCCCTATCCGGGCGGCGCTGTCCTCGTAGAATTCGGACCGGGAGGTTTTCCGAATCGAGCGCAACATCGGTTCTTCGACCTGCGCCGCGCCGGGCTCGTGCCGGTGCTTGCGCATCCCGAGCGATACGAAGCGGTGTGGAAGGACGACGCATGCCTCGATCCGCTTTTGGACTTAGGGACCCATCTTCTTTTGGACGTATGCGCGTTGGTCGGCAAGTATGGGCGCGCGCCCCAGCGTGCGGCCGAGAAGCTCCTCGAGGAGGACGCCTACGAGGCAGCCTGCTCAGACGCCCACAAACCGACCGACGTGGAGCACGTGGAGCGGGCGATAGAGCGGCTTGAAGAACTTGTCGGTGCCAACGAAACGCGCCGGCTGCTGGCCGAGGGGCCGAGCGCAATTCTGCAGAGTCCCTTGTGAGGTAGAGCGTCATGAGCGAGCACATTGCGATCATCGGACTTGGCTACGTCGGGCTGCCCGTGGCCCTCGCGTTTGCGCGCAAATTCCCAAACACAGTCGGTTTCGACATCTATCGCGAGAAGGTCGACGAGCTACGACGCAGCCATGACAGAAACAACGAGCAACGCCCGGAAGTACTCAAGGCCACCACCCTAAAGATGACGGACGACCCGAACGATCTGAAAGGGTGCACCTTTTACGTAGTAGCCGTGCCCACTCCAGTCGACCGCAACAACGTGCCCGACCTGACCCCCGTCGAGAGGGCGACCGAGACGGTGGGCCGCGCTCTGTCGAAGGGATCGGTCGTCGTTTACGAATCGACGGTGTACCCGGGGGTCACCGAGGAAGTGTGCGGCCCGATTCTCGAGCGAACGAGCGGCCTGAAGCGCGGTGTCGACTTCACGTTGGGCTACTCGCCCGAACGCATCAATCCCGGCGACAAGGATCACACGCTCGAGAAGATAACCAAGGTGGTCAGCGGGGAAGACGCGGCAACGCTGGAACGAGTGGCGAACACGTACAGCGCCATCGTCGACGCCGGCGTGTTCAGGGCTCAAAGCATCAAGGTGGCCGAGGCCGCCAAGGTCATCGAGAATACGCAGCGAGACCTCAACATCGCCTTGATGAACGAGCTCGCGATCATTTTCGACCGAATGGGGATCCGTACCGCGAACGTCCTTGCGGCGGCGTCGACCAAGTGGAACTTCCTCAATTTCCGGCCCGGCCTCGTCGGCGGGCACTGCATCGGCGTGGATCCCTACTATCTCACTATGAAGGCGCAGCAGCTCGGCTATCAGCCCGAAGTCATCCTCGCCGGGCGTCGAATCAACAACAGCATGGGCGCGCACGTTGCGCAGCGCCTCGTCAAGCTTCTCATCGAGGCCGATATCACGGTCAAGAATGCTCGTGTCGGTGTTCTCGGCTTGACCTTCAAAGAGGATTGCAACGACATACGCAACAGCAAGGTGCCTGACATCTTGCGAGAGCTCCGGACGTTCGGCATCGATCCTCTCGTGCACGACCCTGTTGCCAGCCCGGCCGAAGCGATGCACGAGTACGGCGTCAAACTCGTGCCCATCGACGAGATGCTCGGGCTGGACGCGCTTGTGTTGGCGGTGCCCCACAAGTGGTACCTCTCCCACGGACAGCCGCGCCTTCTGGCAACCATCAGGAGCGGTGGGGCCCTCCTTGACGTCAAAAGCGCCCTCGATCCAAGCCGGGTCGACCGGGGCATCCGCTACTGGAGTTTGTAGCTTTCCCAAGCCTTCGGATTGCCAGAGCCCGTGCTATAGGCTCCCGCTCATGGCTTCGGACGAGACCGGTGGCTCGGGGACCTGTAACTCTCGTCCGACCACGTTCTTGCGCCGCAACGCTGTCAAGTTTGCGGCCTCCGTCGTCATCACGGGCGGCATCGTCTACACGGTCCACAAGGGCGGGCTCAAGTTTCTTCCGGAAGGCGGCGACTTCCAGCGCGTGCGCTGGTGGACTCTGCCAATTTACGTCGCGCTGCTCTGTGCGATGACGTATTTTCGCGCGGTTCGGTGGCGCTTTCTTTTGCGCTCGATCGCCGAAGTTCCGCGCAGGCGGCTGCTCATCATCTCGAGCGTCGGCTTCGCGGCCATCCTCGTTCTGCCTTTCCGCATCGGCGAAATCGTGCGTCCTTACATGCTTCGAACGCCACCGAGCCAGCGTGGTGACGGCTCCCGCCAAAGTGTCAGGCCCATCACGCTGACCGCGGCCACGAGTTCCGTCGTCGCGGAGCGAATCATCGACGGGCTCTATCTGAGCGTGGTCTTGGCGATCGCGCTTTTCTTCGTGCCCACCATCCACCCGCTTCCCGACAAGGTCGTGGGCATTCCGGTCACGGTCGAGAACGTGCGAATGAGCGGCTACGTCATGCTCGTCGCCTTTGCGCTGGCTTTTGCGACGATTGGCGTATTTTACTTCGCTCGCAGTTGGGCTCACAAAACCACCCTTGCGGTCTTAGGCAAGGTTTCGCGAACCGGTGCAGAAACCCTTGCAGGAACGTTCGAGAAGTTCGCAGAAGGACTACACGTTTTCGGCCGAGGCAAGGACGCCTTCGGGTTCTTCGTGGAGACGACTCTGTACTGGGGCTTTAACGCATTTGGAATGTGGGTGCTCGCCTGGGGGTGCGGCGTAACGCACGTCGACGGCTCGCCCGCGACATTCGGGGAGTCGTGTGCCCTCATGGGAATGCTCGGTTGCGCCATCTTGATTCCGGGTCCGCCGGGGCTTCTCGGCGTGTTTCAGGCAGGCATCTATGCGGCCATGACGATGTACTATCCCACGTCCGTCGTGGTCGGCGCCGGCTCCGCTTACGTGTTCTTGCTCTACGCGCTGCAGGTTGCTTTCACCCTCACGATCGGCAGCCTGGGGGTGCTCTTTGATCGCGGGTGGGTACGAGCCCTCGAGGCGGCTTATGCGCCGCCGCAGACGAACCCCTAACGCGTCATCGCGCTCTGGCCGGGCGGCCAGGTCGGGCCTTGCATCCACCCGGCGTCGTCCGTGTCCAAGAATCCGTACCTCACGCGATCGAAGCTCCGGAAGAACACCCCGAAGCCGCTCTCCTGATAAAGGTCGGTGTAGCCGGCGATCTCGTAGAAGGGCGCGTGGTTCTGCTCCTCGTCCCCACTCGACCAATTCGTGCGCAATGGGAGCGGAAGAGATCCTGCGACCGGAATGCTCAGCTTGATGCGCTGGTCGAGCGCGGCGTACACCGTCGTCGTCCATCCCCCGCCCGACAACCCCACCATGCTGAAATCGGTATAGGGCGAGAACGAGTCTTCGGTGGGCTTCGCCTGAAGATAATTGAGGTAGACAGCCACTGGCTCGAAAAAGAACTTCAGCCCGTGACCGGTGATCGGGGTCTCCACGATGGCTGCATGGTCGGAGCACCCAGCGGCCGGAGGCAAGCACCCTGGCATGAAGACCGCGACGACGCCGAACCCGTCGAGGAGCAAGTTCTTGATCGTGCGCTGTAGGCCGAAATTCTTGTCTTCGAGGCTTGGATCGTCATCGAAGGTCGTTGCATGGCCGTGGTGGACGATGACCGCGCGATCTTTCTTCGAGCTGCGTGGAATGAAGTGATAGGCGAGGCTCTCGATTCCCGAGTCCATTGTAAGATGCAGGGCATCGACCCGCTCGAGATTGCTCAAGCCGGACACGGGGCTCGCCAGGTCGTGTTCCACGGAGGACGGTAACTTGGCCACAGGAAAGCCATCGCTTCCCCAAAGAAACTCGACCAGGTCTCGCCGGGTCCCGATCAGTCCAGCGCGGGTCGAGGTGTCTGGGGCAATCCGGCGAGCGGGTGGTGGGGAATGCTCCAATCTAGGATTCATCCAGTGGGAGCCCTGCACCGGATTCGGGTCACCCATCGATTCGCCAGCAGCCGACGCGGCGGCCGCCGCGAGCGTGCGATCGGCCTGGACCGGGGCGGCGTGGCCGTTGTTTGGGTCGACGGGGGCCGCGTTGCCGCTGTTTGCGTCGACGGCGCCGACACATCCCACGACCCACGCCAGACAACCGACGATTGCGGTGGAAGAAGCAATTCTTGTGAGCCATTTGTTCATCAACGGAGTGGCCTAAACGACGATTCGGCTCACTTGCATATGCCGATACGCACGAATGGCCCGAGAGATTTGCGCTCTCGCGCAAACCGATGTGCGCTTGGCTACGCCTCGTGTGTGCAGCAAGCTCGGCGCGCGTCAGAATCGCCCGCGGACGTCGATGCGCGCGCCGCCGAGCACCGGTTCGATGGCGACGGGCGATGGGCTCGGCGCAGCGCTCGAGCCGAACACGAGGAGACCCGCGCCGATCGCGGCGGCCACGATTCCGGCTCCCCCTACCACGTCGCCAGCAACCAGCTTTCCACGCGCGGAGTCGATCTGCGACTGCGGACACGTGTGCGTCGTTGCGCAGCCCGAAGCCATCGACGAGCGATCGCTAAGCCCGGCCAGCCAAAAATATGATGCGACAGCGAGGCCCACGCCACCGGCTCCCATCAACGCGATCGGCAACACCTGCGAGCGGCCCCCGCTCGCAGGCCCCTCGGTCGAAGGCGCCAGCGCCACCGATGGGGCCGGCGTCGACCCAGAAATAGCTGCGGCCACGAACGAGACCGTCAAGATGCGATGCCGCTCGGATTCGCGGAGGACAACTTGCTGTTCGATCGCTGGGCTGCCCTCGTGCTCGAAGCGGAGCGTGTGGGTCCCCGGGTCGATCTCGAGTTCTCGGCCTTCGGGCATCGGAGGCAGCCGCGCTCCGTCGACCGAGACGAGAACGCCCAGGACGTCGGCCCCCATAGAGTCGACCGCACGCACAACCACCGACGGCACCAGCGCGTCGAGGTCGGCGAGCCACTTCGTACAGTCAGTTCGCACGACCGACGGACACTCAGGGCGCGAGCACGCAATAAGCAGTCTGCGTCCCGCAAGCAGTTTGCCGTCGCGCCGGAGTGGCTGCGACTGCTCGGCGGCAGCGATGCATTGATCGGCGGTGTCAGCGTGGGCCGTCGAAAGCTGCGACCACAAAGGGGCGCACCGTCATCGGACAAAGTCCCGCTGGTAGAAAAGAGACGCCACGCAATCCATAAGAATACAGCTCACGCAATCCAATCTTCAAGGCGCCACCTCCCCGAACCCACGCTCTGGTTTGTGGCCTGGGTCCCGAACCCACGCCCTGGTTTGTGGCCTGGGTCCCGAACCCACGCCCGCGCCCGGTTGGCGTGCGGGCGAGTAGGTTCGCGTATGCAGCAGGGGGCGCGGGTCTTCGCCTCTTCTCGAGTGTTTTGCGCGCGGCCAAGAGTGCCGCATCTCTCTGCTAGGCTTGCATGTGATTCGCCATTTGTCCGACCGCGCCGTTGCGTACGGGATGACGCTCCTCACCATTGCGTGTGCGGACTGCTCGCTCCTCGCCACAATGGACGGATTTGGAGGTGCGCAGGAGGGCGACGCGGGAGGCCAGGACGCCGAGCCCACGGCCGACCGTTGGCAGCGGGATGCCGGGGAATCCGAGGACGCCGCAGGGCCCTCGGATGGGGCCGGTCCTTCGGACGCCGCAGCGGAGACCGAGTCGCGCGTCGGCGATGACGCCGATGCCGACGTCGCGTCGCCGGATGCGCTGCAGGCGGACGCCGACGCGACAGCGCCGGAAGCCAGCCCCCAAGACGCGGAGAGCGGTACTATTTCCTTCTGCGCTTCGCTGTCTCCGCAACCGGTCTTTTGCGAGGATTTCGACGAGCACCCGCTTCCGGGTGTCTGGACGCCATCGCAGGTCGGCGGCTCGCTTACCTTGTTTCAGCTCGCCTCCGTTTCGCCTCCGAGCTCGCTCGACGTCCATTTCTGGGCACTGCAGGGCGGCCAGCCGCTCGACACGGCTCTCCGAGTGCAGGTCCCCCTTCCCGCCCCTCCGACGACGATCGCATGGGAATTTCAGATACGGCCGATCGCTCTGGATACCACTCCCAACGGCGCCGCGGTCATGGCTTCTCTCGACTTCGCGGACGGCGCAAACAATCGCTACAGTGTCCAATTCACGATGTTCCGGGTGTCTTCCAACGCACAGCTGAGGCTGGAGGAGCAGTCGGGATTCACCGACGGCGGAACGTCGTACGCGATGCACGCTCTGCCGGACCCACTCGCCAACGGATGGACCCGCGTTCAACTCGTGCTCACCCGTTCGGGCCCGACCACGGCGTCAGTTCACGTGGCCTATGGCGCTAAGACCGAGCTCGATACTTCCCTTCAAATGAACGTGAACGCCTCGGTGCTCCACGTGACGATCGGCTCGAGCTACGAAACGGAGCCGTCGTCGGGGTGGGATGCCTTCTACGACAACGTGATCGTGAACTTCTGATGATGCCCCCGCCGCGCTCGGTTTCATTGATGTTCTTGATGTGGTTGCTCCTTGGTTGCGGCTCCTCGCAGAATCAGAGCGCACCCGACGCAGGGTCCACGGGTGATGCCGCGCAGCGAGACTCCTTCGCAGGTTCCGGCGGTCCGGACGGTGAAGCGGCCGTCAGTGACGTCGCCTTTCCTCCCGTCGACGGGCTGACCCCCGATACGGGTCCGTTGCCTCCCGATCCGTGCATCGACGCAGGAACGTGCCCGCCCGGTGTCTGGACGAACGTCATCCCTTCTGACATGTCACGCGCCGTGCTGCGCCCAACCAAGAATGCGTTCGGGCCCGGATCCATCGTGGGCGATCCGGCGCGGCCGAGTGATATGTACGTTGGCGGAAGCGCCGCTGGTCTCTGGAAGTCTTCCGATTACGGCAACCGGTGGACCCTGCTCAACAACACCCTTCCCGATGTTCCTCGGATCTGGTGGGCTGGCTTCAACGTGATTTACAAGTCAGTCGACGGCGGTGCCACGTTCAAGATGACGACGGTCAATCAAAGCCTCTACTCGCTGAAGGTGGACCCGAACGACTCGAATCACTTGGTGAGCGGTCTGCACGAGGCGGACGGCATCGTCGAGTCGACGGACGGAGGCGGTACGTGGCATCTGGTCGGCGGCGCGGGGTTTCCTTCGGGCGGTAAGTCCTGGTACCCGTATTTCGTCGATACCGGGAATGCCGCTGCGACTCGCACCACATGGTTTGCGATCGCGCAAAACGGCGGCAGTGCCGTGATGACGAGCGACAGTGGGGCTCATTGGAGCGTTCCCACCGGCTTGTCTGGGCTTCAGCACCCGCATGGGAATTCTCAGATCTACCAACGCGGTTCGATGCTCTTTGTGGCCGGCGACGACGGCATGGGGGGTCACGGTGTCTACCGAAGCACGGACCTCGGCATGAATTGGTCGCGCGTGGACAGCGGACAGGCTTCGGAAGCGGTGGTCTGGGGTACGCCCGCGAATGTTTACGCGATGTACGCTTGGGCGTGCTCTGGCTGCAACTTGGGGACTCAGTTCGAGTCGGCGGCGCAGCCGGGGATCGTCTGGTCGAAGGCGAGCGTTCCGAGTGACCTGGTGATTGGCCCTAACAGTATGGTGGTGGCCAACGATGGGGCTCACTTCGTTTTTGTCGCCGTAATGTGGGACGAGGGGATCTGGCGCTACGTTGAGCCCTGAGCCCTGAGGCTTGGGCGCGCACACCGAGCTGGTGGCGCGCCACGACAGGGTTTTCCGCCGCGCCTTTGTGGTATCGATGGCCGCGATCGCGTTCGTCGCGTGCGTTTGCGCCCTTGACAGTCACTTGTTCAGGCACTGGATGGCGCCGAAAGCGTGGGTGCAGTGATCGTTGTTGGGTTGCGCCGGGACGAGAGTGCACATGTTCGTGCGGCACGGCAGGTCCCAGTTCGTTTGTGCGCCGCATTCGTTGACGCATCCGTTTGCGAACACCTTGGCGGCGCAGTTCGCCGCCATGCACGTGCAGTACTTCGCGCACGCCGCAGAGGCATTGCCGTTCGCCGGGGCGTCGGTCGGCGGCTGGGAGACATCCTGTTCGGCTGCGTCGGTCGGCGGCTTAGAGGCATCCGCTTGGCTTGCGTCACCGCCCGCTTGGGCTCCCTTGCCGCGCGGCGCGGAGCACGCAGACGCGCTTGCGGTCAGAAGAAGCGACAGGGCGAAGCCGTGCTTCGATTTCATGCGCGTTTGCACGAAACTACCATACTCATCGCGGACGGCGCTCGCCGGGCAGCCCTTCGCCTTGCGGATCGAAGTCGACCGGCAACCCCAGGAGATGCGCGAGCACGAGCCACCAGACCCAGCACTGAACGCCGAATGGCAGGTAACCGAGGTAGCCCAAGAACGGCATCTCCGTGAAGCCGACGACGACATTGACGTAGGGCACTTCGTAGCGCCAGAAGTTCGGGTTGCAGCCGGGATGCCATACGTTGCTCCCGTGATTCCAGAACTCCCAGAAGAAGCCCGTGCACAGCGACGCGATGGCACACAGCACCATGGGCGCCCAGTTGCCTGTCGCAAGAGGCGTGAACGGGGTCCACAACCCAACCAGGCCCATCGCCTCCGGAATGATGAGCAGCGAAGCGACCCAGACGACGAAGAACAGCGGATACGGAAAGTAGCCGACGCAGAAGGCCCCGACGGAGCCGGCGACGAGGACGAGCCACAGGAGCTTGGCCGATGGAGCGATGACGGGACCGCTGGCCCAGCGCGCTTGCAGCGCCGGCACCGTGCGTAAGAGCGTGTAAAACTCGAAGATCGCGGGGAAGACGCACGTGTATGTGAGCGTGAACCAGAACACCGCCTGGGCGCGGGTGAAGAGGCTCGGGCTGTTAGGATAGGTCCAGTTCTCGAGCACGAAGTAGTTCAGCCACTCGAAGGCCCACCAGCCGGCCGCCGAGGTGAGCGCCAGCCAGAACACCTGCGCCGGCCGTTTGGAGAACATCGAGGAGCCGCCGCTACGCTCGTAGACCACGCCGTCGAGCGCCGCGATGAAGCCCCACCACAGCGCGGTGAAGAGGTACTTCACAAGGGGACCGCCGCTCCACCACATCACTGCCCAGCTCGCGAGGCAGACGACGGCACCGACGTAGAACCATGCCGGGTAGCGGCCTGGCGTTGGTGCCGGAGGCAACGGCGCAGGTTTGAAGCCGAACCACTGCGGCGCGAGCAAGAACGCGACGATCACCAGGCCCACAAAGAACGCCACCGCGAAGTACAGCAGGTTGAAGCCCGGCGGCGTGTCCGCGAGCTCCGGCGGGAACTCGCCGAAGCCTGGGATCGGATTGGGGCTCCATAGGCAAAGCGAGCCCGCGTAGGGCAGGCCGAGCGTGGCGAGGACCGCCGCCACGACGGCTGCCTTTTCAATGGGCTTCATCGCGGGGGGAATCACCATCGCCCGGGCCTCAGCCCACCGAGCTCCGGGGCCCGAGCGATTTGCGCGTAGTCTTCTGCTGATACATTCGCTGATCGGCGACTTGCTTAAGCCGTTCGAGCGACTCCGTCTCGTTGCGTTGCACCGAACCGTGGCTCGCGCCGGCGAACGTGAAGCCCTGCGTCTTGAGCGTGCGAATCGCCTGCGCGATCGCCTCCGTGACGAAGTTGGTATCGCCGCTGGGGCAGGTCACCGCAAACTCGTCGCCGGCGAGGCGGTAGGCCGCGCCGCGAGCGTCCAGCGCCGCCGTCAAGTTCCGGGCGAACCCGCAGAGCAGCTCGTCGCCACGCGCGTGCCCGAATTCGTCATTGTAGCGCTTGAGGCTATCCAGATCGATGAAGGTGAGGCTGCCCTCAATCGGCAGCTCGACGAGGTCTCGTTCGAGCGCATAGCGGTTGCACAGCCCGGTGAGCGCGTCGATCCGGGCGATGCGCGCGTGGTGGTCTGCGCGATCGAGGGCCATGTTGCGCTCGCTGTCTGCGACGGCGATCTGGTGGGCGAGCACCAGCGCAAGCAAGAGGGCCTCGGCCGCCACCGCGACCAGGCCAAGGTGCTCGACGAAGAAGTAACTCGCGTTGATCTTCGTGAGCGAGATAGAGATCCCTCCGAGGACAAAGAGCGCGGCTACCGCGACGAGGTACAGCCGCGCCGACGAGCTGCCTTGGCGCGTGCGCACCACAGCGCAGACCATGCCGTAGCTCGCGAACAGCGCAACCCCCACTCGATCGAGCTCGAGGGACCAGCGCGGACGCGCTGCTGCGACCAGGATGAACAACGAGAGCAGCGCGACAACGGCCAGGCCCGTTCGGGCAAGCCGCGGATGCGAGGCGCGCTCGATATCGAGCAGCTTCATCACGAAGAGCACGTAGGCCGCGTTCGAGACGAGGATGGGCACGCTCACCAGGTAGAACCAGTGCATCCCGAACAGATCCGGAAAGACCAGGAGAGCGCTGCCGTTGTAAAGGATGTTGCCGAGGACGAACGCGGCATAGAGCGCGTCGGCCGCACGCCGGCGCGTGGCCGCGAGCGCCGCGTAGTAGGCACCGAGCCCAAGGAAGATCCCGAGGCACAAGAGAACCAAGGCGTTCCCCGCCTTGATCGCCTGCCCGTAGTCCTCGAGCGTAGCGATCGTGGGCTCGGGCTCCGCGAGGAGGAAGGGCGAGCTCAGCTCCGTGATCATGCGGTAGCCGCCGGCGCCGAGCTCGATCTCCCGGCCGTGACGCAGGAAGAAGGGGTTTGGCTCGGCGCTCTCGATTCCGCCCCGCTGGTCGGATACGACACGACCTTCGGAGTCGATCACCACGTGCCGAAAGCGACCGATGGTGCTCGAGCTTCTGAAGTCGACCACGTAGCGCCCCGGCTGCGAGACGGTCAGCTGCGCGAGAAACCAGTACGGGCCTCCGATGCGCTTGAGCGTCGCCAGCGGCGGAAGCGCATCGGCGTTTGTGCGCGCCGATTCCTGCGTCAGGGGCGCCGGCGCCTGCACCCAGTGGCCACGCAGCGTGGGAGCCTGCGCGCGACCGTCGCGGCAGAGGGCGACCAGGCAAAGACCGACCGCCGCGGCGATCAGAGCTCTTACGATGCGCCCACCCCCATCTCGAAACATCGAACGCGATCCTGCCAGATGGCGGAAGACCTTGGGTAGGGTGGCAATGTGGTCATGACCGGTGCCGCGGCGCCTCGCGGCGGATGGTCTCGACACCCGAGCAGGGTCAGATATCCTATCGGCCGCGCGCGAGCGAATGATCCGGCTGCTTCCATGACATCGCCGGACGTTCATACGTTCTACCGTCGCGGACAGGAAGGACACGAGAAGGCGGCAGCCAGCCTCGAGAGACGCTCACGGAAGCTGGCTGGCGTGCGTCTGATTCTCGCTGGCCTGGGTGTCGTGCTTCTCGGCGGCTTTGTCTGGGGCTCATTGGGCCCATGGCTGTGGCCAACCTTGGGGGTGCTTGCGTTTGCCTTCGCAGCACTGGTGGTGGTCCACGCGCAGACCGAAAAAACCAAGGAGCGCGAATTGGCCGCGGCCCGTTTTTACAAGCGAGGGCTCTCGCGCGTTTCGCTCGCATGGGGCGAGCTGCCGATCGACTCGGAACGACCCGATGCCTCTGCTCATGTGTTCGCCGCCGATCTCGACATTTTTGGTCGTGGCTCGCTGATGCAGCTCGTCGATGCCACGGAAACGGGGCTTGGCCAGAAGCGCCTGGCGACGCTTTTGTCCCTCGAGGATCCCGGGCATTGGCCCGACGAGCCCGCCGCACGCCAAGCCGCGGCGCAAGATTTGGCCAATCGCGTCGGCTTTCGTAAGGCTCTCGCGACGGCGGCGGCGCTTCTCTCCGACGAAAAGCCCAATGCCGCGCCGATGCTTTCGTGGGCCGAGGGGTCGAGCGAAGCTCCTTCTTCGCTGCAGAAGCTCTTGGCTTGGCTGGTGCCGGGGCTTGCGATCTCGATTGGCGGACTCGGAGCCGCAGCAGGGCTGCGGGGCGGTGTCATCCTGCTCGGCTTCACCGCCTTGATAGCCGCCGGCCTCTTGATCAGTGCGCCGCTGGCTCCAATGCTCGACGTCGTCTCCGCGCAGGAGGGAGCGGTTACTCGCTGGCGTGCCTCGCTCGCCGTCATCGAGGAGGAATCCCTCGTGGCGCCTCTTCTGGTCGACCTTCACCGGCGCCTTCATGGCACCGGTTGGCGCGCGAGCCGACAGGTGGCCGCTCTCGAGCGCATCGTCGGATTTGTCGATGCGCGTCGCAACGGAGTCTTTCGTCTCATCATCGGCCCCCTGCTCATGTGGGATGTGCACTGCGCCGCCGCGCTCTCGCACTGGCGCACACGCTTCGGTCGCGAGCTTCGAACTTGGTTGCAGGCGCTCGGCGAAGTGGAGGCTCTGGCGAGCCTGGGGTCGTTTGCGTTCGAACACCCGGACTTCGCCTGGCCCGTGTTCGTGCGCGAGCCGATGTTCGATGCCCGCTCCCTTGCTCATCCGCTCATTGGTGCGGATAGGCGCGTAGGCAATGATGTTCGTTTGCCGTCGGCGGGGCGGGCGCTTGTTGTCACCGGCTCGAACATGTCTGGCAAGAGTACGCTGCTGCGCGCGATGGGAATCAATGCGGTTCTGGCGTGCGCTGGCGGGCCGGTATGTGCCAGCGCGATGCGCGTCGGACCCCTTCGTGTTGCGACGAGCATGCGGGTCGTTGACTCGCTCTCCGACGGCGTTTCGCACTTCTACGCGGAGCTTCGGAGGCTGAAGCGAATTCTGGATCTGGCCAGTGAGCGGACGCGCCCGCCGGCGCTCTTTCTTCTCGACTAAATTCTCCACGGAACCAATTCTCGCGAGCGCGTTCTCGGGGCGCGCGCGGTGGTAACTCAATTGCTCGAGCACGGTTCGCTCGGCGCCGTCTCGACGCACGATCTTGGGATCGCCGCGCTTGCCCAGGCGTTCGAGGGGCGAGTCGAAAACGTGCATTTTTCGGAGCAGGTCACCGACGACGGTACAATGACGTTCGACTACGTGCTTCGCCCAGGCGTCGTCGAGAGCTCGAATGCAGTGCGGTTGATGCGCAAAATGGGCATTGCCGTCCCAGAGTAGACCGTCCGGCCGCCATGGCCTGGCCCTTGCTCTCGCTTCGCTCATGCGAAGACGGCCCTCGTCCGTTAGCTGCGTTTTGGCAGGTTGTCTCCTCGGAATCGGGGGCTACGGATGCGCGCACCCCCGCCCGATGCCCGCTCGGGCCTACACGCCCGCCCCAGCCAGGACGGACGCACTGGGTCCGGCTGTCCCGCCGGTTTATGTACATCTCGTTGCGAACGAGAGAACGCTCCTCCAACGATCGACCGACGACGATTGGGCCGAAGTATGCCAGGCCCCTTGTGACGGCTATGTCCCCGCGTTCGGCACCTACCGGATCTTGACGTCCGAACGTGCGCCAAGCGCCTCATTCACGCTCCCAGGGCCGCCGGGTACGAGTGTCGCGCTCAAAGTGGATGACGACGGGACCGTTTGGACACGAGATTCCGTGCAACTTGCCTCTCAACGGGCACAGCGGGCTGCATGGGGAGCGACGGGGCTCGCCGCTTGGGGAATGTTACGACGATGAACACTGCGGTCACAGGTTCGCGGTTCAGGCGACCGACAACGAAACTTTATCCAGCGGCGCGGGCCCATGATCGACTCACGCGGAAATGGGCCGCCTCTCGTGAATAGGCACCGATCTCGAAGCCTGCAGCAGGCTCCACCGGTTTGCAACGTCCCTGCGTGCGACGCTGGCACACGCGGCTCGGAGAATCGTCCTCCCCTGTCAGAGGAAATCGCGCCCTCGACGCTTGAGTAGATGGGAGCGATAAGATTCGTCCTCGAACGCCCCGTTCTCTCCCGGAGGAGCCGCTCCGACTCGACGAAGAGTCTCTTGGGCTCGAGACGGCGCGGCTTTGACTCGAGCGAAAGGCGCTCCGACATCGGCGAAACGTGCTCGGAGAAGAACGACCGTACCTCTTTCAACAGCAAAAGGCCCTTTGTCAACGAGAAGAGACCCTTTGACAACTCGCAAAGGACCTCCGCCAACAAGGAAACGACCTCTCATCCTTGGTAAAGGTCCTTCGCCAACGAGAAAAGGACATCTACCCATTGGCAAGGGTCCTTCGCCAACGAGACAACATCCTTTGACAGTCGGCAAAGGGCCTCCGTCAACGAGAAAAGGTCTTTTGACAGTCGGCAAAGGACCTCCTCCCACGAGGAAAGGTCCTCGACCCATCGGCAAGGGTCCTCCACCGACTAGAAAAGGGCCGCCGCCGGGAAGAGGAGGTCCGCTGCCAATTGGCAAAGGTCCGTCGCTAACATGAGAAGGTCCTCTGCTAATGAGCAAATGTCCTCGGCCAAGAAGCACACGTTCTTTAGCAACTGACGATGGGCCTCTGCCAACGAAAAACGGACCCTTGTCGATGAACAAAGGACGTTTACCAGAGAACATCGGCGATTTGGCTATTCGCCGAGGTCGTGGACAGGACATCCCTGATTTCAAGCGAGAGGCGCAAGGCGCAGCAGTGTTCGTCGCGGAGTATGATGGCGTGGTTGTCGGGTGTGCCGTAGTGCTCTTGAACGTCATTCCCGAACTACCGATACTTCGACCCGGAAGGCGGGCTTACCTGGAGGATCTTGTCGTCGCACCGCAATGCAGGCGCAAGGGAGTGGGCGCAGCCCTCATGCGCCGCGTTGAAGACTGGGCCCGAAAGCGGCAAGTCGCGCGACTCGAGCTCAACGTTTGGGAATTCAATCGGGGCGCGATCGAATTTTATCAAGCTCTTGGCTACGGAACGAACTACCGGCGAATGGGGCGGAACGTGCATGACTGACGGGGCGTTGCACACCAGCCGGCGCGAGTGGCAGCGCGACGTGGACGAACGGCTGCACAGTGCGAGCGAGAGCTCGGCGACCGACAACGAGACTCTAGACGGCGGCGCGGGCCCGTGATCGACGCACGCGGAAATGGGTCGCCTCTCGTGGATGGGCACCGCGCTACTGCTCTGCGACTGCGTGAGCACTACGAGCGTCGTCCGAAGCCGATTCGCCGTTGAGCAAAATTGCGTTTGCCAAGGTGGCCTTCGCATTGCCCATGAAGGAGGGACACCACTACAGCATCGAGCTACTGGTCCCGCCGATGACTGGGCCTACCGCACCGGTCGAGATCAAGGCCTTTGAGAAAGACCGGCGCGGGACGACGACGCTAGCAGTGCGGACTGACCCTTCTGCGTCGTCTTGCTGTCGCGCACGTAGGACGCTAGCGGCACCCACGATCGTTGCACGCCCAGATTGTCGCCTCGCCCCGCCCTATGGCCCTGGCCTTTTGATCCAGGCCGTCCGTGCAGTTGCGGGTCGCTCGGAGAGCCCGCCGAGCTGGCCGCTCGGACAGATCGATCACAGTTGGCTCAGAGTGGCACAGACAGCATTGGCTGGATCCGCCGAGATGGGGCGAGCAGGCCGGGCGGCCCGCGGCTTGCTCAGTGCGATGCCGATGATCTATCGCCGACCCCCGCCGCAGCCTGCGCGGCTTATCTTGCGCATTGTCGCCACCACGGGCGCTGGAACGCTGCTGGGCGTAGTCGCATGCGGCGGTAAGGTTGGGGGCGGAGTGGGGTCAACCGGCACCGCCGTCGACCACAGGCCCATGGGATCGACTGGCTCTGCCGTCGACTACGGGCCCATGGGTTCGACTGGCTCCGCCGTCGACTACGGGCCGTTGGGTTCGAGTGGTGCCCCCCTTGGCTCCACCGGAACGGCATTCGAGTACCCCATCGGTTCGACTGGCTCCGCCGTTGACTACGGCCCCATGGGATCGAGCGGCGCCCTCTTTGGCTCCGTTGACGCCAGCGTCGCCACCAACGATGGCGGGGACGCGACCATCGACACCGGCGACGCGACCCCCCTCGACGCCAACGGGGCAACGCCAGACTCGCGACGGGACGCAAACGAGGCTGGTGCGTCGGATGCGAGCCCGTTGGACGCAGGACACATCTTGCTCGGTGTTGTCATGGCTCCTCCAGACGCAGGCGTGGAGCAATGAAGGTCCCGTTCGAGATCGAGTGGATGGGAGGTGCCTCGGAGTACCACTTCCGAAAAGCACGCCCTGGCATCGAAGACCTGCCGTGGGGCACGCTCGATGTGTCGGAGTACTCGCCGGCAGCCGTCGAGTATGCGCAGGGGTCATGGACGGATGTGGCCATCAACGAGTACAGGGCGATCGCTGGTTTTAGCGACGTGCTGCGCGCGCTGGTCGACATAAAGGCACCGCTCGATCTGCTCGGAATGACGAGCGACTTTCTTGCCGACGAGTGCTCTCACGTCGAGCTGGCGAGCCGGATGGCCATGGATCTGGGGGGCGGCGCGCCGCGCACGGTCGACCTCAAGAACTACGTTGTGCGGCCGCAGGGGCTCGCGCCTTTTCAGCTCGCCAACGAGCTTGTGCTACGTGTGAGCTGCATCGCCGAGGCCTTCAGTGGTGGAACGGCCACGGTTAGCTACGAGGAGACTTCGCACCCTTTGCCACGTGCCGTCTACGAGACCATCCTTCGAGACGAGGCGCGCCACCGTCGCTTGGGAGGCCTGTACTTCGAATGGGCCTTGTCGCGCATCGACGAGCAGGAGCTGCGCCGTCTCAGGGAAGTCCTGCTGTCTTCGCTGCGAGCACTGTCGCCGTTCTGGAAGCCTCCGGCACGAACCCCCTCGACGGGGCTTTCCTCTGGGGATCTCAATGCGCTCGGCTGGCTTGGAACAGCGCGCTTCGCCCCGGTGGCGAAGGAGGTGGTTGTCCGCGACATCGTCGACCCGCTGGCGAGCATTGGCATCGCGATCTCGGACGACGAACGGATGGATCTGTTCGGCCAAGGACCGGGCGCAATGACCGAAGCCGCCTCGTAGCCACCGCTTCGCTACATCTGCTCATTGTGCAAGTGCGACCGTTGCCCCGCACGGCACCTCGACAGATTGCTCTCTGCCCTGGCCTCCGATGCGTACGGTGTGGTGACCGCACGAGAGATGAACGAGGGCCACTGCTTCGCCCGCGACATGGCCGTCCACGAAGAGGCGATGGCCCAGCGCGGACGGCGGCAAGCGCAGGTTGCCCGCCTTCGACGGCGGACGGCTTGCGGGTTGCGCTTGAGGCGAAACCGGGGCGGATGTCGCGTGCGAAACGGCGGCGGGCAAGACCGCCGCGACGTCGTGGGTCGAGCGAGCCGCCGGCACACCGGTAGGCGATACGACAGGTGATGGAAGGACGGAGGACGCGAGCATTTGCCGTGCGCCGATGACGGTCGGCGAGTCCGGGTCGGTCGTATGGCCTGTCGCACGTGTGCGCGCTCGAGCCGCCGCGGCCGCGACGATGCACAGGCCGAAAGCAAGACACGCCGCAACGAAGACCCAACCGACGCGCCGGCGCCATCCGCGCATCGCGTGCGACGCTGCCATTGCTTCCGGTACTTCGATCTCGGGCGAGGAGGGAGCGGGCGGGCGCATCGACGAGAGGAACCATCGATCGAGATCCGCTGCCTCGCCATCCGCAAGTCGTGGGGCCGCCCTCAACGGATCTGCGTCCAGGCGGTGGCCGGGCTCTTGATCGCTCGGCAACGATGCTCCGACCGTCGTGGTTTCGTCGTCCCACCGTACACCCACTGCGCCGGAACCGGTTTCCGGCGACCCGACGTGTTGCCCCCCGCCTCCCACACGTGACCGCAGCCTCATGGTGACGAATCTCCCTGCACGGTTGATGCCTCCGCAGCCAACCGCGGATCGCTGCGACAGAGGCGCGGCGCAAGCACGCCTAGGCACGTCTGCTCCTGGTCACCCGGGCCTGAGAGGGGTGGCCGATCGAGTGACCGTGGGCGTCACGCATCCGCCATCGGGAGTCCTCTCCTCTTGTTCCCGTGCGGATGCCTCGACCCCACATGCTCCCTGCCGTCGGGTGACCGCTTTCTTGTCCGTGCCCGCGTCGAACCGGTTCAATCGCGCGGGTGAGCTCCGAGATACACCTCTGGATCGTGCTCGCGGGGGCCGCCGTCGTATTCGCGCTCGTGCAAACAGCGCGGATCGCATGGCCCCGGGTGGCGCGCGCGCGGGAGCTCCGCGAGCGCGCCGAGCACGCCGCACTGGGCGAAGCGCATGCCGAGGATCTCCTTCGTGCAGCGGGCTACGCAATCGTCGAGCGCCAGGCGACGGGCTCGTGGTCCGTGCACGCAGACGGCGCGCCGTTGACCATCGATCTCCGCGCCGACTACCTCGTCTCGCAGGGCCGTCGTCGTTTCGTGGCCGAGGTCAAGACGGGGCGATGGGCGCCCCGACTGGAGACCGCAGCCACTCGACGGCAGCTATTGGAGTACCGTTTTGCCTTTGACGTGGACGGCGTCTTGCTCGTCGACGCGGACGCCGATCGCGTGTCGTCGATCGAGTTTGCTGGTGCGACTGCTGCGCGGGGGGACCAGAGCGTCGTCTCGCTGACATGGCTGATTGCGCTCGTGATTGGGGCCCTATCGGGAGCCCTTGCGGTTGCTGCGCTGAGGTGATGCGCGACTTCCGTGAGGCGCAGGACGTCTGGCGGTCCGTATCTGTCCTGCCACGCAGAATCGGGCGACGGGTGTTTGAGGACCGGGGCATGTGGCCTTAGAGGCGCCACGAAGGGATGCGCGTGCGATCCGGGGCGTATGTCCCTACCGCAACCCGGTCCACAATTTGAGAACACCTACTGCGTCGCGGCCGGAAAAGCCAGTTCGGGGCCCTGCCCCACCGACTACCCCGTAACGCCTCCCGGCGCCGGAGGTGGTCTTTACTATACCGGCTCGAGCGACCAGCGCGTCTGCACAGGATGCACGTGCGGCGCACCGACTGGGGCGACGTGCGCCAACGCGTCTATCTTCACTTACAACAACAGCGACGTGTGCGACCCCGCGACGAGCAGTGCGCCGCTGGCAGTTACCTTGGCCTGCAATGCCACCAACAACGTACTGAGCGCCGCTTTTGCCCGGGCCACGCCCACGGGCGGCAAGAGCACGCCGGGTGGCGGTCAAGTGCAAGGCACCGTCCAGCCGACTGCGCCCTACGCGGTCTGTTGCACGCAGTAACGCATGGAACCCTTGCGCTATCGAAGCGCTCGGGGCTCCGGCCGAAGTAGTAGCCTCTAGCACCGAGCACCGTGCGCCTGAGCTCGGCGGCCGATCCCTGTTCGACCCGACGCGTGCGACCCCCGGCGACCAGCAGAAGCCCGCGAACGCACGTCGTGTCGAAACAATTATGGAAATCGACCGACTTCCGGCGTAAGGGGCTCCCGAGGCGTCAATAGCCGCGCCGGGAGGCAACGGTCATGAAACTCGGAGCGTTCGCAGGGATTGCTGCGGTGTGCGCGACATCGCTTGTCGGAAGCGGCGGCTGCTCGTCCCCCCGAGCCTCGTCGCCACGTCTCGCAGCCGAGCGCGGGGTGGCGCCTCAGAAGGGTGGCGAAGACGATTCGGGACCGTACGAAGTCGATCCCAGTTGGCCCCAGCCTCTCTCGTCCGAGCTGACATGGGGCCGCACATCGAGCATCTTCGCCGAGAGTCCGAACCGCATCTTCGTCCTTCAAAGCGGAATGGTGCCCATGGCGTGGAAGCGCTTGGAAGGCGAGCGCCTCAAGGGCTCGACCTGGGCGGGCGGAATGCCGCACCGCCCCTCGACCCAAGCGACCCATTGTGCCTCCACCCTTACCTGGGGCAAAGGCCCCTTCCACTGCGAGATCGGCGTCGACGGCAAGATGGTCGACTCGTTGGTGGACCAGATGTCGGATCCCCCGGGAAATCGCATCGAGGGCGCCCGCTGGGAACACGTTCTAATGGTGTTCGATGGTCAGGGACGGCTGGTCGAGACCTGGGATCAATACAAGTCACTCTTCGGGCACCCCCATCAACTGGTCATCAATCCGTATGATCCCGAGCGCCACGTGTGGGTGATCGACGCTGGGTCGGATCAGATCTTCAAATTCACCAACGACGGCAAGAAGCTGGTGATGACCCTCGGGGAGAACAGGGTACCGGGCAACGATCGGACGCACTTCAACGGCCCGACCAGCATCGCGTTCCTGCCGAGCGGCGAATTCTATCTAACGGACGGGTACAAGAACGCGCGGGTCGTCAAGTTTTCGAAAGACGGCCAGTACATCATGGAGTGGGGCAAGCCGGGCAAGGGCCCCGGTGAATTCAACACCGTGCATGGCATCTCCATCGACGCCAACGGACGGGTCTACGTTAGCGACCGCGCAAATTCTCGAATTCAAATATTCGATTTAAATGGGAAATACATCGACGAGTGGCGCGACATTCGGTTCCCCGTTTACCATGCGATCTCGAAGGACCAGCACTTCTGGTTGTCCGACGGGACCAACAACAAGATACTGAAATACGATCTCAATGGACAGCTCCTCTATTCGTGGGGAACGTTTGGAGAGCGTCCGGGCGACTTTTGGTGCGTGCACCACTTTGCCGTCGATAGCGATGGCAACCTGTATACGGCCGAAGTGTTCGGCGGCCGCGCGCAAAAGTTCCGTCCACGCAAGGGTGCCGACCCCAACACGCTGATCGGCCCGCTCGTCTCGCCCGGCTCATTGGGTCTTTAGTGCGCATTTCACAAGCGTTGCGCGGTTTGGTGGGGTGGAGCGCGGCCGCTCCACCCCCACTCCCCCCCAGCCGAACCCGGTCAACGCATTGGAAGAACGCTCGGGTGTCAGTCCTGCGGGCACTGTGACAAGCCGCGAAGGACGCGACGTCCCGCAGGACCGGGCGAAGGACGCGACGTCCCGCACAGATCAACGAGGGGCTTTGCTTTGAAAAGGCATCGCGCGCTCTCGTTCTGGGGCAGCCAGAAGACTTTGGCCCGTATAGATCGAACGACGTCCACCGTTGCACGACCAACGTCCCGTATAGATCGAACGACGTCCACCGTTGCACGACCAACGTCCCGCATAGATCGAACGACGTCCACCGTGGCACGACCAACGTCCTGCACAGATCGACCAACGTCCCGCACAGATCGACCAACGTCGTGCACGGATCGACCGACGCCTTCACCGTTGTGAGCGAGAACCACGCGAGGACGCTCGTCGATCTCTTCAAGTCGAACAACGTTCTTCACGCTTCGAGAAGAGATGACACGAAGACGCGCCTCGACTCGCAGGGGCCAACGGACGTCCCTTTCATGTCGGACAAGGACACGACAAGGACGCCGCTCGATCTGCGCGATTCGAGCGCCGTCCTTGGCACTTACGCCGTAGACCACGCGAGGACGCGCGTCGATGTGAGCGAAACGCACGTCGATCTCAGCGTGACGATTGACGTCGTTCGCAACGAAGACGACGCAACAGCAAGTAGCGAATGTCGCTCGATACGTAAGCCACGAAGGAGCTCGGCGGCCGGCGTTTCGGCGCGGAAGAGGCGCCCAAGAAACCAGGGCATCGGTGGTCGGGCGGCCGCCAAGTGACTGAACCGGGCCAGTGCCCCCCGCGCAGCCAATTAGTTCCCCACCGGCTGTCGCCGACCCTTGGTGCCGAAACATGGGATAGCCTTGTGACGGCAGTCGCATCGAGGTCGGCGCGACATTGGTGCGTGAAAGCCCGTCAATTAGTTTGACTCGGAGCCTCGCGAGCACCCCGTATTGTTGCCGACGGCGTTCGCGCCCGAGAGCACGCCTTCTAGAGTTCCCTGACGCAGGCTCCACGCGGCTGTCGCACGAAGAAGGAGGTCGCAAGTGGAATTGATTCACGCCCGGTGTGCGGGGCTCGACGTGCACAAGGACACCGTCGTGGCGTGTGTGCGCATCCAGCACGACGATCGCATACGCCACGAGGTGCGGACGTTCGGCACGACCACCAGTGCGCTGATGGAGCTGGCCGGTTGGCTCCACGAAAACGGATGCGTCCACGCCGTGCTCGAATCGACGGGTGTCTACTGGAAGCCCGTGTGGCACGTGCTCGCGGGTGCGGGGCTGAAGTTGGTGCTAGCCAACGCCGAGCACGTGCGCAACGTGCCGGGTCGCAAGACGGACGTGAAAGACGCGGTGTGGCTGGCGGACCTTCTGGCGCACGGTCTGGTCGCCTCGAGCTTCGTGCCGCCGGAGCCCATCGGGGAGCTACGCGACCTGACCCGCACGCGCCGT
>WNFJ01715616.1_pt2 | contig 22486 bp, 22 predicted proteins | sample 5400461 | NCBI WGS metagenome assembly WNFJ01 (sample SAMN13153349, study PRJNA577476) | soil metagenome | isolation source: 115 cm saprolite on Douglas fir-dominated hillslope | place: USA:California | collected 2013-09-17
CACCACCTGGCCGGCTTCACCGGTTTGGGCGGCGCTGGCCACCTTCACGATCAGCAGCAGGCCCACGACCGCGACGGCAAACACCGTGGCGCGCCGCGGCGCATCACCAGCCACCGCGGCGACAGACTCTGCTATCCGAGGTAGCACGCGGCCGCCGGCCACGGAACGACTCACGCCTACCACTATGGCCCCTGGCCGGAATCCCGGGCAACCAGCCGGCCTGCTGGCCAGCCAAGACATGCAAAATGCACAGCCGGCCGGGTACACGCGGCAGTCCAGGCCCGGCGCGACAGCCCTGACGATGGAACAAGCACGGCGGTTCGTTCGGGACAAAATCATTCTTCCGAACGGTCCGGGCTGACTCCGGCCGAGCATAGTTCACCGCGCGAGCTGTGCATTTCTCACACCGGGCTCGTGCCTGGGGCACCTTCCCGACGACCCGGCCGGCGGACGACACTAGGGAAATGAGCCATGGGAGAGGAACCGGACCGTGATACGGATCCTGGTGGCCGAGGACATGCGGATCTTGCGGGACACCCTAGTGGCGCTGCTGGGCCTGCAGGCAGACCTCGAGGTGGTCGCCGAGGTGACCGACGGGCCGGGCATCGTCCCGGCCGCGCTGGCCGGACGGCCGGATGTGGCAGTCGTTGATATCGACCTGCCGGGGATGGACGGGCTGGCCGCGGCGGCGCGGCTGCGGGAGCAGTGCCCGCAGTGCAAGGTGCTGATCTTGACGGTGCTGGGCAAGCCGGGAAACCTGCGGCGGGCGCTGGCCGCCCAGGTGGCGGGGTTCTTGCCGAAAGACACTCCCGCCGCCAGCCTGGTCGAGGCGATCCGGAAGGTCGCCGCGGGGGAGCGGGTGATCGATCCGGCCCTGGCCCTCAAGGCGCTGGAGGTCCCCGATAGCCCGCTGGCGCCGCGGGAGGCCGAAGTGCTGCGGGAGTACGCGGCGGGCGCCGGGCCGGCCGAGATCGCCGCCGCGCTGTTCCTGTCCTACGGCACGGTGCGCAACTACCTGGCCTCGGCGGTCACCAAGCTCGGCGCCCGCAACCGGGTCGACGCGGTCCGCATCGCCGCCGAAGCCGGCTGGCTGTAACCCCCTGTTCCGGCCAGGCGTCACCGGCACGGTAGCCGCCTGGTCCGGGATCCTCTATGCGGTCATCTTCTAGGGCATCAACCACATCTTTCTGACCGGACAAACACGCTTTTCTCCTGGTCCCAGCACGCGCCGGAATTGCCGGTGCAGCCCGAGAAGCCGCGAGCTGCGCGTGTCTGCGTGATTCCGCTAGATTCCCCGGTCCGTGAATGAAGCGCGGCGCTGTAAGTGCCTAGCACACGACCTGGAAAATACTTATCCCACCGTTGCGGCCATGCGTTATGCACAGCACCCTGTTGGCTAGCCCGAATTTACGAAAGGTGTCTGCAGCAGCCCGTTTCCGGCGGCCTTATACCTGCCTGCCCGCGTGGATACCCGCGCTCACCGCGGCAGGCGCTGCTTCGCGGCCGAGCCGGCCAGGACCCCGTGCTCAACGAGCTTGCAGTCCCGGACGTAAGCGATCGCGTGCGCTTCTTTCCGGGAAGTCTGTACGAGTTGACCGTGACGGTGGCACATGGCTCGAGGTTGTCTTACGCACCGTGCGACCCGTGCAAACTGCATATCCTTGCCAGCGGCCTGGTCGGCTGATTGCCGGGGACGCTGGCATAGGTAATAGTAGTGAGCGCAGCCTGTTCGCTAGAGCTGCCCGAGGATGCGCGGACAGGACGGCCTGGCCTTACCGGCGTGGTGCGCGTGATGACGGGAACTCTCGGGAGACGCGACGTCACATGCTCGTCCGGCCGGGGTAGCCGGGACGGGCTTGCTATGCGGCTCGCCGCCCGAGCAGAGAAGCTCACGCCGTGATAGCCCGGGTGGAGGCCGCGATGGCCCGGGCGGCCAGGAATGATCAGCGCCGGGCGGCGGGGTTCGCGGTTACTGTTTTGTGCCTGCTGCTGGCCTGCAGGCTGTCCAGTGTCCTCATTTCCGGTGAGCCTGGCCAGGTGCCGTTCACGGTGGCGTTGTTCGTGCTGCCGCTGCTGTGGGCCGTCTCCGGCAGTCGGCGGCGGCTGGCCCGTTACCGCTGGCCGGTGCTTGCGGTGCAGGCGGTACTGACCTGGGTGCCGTTCGCCGTGTTCGGAGGGACCTGGCAGCAGGGCATCGACGGATTGCTGGCCGGGCTGGTGCTGCTGATGGTGGCGGGCCGGCTGTCGTGGCTGCTGGCCGGGGGCCTGCTGGCCGCTGACGTGGTGCTGCGAGCCACGGTGACCGGCCTGCCGGCCCCGGGGTGGTTCGGCGTCCTGTGGGTGGTCGTCTTCTACGTCGATGACGCCATGGTGTTCTTCGGGATGGTCCGGCTGGCGCAGGTTATCGGCGAGGTTGAGGAGACTCGCAGCAAGGCGGCCGGCCTGGCGGTCGCCCGTGAGCGGCTGCACGCGGCAAGGTCGTTGCAGATGGCGGTCGGCCAGCACCTGGCCGGCATCGGCGCGAACGCGGCGGCGGCGCGGCGTGCCCTGGCGGGCGACGCGGCACGGGCACGCGCGGAGGTCGCGGCGGCGGGGGTCGCGGCCAGGAAGGCGGTTGCCGATGCGCGCGCCCTGGCGGCCGGGCGGTACGCTGCGGCAGGCCCGGAGCCGGCCGCGGCGCCGGGCGGCCGAGCGGTCATCGGTGCCCGGCTGGCGGCGGCCGTGCTGGTCACCGTGCTAGTGATGTTCGGCGTCAACGGCCTGGCTGGTGTTCTACTTCCACTCCAGCACCCTGGTCACGGTCGTGTCCCTCGGGGGCATCATCGTGGTCATCGCCCTGCAGCTGTATGTTTCCCGGGCGGTCAGGGATGGCGGCCGGCCCGGTTCCTGGCCCGTCATCCTGGCCGTGCAGGCGGTGCTGATTTTTGCCTTCTCGTTCGGGTACAGCGATGACTGGGGCGGTAACATGGCGCCGTTCCTGGCCGCGTCCGTCCTGCTGCTGGTGCCGGGCTGGCAGCGCTGGGCGGCGTACGCGGCCGTGGTGGTCAGCAACGCGGTGCTGTATGCCGCTCTGCCGTTGAGCGAGCTGGGACCCCCGTTCGCCCCGCGCCCGCTTTTCGCGTTGCTCGACGGCGTGGTCGTCGCCGAAGTCGGCCTTATGGTGTACGGGCTGTCCCGGCTGGCGTGGCGGGCCCGCGAGCTGGAGGGGCTGCGTGATCATCTGGCCCGGATGGCGGCGGTGCGCGAGCGGCTGCGCGTGGCGCGCGACGTACACGACCTGCTCGGGCTGGGGCTCTCGGCGGTCGCGCTGAAGGCCGACCTGATCGGGGCGCTGCTCGGCCGCGACGACACCCGGGCCGCGGCCGAGCTTGAGGAAATGAGCCGGATCTGCGCGGCGGCGCACGCCGACATCCGGCGGGTCACCGGCCAGAGCGCGCCGCTGTCGCTGGCCCGCGAGTTGGACGACGCGCGGGAGATCCTCGCCTCTGCCGGGGTCGAGGTCCGCGCTGGTCCTCCCGGCGGGCCGCTGCCAGCCGCGGCCGATGAGGTGCTCGGGCCGGTGCTGCGCGAGGCGGTCACCAACATCTTGCGCCACTCCACCGCCAGAACCTGCGGCATCGAGGTGACGATATCCGCCGCGGCAGTACGGCTGGCCGTCAGCAATGACGGCGTACCCGGGGAACCCTCGGCGGGGCAGCCAGCCGGCGACGGCACCGGCCTGGCCAACATGCGCGTACGAGTGGAAGCCGCTGCCGGACAGCTGACGTTCTGCCGGGCTGACCGCTGGTTTACCCTGACCGCGGAAATCCCGCTGGCGGATGCCGGGCTGGCGCTCGCCGTGCCAGGGGCGACGGTCGCCGCCCGTCCCGACCCGGTATCCGGCTCGCCCGCCCGTTTGCCGATGACGCGTTCGCCGCAGACCATTGGACGGTCCGCGCGCCCCGGCGCGGACCGGTCCACCTTAGGCGAGTTATGTGGGTTCGCTTACGCTTCGGCTAGGCAGGTGTGCAGCAGGGTATGTGCTGCGATGGTCGCTGCGGTCCGGGTCAGGAGGCCCCAGAAGGTATGCGCGCCGTGGCGGGCCAGTTCCATCCGGTCGGTGATCTCGCTGAAGGTGGTCTTGATCCGGTTGCGCCATTCGGCGATGGCTTTCAGCAGGCTCGATGGTATCGCGGCGTGCTGCTTCTTGCCCGGTGGGACGAGGACGGCGGTGCCGCGGGCGGCCTGCGCGGCGGCGAACGCCTTGCCTTTGAAGCCCTTGTCGGCGAGCAGGTCACGTGGCGCCGGGCCGAGCTACCGGTGGTACCGGGAGCGGGACTTTGCTGCCGTCGCGGGGAATCGTCGACCGTGATCCGGAGCAACTCCGCTAGGACGAGGCGCGTGCGGCCGAGGTCGCCGGCGAGTACGGCAATGACTTCATGACGCTCGCGATCACCGGCGACGAGGTGGCGCTCAGCCTCGACGTGCGCATCAGGCCCCGGGATCCGCGGCCAAGATCGAACTACCCCCCGGACCTCGATCCGGCCGGCATCGGCCTGCTACCCGGCGACAGCGGGACGGTCGCCGGCGCCGGCCCTGCTGGGAGGCGGTTCGAGCAGGTCGCGGTCGCTGCCGGATAAGGACCGGAATGAGGTACGCCGATCGTCAATCGGCCACACGGGAGAGCGAGAGGCCGGACCCTTTTGGGCGCCGTGATGTCGAGGGCGGATTGCGGGCTCCGACTCATGGGTGCGGGGCGAGATCCGCTCCGATCGGAGAGGAGTTGCGACATGACTGCGTCCACTGTGAGGGTGCGTTCGGCTGACGGCACCTCGATCGCGCTGGAAGTAGCTGGGAGCGGCCGTCCGGTCGTGCTGATTGGCGGGGCGTTCAACGACCGTACGACGACTGCCGGGCTGGCCCAGGTGCTCGCCCCCTATTACCTGGCCGTGACCTACGACCGCCGTGGGCGCGGGGACAGCGGGGATGAGAGCGCCGGCTACTCGGTCGACCGGGAGATGGAGGACCTCAAGGCTGTGATCGACCACCTCGGTGGGACGGCGTCGCTCTTTGGTCATTCGTCGGGGGCGGTGCTCGCCCTTGAGGCGGCCATCCGGCGGCTGCCCGTCGGCAAGGTGGCGGCCTACGAGCCGCCCTTCATTCCCGAGGGTTCTCGGCCGCGGCCGGCTCCGGACGTCGCCGAGCGTCTGCTTCGCTTGGTCAAGGCAGGCGATCGGGACGCCGCCACGGCCCTTTACCAGACCGAGGTGATCGGCCTGCCGCCCGAGATGGTCGAGGGCATGCGACACAGCGAGATGTGGAGCTTCTTCACCCGCCTCGCCCACTCCCTGCCGTACGACTACTCACTGTTCGAGCCCGGCTGTCCCGTGCCGGACAGCCGCCTGGCTCGCATCGAGGTCCCGGCCTTGGTCATCGCCGGGTCCAACACCTTCCCGTGGCTGAGTGCCGCCTCCGAGGAGGTGGCTCGTGCCGTCCCAGGAGCCCGCCACCTCACGCTTGAGGGGCAGGATCACGGCGTCTTGCAGCAGCCTGCAGCCATGCTGACCTGCCTGCGAGAGTTCCTCGGCTGAGCCGGCGGGGCTGGCCCGGCGACGATAATGGAGAACACTCATGAAGTACATCACTATCATCTACGGGAACAAGGACCTGTGGCAGTCGTTCACGCCCGACGAGGCGGTGAAGGCCATCGCCGAGGTGGACGCCTTCAACCGCCGGTACAAGGAGTCCGGCGAGCTCCTTGCCGCCTACGGGCTGGGCGACGAGCTAACGGCCAAGACGGTACGGGTCCGCGACGGAGTACCGGCTGTGACCGACGGTCCGTACATCGAGGCAAAGGAGTTCGTCTCCAGCTTCTTCCTGCTCGACGTGGATAGCGAGGAGCGCGCCCTGGAGATCGCTGCCGAGTACCCCTTCGCCTCGCGCAACGCGGTCGAGGTCTGGCCCATCCTGCACGAGTCGGGCGCTGAGATGTGAGCGGCGACGGGCGCGTCGAGGATCTGCTGCGGGGCCTTGCCCCGCAGGTACTCGGCGCGCTCGTCCGCCGCCACCGCTCCTTCGACCTGTGCGAGGACGCCGTTCAAGACGCGCTCATCGAAGCCGCCGCCCAGTGGCCGGCCGGGGGCATTCCCGGCCACCCGCGGGCGTGGCTGACCACTGTGGCCACCCGGCGCTTGATCGATCGGGTCCGCAGCGACCACTCCCGGCGCCTGCGGGAGGAACGGGTCATCGTCGGCTCGCCCCCGGCGGAGTTCATGCCCGCTCCGGACGAGGAAGCCAGCCAGGATCGAGATGACAGCTTGATCCTGCTACTGATGTGCTGTCACCCTGCCCTCAGCCCGCCCACGCAGATCGCGCTCACCCTCCGGGCCGTCGGCGGGCTCACCACCGCCGAGATCGCGGGGGCCTTCCTCGTGCCCGAAGCAACCATGGCGCAGCGGATCAGCCGGGCCAAGCAGGGCATCCGGGAGGCCGGCGCCACCTTCTCGATGCCACCGCCCGCCGACATGGAGAGCCGCCTCCGAGCGGTGCTGCAGGTCCTCTACCTGATCTTCAACGAGGGCTACACCACCAGCTCCGGCGACGAGATCACCAGGGCGGATCTGACCCACGAGGCAATCCGGCTCACGAGGCAACTGCGCCTCGTCCGCCCCGGCGACGCCGAAGTCAAGGGCCTATTGGCGCTGATGCTGCTCACCGAGGCCCGCCGCGCGGCACGCATCGACCCCGCCGGCCGGCTCGTCGATCTGGCCGATCAGGACCGAAGCCTGTGGAATCAGTCCCTCATCGAAGAGGGCGTCCAGCTGGTGACCGAAGCGCTCCAGCAGGGGCCTCCAGGCGCGTACCAGCTCCAGGCCGCGATCGCAGCGATCTACGACGAGGCCAGCCATCCTGAGGACACCGACTGGCCCCAGATCCTGCTCCTCTACCAGCTGCTCGACCGCCTCACCCCCAACCCGATGGCGACACTGAATCGCGCCCTCGCCCTGGCCATGGTTGCAGGGCCACAGGCAGGCCTGGACCTGCTCGCCACCCTCGATGACGACAAGCGGGTCGCCTCCCACCACCGCCTGTTCGCCGTGCGGGGCCACCTCCTCGAGATGGCGGGAAACTCTGCCGCCGCCGCGGAGGCGTTCGAGACGGCTGCCCGCCGCTGCACGAGCCTCCCGGAGCGGGCCTACTTGCAAGAACGAGCCCGGGCCGCTCTGCGGAGGTAAGGCGACCGCCCGAGCCCGTCGGCCTGCTGAGACATCGGGCACGGTTCCTTCTCCTATGTCGAGATCACCAACCCGGCTCCGACCAGTTACTGACGGGCGACCACATGCTCGTCCGAACTGAGAGGAGACCAGCCATGACCACCACATCCGCCGGGCACAGGGCAGCGACGAACACCCGTCAGACCGTCCACGTCCGGCGATTCCTGAAAGCCGGCTTGACAGCTGCCATAGTCGGAGTCGCCGTGGTTGAGGCATACGCAGCGCTCGTCAAGGCCGCTGGCGTCCCGATGAGCGCCGGCTTCCTCGCGGCATCCCGCCCCGGGCCGGTCACTGCCGGAAGCTTCGCCACCGGTGTGCTCGTGTGCACGTTCTGGGGAACCGTCCTCGCCGTTATGCTCAGCAAGCTCTCGGGGCGTCCCCGACGGGCGTTCCTGCTCGTCAGCTCTACCCTCGCCGCGCTGTCCCTCGTCGTGCCCTTCGGCGCCGCGGCGACCGCTGCCTCGACGAAGGTCACCCTCGCCGGGGGCCACGTCATCGTTGCCTTGCTCGTCATTCCGATCCTCGCCCGTGCCTTGCCCCGGGGAGCTGGACGTGAAGACGATGCGCAACCGGCGAGATGAAAGGCACCCATCAGCAATCGGGCTGAGCGGCTCGGAGCGCACGCGCCTATCCATCCGGTCACCCGGGCGTTGGGATACGCAGACCGCGCTCAAGGCGAATCATGCGGGTTGATCCCGGCGGCTTGATCACGGGGCGGCCTCTGCGGAAGACAAGCGGTTGTCCATGACCATTGTCCGCAGAGGCCGCTCCTCATGTTTCCCGACTGAAGATCTGTTCGTCTACGTCTACGCGCTGATCCACGACCTGATGCTGGTCGGCGCGATCGCGGTCCCGGCCCGGCCGGGACCGGCTCCGGCCTGCAGCGACGCCGAACTGCTGGCGATTGCCCTGGTCCGGCACCTGCTCGGCCGCCGCCGCGAGGCCGGGTTCCTCGCCGAGGTCGCCCGGGGCCTGGAGCCACCTGTTCCCGCGCCTTCCGCACCAGAGCGAGGCCAACCGCAGGACCCGCTGGCTGCGGGGCGCGTTTGGCAGTTCCGGGTCACGTTGGCGGCCCGGCAGCCGGAAGACGACTGCCAGCAAGTGGACACCAGCGCCCTGCCGGTGAAGCACCCGTCCCGGGTACGCGGCCCTGACCAGTGGACCGGGCCGGGCACGTCGTGGGTCCGCCGGCCGGCGATCACCGCGCCGCACCGGGCGACGCCCTGGTCGAAGAACCGCGCGCTGACCGCCGGCATAATGAAGGAGGGGTTGAGCCGGCTTGGCGTGCCGCCGCTGCGCAGCCAGCCGTGCAGCCGGTCGCTGCGGTGGTCTGCGTCGGCGATGAACCCGTCCAGGGAGACCGAATGCGGGGCGGTAATCACCTGATCACATCCTTGGGCGAGCGGGGTTGAACGTTTCCCCGATCGGGATGACCGCTGGCCCGTTGCCCCTGCGCTCGAAGGCAATGGTGGCGCCGTCGGCGGAGCTGACCCGCGCGGGCTGTGTTGCTGACATGATCTTCCTCCCTCGGGGAAGTACTCGAAACCGGAATCAGGCCGGGGTGCCGCCCGGGCGGCCTGTCACCTGGAGGGTGCTGACGGGCGGTGCCGCCTGGGGCGGCCGCGAGGCTGGGGCGGCCGTGGCGAGGCTGCCCGGCCACCAGATGCGCCGGCCGATGTGGAAGGTGAGCGCGCTGACGACGATGGACCGGACGACGAAGGTGTCGAGCACGATGCCCAGGGCTATGGTGATGCCGAGCTCGGCGAAGAACACCATCGGGACGGTGGCGAACACGCTGAAGGTGGCGGCCAGGACCAGGCCGGCCGATGTGATCACCCCGCCGGTGGCCGCGAGGGCGGTGAGCATGCCCTGCCGTATTCCGCTGCGCCTGGTTTCTGCGCGGGCCCGGGTCATCAGGAAGATGTTGTAGTCGATCCCCAGGGCGACCAGGAACACGAAGGCGTCCAGCGGGAGCGAGGGGTCGGCGCCGTGGAATCCGAGCGCGTGGAACAGCAGCGCGCTGAGGCCCAGCGCGGCCGCGAACGACAGCACGACGGTCGCGAGGAGCAGGAGCGCCGCGATCACGGCCCGCAGGACCAGGCCGATGATCACGAGCATCGCGACCAGGACCAGGGGGATGATGAGCTTGTTGTCGTGGTCCTGGGCGGCGTTCAGGTCGATGGTCATCGCGGTCTGGCCGCCGACCTTGGCGTCCGCTGCGGGGATGGCGTGCACCGCCGTGCGGAGATCTTGCATGGTGGCGATGGCGGCCGGGCTGTCCGGCTGTGCCCGCAGCGTCGCGGCCAGCGAGACCAGGTTGCCGTGCACCGCGGGCGGTGAGACGGCGGCAATTCCGCTGCTGTCGGCCAGGGTCTTTTGGAGTTGGCCGGCCGCGCCCGCGTTGCCGATCACGATGACCGGCTGGCCGTCTTGCCCGGCCGGGAAGTGCCGCTGGAGAACCTGCTGTGCGACAGCGGACTGCGGCGTGCCGGTGAAGGAGTCCTTCTGTGTCAGGCCGGTGGCGTGCAGCTGGGTCAGGCCCAGCGCGCAGCCGGCCAGGACCACCGCCGTGACGGACCAGACCAGCCGCGGGCGGCGGGCGATGCCCCGGCCGAGCCGGGCCCAGCGCCCGGTGCTCGCCGGGTCAGGGGTTCCGAACGCCGGCCTGGCCGGCCAGAACACCCACCGCCCGGCGATCACGAGAAGGGCAGGCAGCAGCGTGATCATCACCAGCAGGCTGGTTGCGACGCCGATCGCCGCCACCGGGCCAAGGCCGCGCGTGGAATTCATGTCCGCGAACTGCAGGAACAGCAGGCTGACCACGACCGTGGCCGCGCCGGCGATGACCGCGGGCCCGGCCCTGCGCATGGCGGCCGCCATGGCCCGGTGCCGGTCGGCGGACCGGCGCAGTTCCTCGCGGTACCGGGCGACCAGCAGCAGGGCATAGTCGGTTCCGACCCCGAACACCAAGATGGTCAAGATGCCGGCGCTCTGCGCGTTGACGACGATTTCCCCGCCCTTGGCCAGCAGGTAGATGACCGCCTCCGCGCTTATCAGCGCGACGCCGGCCGAGATGAGCGGCAGCAGCCACAGCAGCGGGCTGCGGTAGGCCAGGAACAAGATGAGGATGACCACCACGATCGTGGCGAACAGCAGCGTATGATCGACGCCGCCGAACGCCTTCGCGGAGTCGTAGTAGTAGCTGGCCGGGCCGGCGATGTACACGCTAAACCCGGCATCGCCGGACCGGGCGATCTGCCGGATCGCGTCCATCCGTGTGGTCAGCCTGGTCCAGGCTGCCGGCCCCGCCATCGAGATCTGCACGACGGTCTGCAGGGCCTGCCCGTCGCGTGAGGGCAGCGGCCCCGCGATCCGGCCGGTCACTCCGTCCACCCCGGCCAGCGCCCGCGTGTCGGCGGCGGCCTTGGCCCGGTCGGCCGCGGTAATGCCGGACGCGCGTTCATAGACGATGACCGCTGCCGCGGTGTCGCCGGTGTGGAACCGCTGCTGCAGGGCGATCACCTGGGTGGACTCCGCGTTGCCCGGCAGGAACGCGGAGGCCTGGTTCTTCTCTGCGCCGGTCAGCTTGCCGGACAGCGGCCCGGCGACCGCCACCGCGAACAGCAGCCACAGCACCAGGACGACCCATTTCTTACCGCGGCTACCCGGCCAGGCCGCTACGTCGTGTCTCATGAGGAGCCTCCTTGATCAGCAATGGCGAGCGCCGCTCCTGGTAGTGCTTCGAACGGGCAGTTCCGGAATGGACACGGCCGCCGCAACTTCCTGACCAGCTTCGCCCGGCCGGGCCTCCCCGGCCTAGTGCCCAGGACACGAGCTGGGCATGGCTTCCCCACCAGGCCGGGGATGCACTTTGCACACCGGTGATCTCCGCGGATTGGTAAGCAAATATGTCACCAGGCCCAAACGAGCGTGCTCGCGCTGGTAAGACGGGGAAGTCGCCGATGGCGTCGTAGTGCTGCTGGGCGCCGGCGATTCTGCTCGGGCGCCGCGGCAACCCGGAATTCGCTCAGCTAGGGTCCGGCCAAGGTGATGACGTGCCGGCAGCGCACTTCATGAACACCACCCACAAATTTGTCGTCTCCATCACCCTGACCAGCCTGCTCCGCCACCTGCTCAGCCCGGCGCACGCCGTCGCCGCCGTCGACCGGATCTGCCCGGGGCCGCCTCATCCTCGGCGTCGGGCCCGGCGCGCCCGTGCCGGGCACCGCTGCATAGCTTCTAGGGTTGCAGTACTAGTCTTGCCATGGTGACTGTCGTCTTCGTGCACGGGATTCCGGAGACGAGGGAGATCTGGGGCCCTCTCCGGGTGGCTCTGCGCCGGACGCGGTGGTGGCTATCGCCTTGCCGGGTTTCGGCGCTCCCCGCCCGGAAGCATTCGCTGGGACCAAGGACGCCTACGCGCAGTCGCTGGCGGGGGAGCTGGCCGGGATCGGTGAGCCCGTCGATGTCGTCGGACACGACATTGGCGCCCTCCTGACCCTGCGGGTGGCCTCGGCGTTCGGCATCCCGCTGCGAAGCTGGGCCGTCGATGTGGCGAACATCTTCCATCCCGGCTTCGAGTGGCCTGAGCGAGTTCACAGACTCCAGACCCCCGGCCTGGGTGAGGAGATGCTGGGCCCGCCCCGCGAGAGGCTGCGCCGGCGTTGAGGCTGCCGTGGCCGGTGTCGTGGTGGTCATATGGCAAGCCTTCGACGACCTGAGTGCGCCCGGCCAGTGCCGTGAGCGCGAGGCTGATGTAGCCACTGCACCAGGCCGCTCCTGCAAATTGCATGCAGCCATATTTCAATAGTCTCCTCGATACCGGCGGCCGCCCCGGTGACCAGCACGGGCCTCCCGCCCCGCGCTGCGCAGCCGCACACCCAGCTCGGCAAGGCCAGTCGTACCTGCCACCGGGGGCCCGCACATGGCGTGTGCGGAGCACCGCATATGCCCGGCGGGTGGCTGAGAATGGGTGGATGGGCAGCTCATCTGTTTCCGGATTCCCTCGCACGGCCCCCCGGCACCCGGAAGTCCGGGTCCTCCTGCACGCCAGGTAATCCCGATCCTGGTCGCCGAAGATGCCCGGGTGGTGCGTGACACGCTGGTCGCCTTGCTGAACCTCGAGGCTGACATCAAGGTGGCCGGCGCACTGGCTTCGGGCGATCAGATCGTGCCCACTGCCCTGGAGCACCGGCCGGACGTGGCGCTGCTGGACATCGGCCTGCCCGGGATCAACGTGGCGTCGGTACGAGTAGCGGAGAAAGCCGGCTTCCGCCGGGAAGGGACGCTCCGCCGCGCGGGGCTAGAAGACGACGGGCTGCACGACCTGGCGGTCTTCTCCCTGCTCGACGACGAACTGTGACCGGAGGGCCCTGGCCTTAGCCGGGAAAGCCGCTCGCGGACTGCGGGCCTGATGCCCGGCCCCGTAGAGGCACATCAAGATGATCACACGGCAGATACTCGGCCGGGCCGGGACTGCCGCTGCAACGCAAGCGCGCCCTGCTCACCGCCCAGAACTGGCCGGCGGCACGGGGCCGTCTCCATTACGAAATAGGGGCCCCAGGCCTGCCACCAGCGTCAGCAGCCGCCCCCGCGCATCGTCCCTTGCCGCCAGGAGGAGCGGCCCCCTGGCCGAGCCCACGTCACAGCGGGCGAGCCAGTCCGCCGTCGGCACAAATAGCACCCACACGATTGCCAGCACCAGCACGAGAGCGCCGATCCCTGCCAGCCATCGAATGCCCCGTGGCCAAGCTTGGCAAGTAGACGTCATAGCTGGGAGAGATCCCGGTTGCACTAACTGTGCCCGCACGGCCCCAACCCGTCGTCACGTAGAGCGACCATATGCCCCGGCACGCCGACGAATACGCCTCAATCGAATACGCCAGCCTGCCAGTCGGCGCTCGGCCCTCGCCTCGGTACTGCCCGATGCGACCGAAGCGCGTGGGCTCGTCGGCACCGAGCTAGCCCGCGCCCGCCAGGCCGGGCAGCCGCGGGGTATCGGGATCGCGCTGCGGGCCAGTGCGCTGCTCGGCGACCGCGACGAGCGTGTTCCGCTGCTGCGGGAGGCAGCCGAGACGCTGAGCCGGTCACCGTCGGCGCTGGAACTCGCCCGCACGCTCACCGGGTACGGCACGGCGCTAGCCCGCAGCGGCCAGCGCGCCAGCGCCCGGGAACCGCTCCAGCAAGCCATGGACCTGGCGGCCCGGTGCGGGGCACGGCCGCTCACCCGGAGGGCACGCGAGGAACTGCGCGCCATCGGCGCCCGGCCGCGCCGCGAACGCCTCACCGGAGTCGAGAGCCTCACCCCCGGTGAGCTCGGCGTGGCGAGGCTGGCCGCCCAGGGCTTCACCAGCCGCCAGATCGCCCAGGCGCTGTTCGTCAGCACCAAAACCGTCGGCACTCACCTGGGCCACATCTACGGCAAGCTGGCGGTCCACAACCGGGAAGACCTGGCCCAGATCATGGGGGAAGCCAGCGGCTCGCCGCGGTAACCAGAAAACATCAGGCGGGCCGCCTGATGCCCCGGCCATACCGCGCCCGCCAAGATCCGGGGGAGCCGGGCGCGGTTTTCGGCTGCGCGCCCCGGAACGAGACGGCACTGTGCACCGGCGAGAAAGGCGACAGCCATGAGGAAGATCGTCGCAGGCCTGTTCATGTCACTGGACGGCGTGGCGGAGACACCGGAGAAATGGACCGGACCTTACTTCAACGACGAGATCGGCCAGGACATCGGCTCGGTGATGGCGGCCGGCGACAGACCAGATGAACAACACCCCCAAGCTCGTCGTCTCCACCACCCTGGACACAGCCGGATGGCAGAACTCCACCCTCATCAAGGAGACCATGGCCGACGAGCTCAGCAGGCTCAAGCGGCAGCCGGGCAAGAACATCAACATCAGCGGCGGCATCACCCTGATCAGGTCGCTGCTGAGCGAGGGCCTGCTCGACGAACTGCGGCTGCAGCTCTTCCCGGTCGTGGCCGGCGGCGGAATGCGGCTGTTCGGCGATTCCGGCCAGCAGATCAGCCTCAAGCCGGCCGGCAGCCGCACGTTCGGCACCGGTCTCGTCAACCTCGTCTATACCTCTTAAGGCCTTTGCCGCGGGAAAGGCCCGCCAAGATCCGCGACCGGGACAGCAAGTTCACCGCGGCATCCGGTGAGGTATTCGCGGGGAACGGCACGCGGGTAATCAAGACACCGGTCCGGTCGTCGCGGGCGAACGCTTACGCGGAACGGTTCGCGGGAGGACGCTTCGCCGTACGTGCCTGGATCACGTGCTGATCCTCGGCGAGCGGCATCTCGGTAAGGTCTTGGCCGAGTACGCCCGGCACGATAACGGCCATCGGCCGCACCAGGCCTTGGAGCAAGAACCTCCGCTGCGCCGGCCTGTCCACGGCGCCGGTATCACCGCCCGGATGGAGCGCCGGCGGATCCTTGACGGCCTGATCAGCGAATACCGCGGAGCAGCCTGACGAGCGCGAAGTGCCGGTTCAGCGCGTATGAACGCGTTTTGGCATGGCACAGGCAGTTATGCGCTTCACGCTCGTGTCCCGCGTCAGTCAGGCTGGCGGCTGCTTGACGGCACGGTTCGGGCGAGCCGCGTGGCGATACCGCTCAGGAGGCAGTCGAGGCCGAACTCGAAGCTGTCGCTGCTTGTCAGGTGCATGCGGGTTTCGATGTCGCGGGCCAGTTCGGGGTCGTGCGGGCGGGTATGGGCGGCGTAGCGGCGCAGCCGCTGCTGCCACTGCTGCTCGGTGAGCCCGGCGCGCTTGATGAGCTGGTCTCTGGCGGTCTCGCGGTGCGCGAAGCCGAAGATGTAGTTGTTGAGGGCCGCCAGCACCTCGGTGCGGGCCTGCGGGTCCACCCCGAGAGCGCCCAGGATGCGCATGCCGCACTCGCCGTAGCGGCGGGTGCTGGGCCCGAGCCCGGGCTGGATGCCCAGGAGCATCAGCCAGGGATGGCGCTGGAGCATCAGGTGGGTGCTGCGGGCCAGAGCGCGCAGGCCGTCCTGCCAGTCCCCGGAGGCCGGCCCGGGCAGCTCGACCTCTCCCAGGGCGGCGTCGAACATCAGCTCGTACAGGTCAGCCTTGCTCGGGACGTGCCAGTACATCGAGGTCGGGCCCGACCCCAGGGCGGCGGCGATCCGGCGCGTGGAGACGGCGTCCAGGCCGTGCTCGTCGGCCAGCTCGATCGCGGCCCGGACGATCTGGTCACGCGACAGCGCCGGCCGCTGGTCGCGTGCCCCGCTGTCGGGGCGCAGCCATATCAGGTCGGTCGCGGGCTGCGCGGCAGGGCGCCGGGCGGCTCCCATCGGGCCTCCTCAGATTGTCGTTGAGCACTGCTCTTGACAGAACAGCAGCGTACCACCATAGTTCAATGCTATAGGAGTCGAGCACTGCTCGATTAGTAGTACGCCGCTCGGCGCAGGAGGAGTGATGGATGTCCTGGTGCAGCTCACCGACGTGAGCAAACGGTATGACGGTGACGGGTCGCCCGCGGTGGCGCACGTCAGCTTGGAGGTCGCCCGCGGCGAGTCCGTCGCGATCATGGGGCCGTCGGGCAGCGGGAAGTCGACGCTGCTCAATCTCATCGCCGGCCTGGACCGGCCGACCAGCGGCGCCGTCACGGTCGGCGGCGAGCGTGTCGACAGGCTCAGCGAGACCGGCGTCGCGCGGTACCGGCGGCGCCAGGTCGGGATGGTCTTCCAGTTCTTCAACCTGCTCGACGACATGACGGTCGTGGACAACGTGCTGCTGCCGGCCCAGCTGGCCGGCGTGCCGGCCGGGCAGGCCCGCGGCCGGGCCGGCGAGCTGCTCGCGGCGCTGCGGATCGGGCAGCACAAAGACGCCTACCCCGCCCGGCTGTCGGGCGGGGAGCGGCAGCGGGTGGCGATCGCGCGGGCCCTGGTGAACCGGCCCGCGCTGCTGCTGGCCGACGAGCCGACCGGGGCGCTGGACACCGCGAACGGCGAGGCGATCGGCGAGCTGCTGCTCGGCCTGAACGCCGCGGGGCAGACGCTGATCCTGGTCACCCACAACCCGGACCTGGCCGCCCGGTACGCGCGCCGGGTCATCGAGATCGTCGATGGCCAGGTAGCCAGCGACGCTCATGTAACGGGAGCATCCCGATGAAGCCGGCTCCTGTCGTCCGGGCCGTGCGCGACGGCCTATCCGGCCGGCGCGTCCAGGCCATCGTGATCAGCCTGGTGGTGTTCTGCTCCACCGCGGCCGCGACGCTGGCGCTCGGCCTGCTGGCCGACTCCAGCGCGCCCTTCGATCACGCGTTCGCCGCGCAGCACGGCGCGGACGTGACCGCGACGGTCGCCGGCGCCTCGCCGGCCGGGCTGGCCGCCACCGCCCGGCTGCCGGGCGTGACCGCATCGGCCGGGCCGTTCCCCGAGGCGACCATCTCGGTCACCGCGCAGCTCACCCCCTCCATCCATGTCTCTTCCGGAGGCCACGCCAAGGCCACTCCCGCTGCCGTCCATCAGCAGCTCATCCTCGTCGGCCGCGCCTCGCCGGGCGGCCCGGTCGACGACCTCACGCTAACGGCTGGCCACTGGGCCCAGGGGCCGGGACAGATCGTGCTGTCCAGCCAGCCGGGCCTGCCGCTCGGGGCCGGGTCACAGGTCACGGTGACCGGGGTGCCGGGCTCGCCGACCCTGACTGTGGCCGGCATCGCGACGTCGGCCACCGGCACCGCGCAGGGCTGGGTGACACCCGGCGAGATCGCCGCGCTGCACGCGGCGGCGCCGGAAGCCTCCCAGATGCTTTACCGGTTCTCCAGCGCCGGGACGGCCGCCGCGGTGAACGCCGATATCGCCGCGGTCACCGCCGCGCTGCCGCACGGCAGCGTGCTCGACGCGCAGTCCTGGCTGACCGCCAAGGCCCAGGCGAGCGCCTCGTTCGCGCCGTGGGTGCCGTTCATCGCCGCGTTCGGGCTGATCGCCCTGGCGATGTCGGCGCTGATCGTGATCAACGTGGTCAGCGGCGCGGTGGTGGCCGGCACCCGGCGGATCGGCGTGCTGAAGTCCATCGGGTTCTCCCCTGCGCAGGTGGTCGCCGCCTACGTGCTCCAGGCGGCGGTCCCCGCCGCCATCGGCTGCGCGGCCGGCGTCGCAGCGGGCAACCTGGTGGCAGTGCCGATGCTCGGCCAGGCCGCCCGGGCGTATGGCGTGGGCGGCCTGGCCGTGCCGCTCTGGGCGAGCCTGGCCGCGCCGCTGGCGATACTCGGCCTGGTCGCCGTCACCGCGTTCGCGATCGCGCTGCGCGCGGGCCGGATGAGCGCCGTGCAGGCGATCGCGACCGGACGCGCGCCCCGGGCCGCCCGCGGATACCGCGCGCACCGGCTGCTCGGCCGCGCCCGGCATCTGCCCCGGCCGGTGACCATCGGCCTGGCCGGGCCGTTCGCACGGCCCAGCCGCGCCCTGGTCACCCTCGCGGCGATCGTGTTCGGCGTCACCGCGGTCATCTTCGCGGCAGGGCTGCGCACCTCGCTGAACCGCATCCAGGCCGACCTGTCCCGCGCGACGTCCGAGCAGGTGCAGGTCCTGCTGGCCGGGCACCAGGGTCTCGTCCAGGTCAACGCAAAGAGCTCGGTCCCGGTGAGCCTGGCCGCCCAAGAGCACGCCGTGCAGGCCGCGCTGCGCGCCCAGCCCGGCACGCTGCACTACGTGGCGGAGGCCAGCAGCCAGCTCAGCATGCCCGGGCTGGCCGGCCAGCTGTCCGTCGCCGGCTTCGACGGCGACGCCAGCTGGACCGGCTACACCATGATCGCCGGACACTGGTACTCCGGCCCCGGCCAGGTGGACGTCAACACCGCCTTCCTCCACGACACCGGCACCAAGGTGGGCGAGGTGTACACGCTCACCTCCGGCGGCAAGCACACCACGATCCGGATCGCCGGCGAGGTCTTCGACACCGCGGGCGGCACGCCCGAGATGATCGGCGCCCTGTCCACCCTGTCAGCCGCCGACCCGGGCCTCGCGCCGGGCGAGTACCAGGTGGGGCTGGCGCCGGGCACCGACACGGGGTCCTACGTGAACGCGCTGAACCACGTGCTCGGGCCGGACTACCTGGCCGACGTCAATGACAGCGGCGGCGCGGTGCTCCCCGCCATCTTGGGCCTGGTCGGCGCGCTAACGCTGCTGATCGCGGTCGTCGCCGGGCTCGGCGTGCTCAACACCGTAATGCTGCAAACCAGGGAGCGCGTCCATGACCTCGGCGTGTTCAAGGCGGTCGGCATGACACCGCGGCAGACGATCGCCATGGTGGTCAGCACCGTCGCCGCCATTGGCCTGGCCGCCGGCCTGACCGCCATCCCGGCCGGGGTCACCCTGCACCGGTACGTAATGCCGGTCATGGGCAACGCCGCCCAGACCAGGCTGCCAGCGCCAGTACTCAACGTCTACCACGCGCCAGAACTCATCCTGCTCGCACTGGCCGGGCTGGCCATCGCCATCGCCGGCGCCCTGGCCCCCGCAATCTGGGCAGCCCGCACCCGCACCGCGTTCGCGCTCCGCACCGAGTAACCCGAATCCGCAGCCTCTCACCTCGAGCCCGGCACCGCCCGGCGCCGGGCTCCTGGATAGCCCTGGCGCGGGCGGCCGATCCGGCCCCGGTGGAATGCGGCCGTTCCCGCGACACCCGCCCGCCATCCCGGCCGGGACGGAATGGGACGAACACGGGTACTGCGCCGGCCACCCCCGCTCATTCCGGGGCCTGCGGCCGCGGCCGATCACCACCTTGGGCGGCCCGCCCGTCAGCTCCGCGCTGAACCGGCGCCGAAGCCGACGAACGGCAGACGCTGCCGGGCATCCTGGCCGCCGATCCCGTCCGGTCCGAGCTAGGCCCGGATCACCTGTTCGTGGCCGTCGTCCATGCTCAGTAGACCGTCTGACCAGGTCAGCCCGGGATGCAGGTCCGCGAACAGCGCCCGTGCTCCGCCGCCAGCCAGCTTGCCAGTCCGGTACGCGATGTCCGCGTCAAGCACGGCCCGGATCCGCGTCCAGTGCGGCGCGATCAGCCGCTGGTGAAACGCGCCGAGCTCGGCCGCGATGGTCAGCAACTCCCCGGGCGGGTCCTCGTCCAGCGCGGTCGCGCTCTGCGGCCAGGGTCCCGTCCCCGAACACCCGGCGCAGGCTTGCGCGCACCGCGTCGCCGGGGGTTGCCCGCAGCCGGGCCGGCTCGTCCTCGATCGATGGCTGGTGCCGGGGCGGGGAACTCGGCGGCCTGCGCGCTGTTCGCCATCAACGGGTATGCCTCGACGATGTGGAACGCCATGACGGTCAGCCTGCGCCAGCAGATCGTCCCCGGCGAGTTGTTCGGCCGGGTGAACAGCGCGTACCGCATGATCGGCTGGGGCCTGCTTCCGGTCGGCGCGATCACCGGCGGCTTCGTCGCGCAAGAGTTCGGCCTCCGCGCCCCTACCTGCTCGGCGGCATCACCATCGGCATCGCTACCGTCGCCGCCCTCTTCATCCTGGTGCACGCCGGCCGTCGCTTCCCAACACCAAGCCGTAGCTGTAGGAGTCCCAGGACGTGATGGAGGATCACCACGCTCAGCTCAGGGCCCGGGGCGTCCGGAGAAATTTTCCGGCGGATGTGTCGAGTCCGGGTATGCCCGTTCGAGGCATAGGCAGAGGGCGGATCGAGCAGACGGTCCCCCGCAGCCGAAAGGTACGAACGACATGACGACCCAGACCGCAACCGCTCCGGTCACCGCCAGGACCTGCACCCCGGAAGGGCGGGTCACCCGGTCGCTGCTCGGCTACGGCCCGCTGGCCGGAACGGTCTTCGTGGGCTCGATCTTCCTCCAGGGCCTGACCCGCCGCGGGTTCAGCATTGCCCACGACGACGCCAGCCTGCTCGCCAACGGCCCGCTCGGCTGGATCCAGGTCGTCACCTTCCTGGTGGCCGGCGCCATGACGATCGCGGCCGCGGCCGGCGTGCACCGCGCGCTGCCGAGCCGGTGGGCGTCCTGGCTGATCGGGCTCTTCGGTGCCGGGCTGATGGCCGCCGGGGTGTTCCGCGCCGACCCGGCCGACGGGTTCGGGCCGGGCGCCCCGGCCGGGAAGGCCGTCCACGTCAGCTGGCACGGCGACGGGCACCTGATCGCGGCGAGCATCGGGTTCATCGCGGTGATCGCCGCGTGCTTCGTCGTCGCCCGTTATCTCTCCCGCGCCGGGCACCGGGGCCTGGCTGCTTACTCCCGGATCACCGGCGTGGCGTTCCTGGCCGCGTTCGCCGGCGTCACCACCGGCTCCAGCTCACCGGCGGTCGTGCTGCCGTTCTACGCCGCCGTGGCCGCCGTGTTCACCTGCCTCGCCGTCGTCTGCGTCCACCCTGGTGATCGCGCTGGAACAGTGGCCCGTCCAGGGCGTCCCGGACGGGCCCGGCGCCTGGCTGATGGCCACCGCGAAACACCGGGCCATCGACCTGGTCCGCCGCCGCGCCCGCTACAACCAGAAACTCCAGGAAGCAGGCCGCGACATGGAAGCACAGGCGCAGGCGCTCGGGGAACCCGACGCCGAGGACATGGATGACCACATCGGCGACGACCTGCTCCGGCTCATCTTCATCGCCTGCCATCCCGTGCTGCCGGCCGAGGCCCGCGCGGCGCTCACGCTGCGCCTCATCGGCGGCCTGACCACCCACGAGATCGCCCGGGCGTTCCTGGTCGCGGAGCCGGCGATCGCCCAGAGGATCGTCCGGGCCAAGCGGCGCGGAGTTCACCCGCGCAGCCGCGCTGACCAGCAACGAACGCGAACGGGCCATATTCCAGGCGCGAGCCGCAGCCTGCCGCAACGAACAGCAGTCACCATGACCGCCCCGAATGGGGCCGGCACCATCCGCACTGAGCAACACCACACATGATCTGCCTAGGAGGACTCATCATGAGTGACAAGCCTGCCGGCACACGCTCGGGGCCAAGCCAGGGCAGCCCGCAGGCGAGGTTCCGCACCTCGCTGCTGGCCACCGGCAAAACCACCACCGGGATAGAAGTGCCGCCCGAAGTGATCGAGCAGCTCGGGGCCGGCAAGCGGCCCGCGATCATGGTGAGGATCGGCTCCTACACCTACCGCAGCACGGTCGGCGTGATGGGCGGCCGGTCGCTGATCCCGGTCAGCGCCGACAACCGACGGCAGGCCGGGATCGCCGCTGGCGACGACCTCGATGTCACACTGGAACTGGACACCGCGCCCCGCCACGTCGAGCTTCCCGCCGACCTGGCCGAAGCCCTCAGCAGGGACGATGCGGCACGCCGGTTCTTCGAAGGGCTGTCCGCCAGCCAGAAGAAATGGCACGTCCAATCCGTCGAAAGTGCCAAGACGCCGGAAACCCGGCAGCGGCGCATCGGCAAGTCCATGGACATGCTGCGCCAGCGACGGGCCCGCTAACCTCCGCTATTCAGCGCTGATGGTCAGTTGAGCGGCCCGGCGGCTTTCCTGTCGCTGTGAGCTTGGGTTTCATGCCGTATCGGTGTCCGTGGCCATGAGAAAGTCCCCGGGCTGGTAGCTGTGCCGTGTCGTGTCCGGTCACGCACAAGGGCTCCGCTATGAGTGCTGATTGTCGAAGATCCGCACTCTCAGGGGAACCCCGGTGCCTGCCCAGTCTGTCATGCCTGCCGTGTTGTCTTCTGCTGCCGCCAGGTCGTGTGACCTGCGGGTCGGGGCCGCTGACTGCGGTCGGCTGCTGGAACTGCTGAGCCTGGTCCCTGATCCGCGCTGCCGCCGCGGGGTCCGGCATGCGATCGCCGTTGACATCCTGGCGATCGCGGCCGCTGCGGTGCTGGCGGGCCGGAGTGCCGGGGGAATGACCAGGCGCCAAAGTCTAGCCTGGCTCGCTCGGACTTCAAATGACGAACGGCCCAAAGCGCTCGCTGAGGCCGCTTCGAGCTGCGCTCGACGTACTAACCGGCAGCAACGACTTTGCACATCACCGTGCGGGAATGGGCGAGGACGGCAGGTACGCTCCGGCTCATTGCCCCGGGCGCAAACTTCGGGGCCCGATGAATTCTGCTGGCTCCAGGAGTCAGATGAGCGCGGGTAACCTTGCTGGAAAGGAGCAGCGATGACTGAGCCGAAGACCTATGCGCTGGAAGCGCCGGGCGCTGTTCTGCACTATGACGTCCGCGTCGGCGACGACAGCACCCAGCCTGTCCTGCTGATCATCGGGTCGCCGATGGGGGCCTCCGGATTCGGCGCGCTGGCGGAGCGCTTCGCCGACCGGACGGT
>WNFJ01398556.1_pt1 | contig 22482 bp, 17 predicted proteins | sample 5400461 | NCBI WGS metagenome assembly WNFJ01 (sample SAMN13153349, study PRJNA577476) | soil metagenome | isolation source: 115 cm saprolite on Douglas fir-dominated hillslope | place: USA:California | collected 2013-09-17
CCGGCCGCGGTCTTCGCCGTGAAGGCCACGGGGTAGCTGCCGTCGCTCGGGCCGGCTGCGACCGTCACGGTCGCGGTGGCCGACGAGCCCGCGGGCACGCTGAGCGACCCACCGGCCGGGACGGCCGTCACACCGCTCGGCGCGCTCGCCGTCCAGCTCACGTCGAGCGGGTGGCCAGTCACGTTGGTGACGCCGAACGACGCGGTGCCCGGTGCCCCGGGTGTCAGGATCAGCCCGCCCTCGGGCGACGCGGTGGTAATAGCCGGCCGTTCGCCGGTCGGATCGGACGGCGGCACCGCGTCCGGGCCGCTCGCCCACGAGGTGTCCGGCGTGGCCGACAAGGCGAAATCGAGCGTCGCGCCGGTGGCCAGCGCGCCGAAGTCGACGTACGCCTGGTGCCACGCCGCCCCGTTGACCGTGAGCCCGTGCACGTACGGTGCGGCCGGCTGGGCGCCCGGGGCGTTGATCGTGATGGCGCGGCCGTCGGCCAGGTGCACAATGGCCTGCGGAAACACGGGGCTGCCGAGCGCGAGGGTCTGGGTGCCTGGGGTCTGCGGGTAGAAGCCGAGTTCGGACCAGACGTACCAGGAGCTCATCTGGCCGAGGTCGTCGTTGCCGAACTGGCCGACGGGCGCGTCGGCGTAGAGGTTCTGCTGCGCCTTGCGGACGGTTTGCTGCGTCAGGTACGGCGCGCCCGCGTAGTCGTACTCCCACGGGATCTCCAGGCTCGGCTCGTTGCTGAGGTTGGCGGTGTCCGCGCTCGGGCTGGTGATGTTGGCCAGCAGGCCGTTGAGGTAACTCACCCAGGCCTGCCTGCCGCCCCTGGCGTTGATCAGCGCCTGCAGGTTGAACGGCACCATCGGCGTGTACTGCGCGGACGTGCCCTCCACGAAGCCGGCCCGCGTGCCGGGGTGAAAGCCGCCGAGCCAGCCGCCGTTGGTGAGCCTCGCCCGCATGTAGCCGGTGGTGGTGTCGAAGATGTTCTGCCAGTTCTGTGCCCTGGTGGCGAACTTCGTGTAGTCCGCGCCGTCGCCGGTTGCCCTGGCCAGCGCCGCGATGGCGTAGTCGGCGGTGTCGTACTCGAGCTGGGTCGAGACGGGGCCGTAGAAGTTGCAGCAGCCGTAGGTGTGGTCGTAGGGCAGATAGCCGTACCGCTGAAGTTCGGCGAGACCCGGGCGGACGGAGTTCGGCTGTGCGGCTTCCGCGGCCATCGCCCTGAGCGCCGCCGAGGTGTCGAAGTCCCTGGCCCCGAACGCGTACGCGTCCGCGATGACCGGGTCGGCCGGATCGCCGACCATGACGTACGACTCGCCGCCGCCAAGGTTCCACTTGGGCAGCGCGCCGGTCTGGTGGTAGTCGTCAAGCATCGACCTGATCGAATCGCTGGTCTGCTGGGGCGCGACCATGGCGGCGAGCTGGACCTGGCTGCGGTAGATGTCCCAGCCGGAGTAGTTGGCGTATTCGGCGTGGCCGGGGCTCGCCGTCAGCGACTGCCCGTCGAACCCGGTGTACTGGCCCCGGTCATCGCTGATGACGTTCGGGTGCAGCAGCGCGTGGTAGAGCGCGGTGTAGAACTGCACCTGCTGTTCCTGCGAACCGCCCGAGATCTGGATCCGGCCGAGCATCTGGTTCCACGCCGTGTGGCTGGCCTGCCTGACCGCGTCGAAGTTCCAGCCGGGAATCTCCGCGTCCAGGTTCGCGCCGGCCGCCGTGTCACTGGTGAAGGAGATCCCGACCTTGGCCGTGACCGTCTGGCTCGTCGTGGTGTCGAACGTCAGGTAGACGCCGCCGGGGTTCGTCACCCCCGGCGCGGTCTGCGGCGTGACGCCGTGCGTCGTGGGCGACGCGGCCTGCGGCACGGCGAAACGTGGCCTCGAGCCCGCGAAGACCCTGGTGGACGCCGGCGCTGAGGTGGCCGTCTGTGCGTGCGCGGGCGTGCTCGCCTGCCGTGAGGCCGGCGCTGGTGGGGACGTTGGCGCGCGGCGCGCCGCGCGCTGGATCAGGCGGCGCGATCCGGGCATGACGGCCGAGGTCGCGCTGCCGCCCCAGGTGCCGTTCGCGGTGAACGGCTGATCGAAGCGGATGTCGAAGTGCAGGGTGTAGTCGCGCTCCCAGCGGCTCGGGGCGCCGCAGAAGTGCCCGGCCGTCACCGCTCCGCTCACCTCGTTGTTTCCGATGATCTGGGCGCTGGTGCCGTCGACCGGGCTCTCGCTGCCGGTGAGCTTGAGCAGGAGGTTCGCCTGCGTGGTGGCGGGGAAGTTGAAAGTTCCTATGCCCGCACGGGTCGTGTCGGTGAGCCGCACGGTGACGCCGTTGGCCAGCGTGGCGGAGTAGTAGCCAGCCTGCGCGGACTCGCCAGCGTGCGAGAACGCCGCGGTTGCCGATCCTGGGGTGGTGCCGACATCACCCACCGTGGGAAGGACCGGCACGTCGCCGTAGGCCGCGCAGCCGGGCCCGCTCATGTGGGTCAGGCTGAAGCCCCGCAGGCTGTGGTCGTTGTACTCGTACCCGCCGCCGTCCGGGCGGCCCGGCGCCGTGTCCGGGCTCCACTGCATCATCCCGAAGGGCAGGTCAGGGCCGGGGAACATGTCGATGGAGCCGGAGGTGCCGATGAACGGGTTGACCAGCGAGGCTGGATCGTCCACCGGTCTGCGCGCAGCCGCGGAACCCGCGCTGGCTCCGGCGGCCACGGCGGCGAGCGCGCCGCTCAGGGCCACGATCCCGCACGCGAGGGTGCTTCGGCGGTGATGGACCATGAAAGCCGCCCTTCGATCCAGGGAAACACTGCGTAACCGCAGCGTCGCCAATGGTGACCGAAGCTCACCCAAGCAGCCCCGGGCAACGTTCTCAACGATCTGGACAGGCGCGTCGCCACCGGAATCACAGCGGCCTCGGCGGCGCCGAGTCCTGCTGGCCCGGCTAGAGTCCTGGCGTGGGGGCGAGCAACAGCGACGGGCGCGCGACGGCCACCGTCGACGTGGGCACGGCGACGATGAGCCGGCGGCTTGTCGGCTGGGAGATCTTCGTAGTATTCGCGCTCTCCCTCGGCGCGAGCGGCCTCACGGCCCTCATCGAGTTGATCGGCTCGCTGACCGGGCCCGTGGCGCTCCGCCACCAGCACGCCGTGCTGAACGGATCCCTCGCGCCCGGCCGCCCGTGGCTCGATCTCGTGCTGCAGGTGACGAACATCGCTTTGTCGCTTGCGCCGGTGGTGCTCGTCATCTACCTACTGGCCAGGTCGGGGGAGTCGGCCTCGGCGATCGGGCTCGACCTGCGCAGCCCCGGCACCGACGTCGTGCGCGGTATGGTGCTCGCCGCCGTCATCGGCGGCAGCGGGCTGGCGCTGTACCTGGCCGTGTTCCACCTCGGGGCCAACCTGAACGTCGTGCCGGAGCAACTGCCCGCGGTGTGGTGGCGGATCCCGGTGCTCATCGCCGCCGCCGCGCAGAACGGCCTGGTGGAGGAATCGGTCGTTCTCGGCTATCTCATGCACCGGCTCGGCCAGCTTGGCTGGCCCGCGCGGCGTGCCATCCTGGCCAGCGCGCTCGTGCGTGGCTCCTATCACCTGTACCAGGGGTTCGGCGGGTTCGCGGGCAACGCGGCGATGGGCGTGATCTTCGGTGTCCTGTACCGTCGCTGGGGCCGGGTGACGCCAATGATCATCGCGCATACCCTCATCGACTCCGTCGCGTTCGTCGGCTACGCCGTGCTGCACGGCCATGTCTCCTGGCTGCCGTGAGCGGGCGTCGGCGCTCCGGCCGCCGCCGCGCTCACCGGCCAAGACCGGTGAGCACCACCGCGTCGGGCAGCCCCGCGAGCGCCGCGCCCGGCAGCGCCAGCTTGGAGCGGCGCACCCCGCTGCCGACCACGACCCGCGGCGCGGCCGCCACCTCGGCGTCGACGAGGATCGGCCAGCCTTCTGGCAGGCCGAGCGGGGTGATGCCGCCATACTCCATACCGGTCTGCGCCACCGCCTCGTCCATCGGGGCGAAGGACGCCTTGCGGGCGTCAAGCTGGCGCCTGACCAGGCCGTTGACGTCCGCCCTCGTGGTGGCGAGCACCATACACGCCGCCAGTCTCGTGTCGCCGCCACGGCGGCCGGCGACGACCACGCAATTGGCGGACTCGCTCAGCGCGACCCCGTAGCGCTCGCAGAAGGCCGCGGTGTCCGCGAGGTCAGGATCGATCTCCGCGACGCCTATCTCGGTGACGGGGACCACGTTCTTCCAGGCGGCCAGGGCGGCAGCGACCGGCGGCGCGAGCAGATCCGGGCGCTGAACCGCGGGCACGATGACCAAAGATCCCATCCGCGCTTCCATAGCCAGGTAGCTTAGAGCCTGCTCGAGAACCCATACTCCGCCGCGCGGCGGCCAGGCGGCCGCTGGCTGCGCACCCTCGGGAGGCACGTGAGCGCGGCGGCCACACCCGCGGGCCGGGCCCCGTCGGGCCCGGCGGGACTCGACCTGGACACCGTGACGATCGCCGGGCTGCGCCGCGCCATGGCGTCGTGCGCCTGCACCGCGGCCGAACTCACCGGTTGCTACCTCGACCGGATCGGCAGGCTCAATCCTGTGCTGCGGGCCGTGGTCGCGGTGCATCCGCAGGCGATGGCGGCGGCCGAGGCGAGCGACGCCGCGCGCCGCGACGGGCGGCCGCCGCGCCCGCTCGAGGGAATCCCCGTTCTGGTCAAGGACAACATCGCCGTGTCCGGCCTGCCGACGACCGCGGGGTCGCTCGCCCTGAGCGGCGCCGCGCCACCTGACGCGTCCTGCGTGACCAGGCTCCGCGAGGCAGGCGCGGTGATCATCGGGAAGGCGAACCTGTCCGAGTGGGCGAACTTCCGTTCCGAGCGGTCGACGAGTGGCTGGAGTTCGGTGGGTGGCCAGGTCCGCAACCCGCACGTGCTCGACCGCAACCCGTCCGGGTCGAGTTCGGGTTCCGCGGCAGCCGTCGCCGCGCACCTGGCGCCGCTCGCGGTCGGCACGGAAACCGACGGCAGCGTCGTCTGCCCGGCGAGCGCCTGCGGCATCGCGGGCATCAAGCCCACAATCGGCCTGATCAGCCGGTCGGGGATCGTGCCGGTATCGCACCTGCAGGACACGGCCGGCCCGATGGCCCGCTCCGTCGCCGACGCCGCCGCGCTGCTCGACGTGCTCGCGGCGCCCGACCCGGCCGATCCGGCCACGCGGGCGGCGCCCCTCATCGGCCGCGGCGCGCTCGACGCCGGCGCACTGCGCGGCAGCCGTTTGGGAGTATGGCGCGACGGCTGCGCGGCCGCGGGTCCGTCGACCACGGCGATCCTCGACGAGGCGGTCGCGGCGCTGCGTGACGCGGGCGCGCAGATCGTCGACCCCGTCGACCTGCCTGGCGCCGCCGGCCTCACCGAGCCGGAGTTCACCGCGCTGTGCCATGAGTTCAAGCACGACCTGAACCGCTACCTGGTCACGTTGGGCGCCGGCCTGCCGCGCAGCCTGGCCGAGGTGATCGAGTACAACGTGCGCAACACCGAGCGGATGATGCCCTTCTTCGGCCAGGACGTGTTCGAGCGGGCGGAGGCGACCAGCGGCGACCTGACCCGCGAGGCGTACGTGGCCGTGCGTGCGCAGGCCACCGGGCTCGCCCGCCGCGCCCTGGACACGCCGCTCGGCGCGCAGCGCCTCGACGCCGTGGTGACACTCACCGCGAACGCGGCATGGCCGACCGACCACGTGCTCGGCGACCGCGACGTGTTCCACACGTCCACGCCCGCGGCCGTGGCCGGGTATCCGGCCGTGAGCGTGCCCGCCGGGATGGTGCACGGCCTGCCGGTCGGGCTCACGTTCATGTCGGCCGCGTGGCGCGAGCCGCGGCTGCTGGCGCTGGCCGCCGCGTTCGAGCAGGCCACCAGGGCCCGCCGCGCGCCCGCGTACGCGCCGACGATCGAATTTACTTAACGGCTGCGCGGCTGGATAGCCTGGCTCGCATGGAATCGTGGCGTGGCGTCAGCCTCCCCGACCTGCCCGGACGCGGCCCGGAGCCACGGCTGGCCGATACCGCGACCGGTGTGCCGGCCGCCGCGGCCCAGGGACATACCGCGCGGATATACGCGTGCGGGATCACTCCGTACGACGCGACGCATATCGGGCATGCCGCGACGTACACCGCGTGGGATCTGCTCGTGCGGGCCTTGCTCGACGCCGGCCACGAGGTGCTGTACGTGCAGAACGTGACCGATGTGGACGACCCGCTGCTCGAGCGTGCGGCGCGTGACGGCGTGGACTGGCGGGTGCTCGCCGACTCGGAGATCACGCGGTTCCGGCTGGACATGGAGGCGCTGCGGGTGCTGCCGCCCGCGCACCTGATCGGCGCGGTCGAGGCGCTCCCGCTGATCGAGGCAATGACCAGGCGGCTGGGGGAGCGGGGGACCCTGTACGAACTGGACGCGGATGTGTACTTCGCGCGATCGTCTGATCCTGCGTTCGGGTCGCTGTCGGGCCTCGCGCCCGAGGAGATGCAGCGGCTGTTCGCGGAGCGCGGTGGCGACCCATGGCGCCCGGGTAAGAAGGATCCACTCGACTGCCTGGTATGGGTGGGGGAGCGGCCGGGCGAGCCGTCCTGGCCGTCCGCGTTCGGCGCGGGCCGGCCCGGCTGGCATATCGAGTGCGCCGCGATCGCGTCGAGGTTTCTCGGCCCGCGTTTCGACGTCCAGGCGGGCGGCAATGACCTGGTCTTTCCGCATCATGAACTGAGCGCGTCGCACACCCGGGTGGCGTTCGCGGATCCGGCGGCGTTCGCCCGTGTGTATGCGCACTCGGGAATGGTGCGGCTGAATGGCGAGAAAATGTCCAAGTCGCTCGGGAACCTGGTGTTCGTCTCTGCCCTGCGCGCCGAGGGTACCGATCTGATGGCCGTGCGGCTGGCCTTGCTTGCTCATCACTACCGGTCCGGCTGGGATTGGACGCAATCAGGTCTGGCGGCGGCGACCGCCCGGCTCGACCGCTGGCGCCGCGCGGTCGCGGCGCCGGCCGGCCCGCCCGCCGAGCCGGTGCTCGCCCAGGTACGCGACCGGATCGCCGACGATCTCGACGCACCGGGCGCGGTCGCCTACGTCGACGAGTGGGCAGACATCGTGCTTGAGGGCACGCCGCGGCGGTTCTGGGTCCCTGATGCGCCAGGGATGGTACGGAACACGGTGGACGCGATACTCGGCGTGGCTCTCTGAAACACGGCGTGCCGAGCCCGCGCAGCAGTGCCCGCGCCTCCGGAACACCCTCCTGTGATATCGTCTCCGATATCGTCCGATATCGGAGACGGTCCAACGCGGCGCGGCCCGACCTCACGGACGACTTGCTGGACTGACTTGCTGAGCTGACGTGCTGGATTGGGAGTCCGAGTGAGCGAGGACGTGAAGGATCCGGCGGCACTGCTCGTACAGGCGGTTGGCGCGCTGCGACCCGAGGACCGGGACGCGGTATTGGCGTGGCTGCTGCGCAGGGACACGCGAAGGATCAACGTTCCCGCCGTCGGCCAGCCCGGTTTCGCCCCTCTGCGCGAGGCGCAGGTGGGCGTGGTCGGGGATTTCATCACCGCCCAGGTGGTGCCGGGTGCGGGGCGCCCACAGTCCGGTGCGCAGCAGGTTGTGCCCGTTCGCTTCCCCACCGAGCAGCACGCGCAGTTGCGCGAGTGGTGCGCTGAGCACGGCTTCTCGATGGCGACCGTCATCCGCGGCCTGGTGGCACGTTTCCTGGAAATGCAGCTGCCAGAACGGAACTAGGTACTTGTACTCGGGTCAGGTTTTGTTCGAAAGTCAAATTCGAACATGCCTCGCCGGGCTGGGGCGAAGCCCCGTTAGGGCATGTCCCGTAGCCAGCATGCGCGCGCGGCCGGCTGGTCCTTGCGGCCTGGGCAGCCGCTGACGCGCGCGCCAGGTCAGGGCCTGCCGTAGGTTACTGGCGTGGTGGCACCTCCAGCGACATCCGGGGAGAACCGGGTATGGCTCCGGGCCTGGCCCGGAGCCTGGCGCGGGACCCGGCCCGGGGCCTCGCCCGGGCCCTGGCGCGTGGCCTGGCCCCAGGTCGGGCTCGCGGCCGGCGTGCTGCTGTTCGCCGCCGCCGTGACCGCGCACGTCGCGCAGGCCGTCATCCATCCGCAGTGGTACTGGCAGCAGACCGACGAGAGCGTCTACCGGGCGGCAGGCGCTGCGGTGCTCGGTGATCACGGCGTGCTCTACTCGCTCCGCCTTGGGTCGCCCAGGCTGCCCTTCACGTATCCGCCGTTCGCAGCCCTCCTCTTCGCCTCGGCGAGCCGATTCTCGTTCTTCTCGTGGCAGTTGGCGCTGACGGTGGCGAACGTCCTGGCGCTGCCCGCGATCGCTTACGTTTCACTGGGGCTCGCCGGACAGCGGCGCGGCGCGGCCCGGATCGCCGCGGCGCTCGCCCTGGCCGCGGCGAGCCTCTGGCTCGAACCGGTGCAGAAGACTCTGTTGTTCGGTCAGCTCAACCTCCTGCTGCTCGCCCTGGTCCTGGCCGACCTCGCCGCGCCGGACACGCGCCGCTTGAAGGGCGCGGGGATCGGTATCGCGGCGGGGATCAAGCTCACTCCACTGATCTTCATCCCATATCTGCTCCTTACCGGCCGCTGGAGGGCGGCACTAGCTGGACTGGTGACGTTCGTGGCCACGGTGGTGCTCGGTCTCACACTGCTGCCAGGCGATTCGAAGACTTACCTGGGCGGCGGATTCGCCGCGCCAGGAGACGGTCCGCAGCGCCTGGTCAATCAGTCCGTCAACGGCCTCGTGCAGCGCGCGCTGCACGGCGGCACGCCCGCCCCAGCCGTGGGGCTCTGCCTGGCGGCGCTGATCTTCGCGGCCGGGTTGGCCACTGCTGCGGCCGCGAGCCGGCAGGGCAAGGAGCTGCTTGGCATCGTGGTGTGCGGGGTCACCGGATTGCTCGTCTCGCCGATCTCATGGACCCATCACTGGGTTTACGTCATTCCTGGTCTTGCGCTCGTCGCGGGCAAGGCACCGGGCTTCGGCCCGGCGGCTGGTACGTCGGGGAAGCGGCTTGCTGTGGCGGCGCGGCTGGCTGTGGGAGCGGCCGTGCTCGGGCTCTTCGGCATGTGGCCCGGGCGCAGCGGACCCAACGGCTACTACGACCCGCGCGCGGCCTTCGTGCCGAGGGGGTTCCTGCGCTTCGCGCCGCATAACTTCGGCCTTGAATACCAATGGAATGGCATGGAGCTCGTGGTCGGCAATTACTATGTCCTGATCGGCCTGATCTCTGTCGCGGCGACCGCTGTCTATCTGGCTGTTATCCGCAGTCAAGCGCGGCCGGACCGCACCGACAAGGCCAGCTCCACGATCTGTGGATAAACCTGGGGATAACTCGATTATTCCCCAGGTTTATCCACAGATTTATCCTAGATCTAAACTCGCTCTACCGGGAAATGGCAGCGCTGCGCACGCTGGGCGGCATGAAACCTAATTCATCGTCAAAAGGCGCGCAACCCGCGCGCATCCCATCGAATCAGCCGCCCGTCCCAGGCCAGCCCAATCCCGGCCAGCCCAGCTCGGGCCAGCCCAGCTCGGGCCAGCCCAGCTCGGGCCAGCCCAGCCCAGGCCAGGCACCGGTAAAGGTTGGCTCCCCGGCCGAGATCCTGGCGGCCGTGCCCTACCTGCTCGGCTTCCACCCCACGCACAGCCTGGTCGTGATCGGCGCGCGCCCGCCACGCGACCGGGTGCACGTCAGCTTCAGGTACGACCTGCTCGACCCCTCCGAGCGCGGTTACGCGCGCGAGATCGCGGAGCACGCCACCTCAGTGCTCGTGCACCAGCAGATCACCGTGGCGATCATCGTCGGATACGGTCCGGGTGCCCTCGTCACGCCGATCGCCGAGGAGTTCCGTGCCCGCCTCGGCGAGGCCGGAGTCGAAGTCAGGGAGATGCTCCGCGTCGAGGACGGGCAGTACTGGTCGTACCTGTGCCAGGACCCTGGCTGCTGCCCGCCGGACGGGGTTCCTTTCGACGTGTCGGCGAGTTCGGTCGCGGCCCAGATGACGCTGGCAGGCAACGTGACACTGCCAGATCGGGCCGCACTGGAACACACCGTCGCGCCACTGGGCGGTGTGGTGCGCGCGTCGATGGCCCAGGCGACGATCCGGGCGGAGAACCGGGCCGCCGCTTTGGTGGCGCAGGCCGGGCGGTCGGGCCGCAAACGCGGCGGGATCCTGCGACCTGTGGTCGACGACGGTCTGCGCGCGGTGCGCGAAGCCATTGACACCTACCGTGACGGCGGGCGGATCACCAGCGACGACGAATTCGCCTGGCTGACGGTCACGCTCGCCGACGTGCGTGTGCGCGACGACGCCTGGGCGCGGATGGACCCGGAGCACCGCGAGCCGCACCGCCGTCTGTGGGCCGATGTCGTTCGCCGCGCCGAACCACACTACGTGCCCGCCCCCGCGTGCCTGCTGGCCTTCACCGCGTGGCAGTCCGGAGACGGTGCGTTGGCGAACGTCGCGCTCGCACGGGCGCTCGAACAGCATCCCACCTACACGATGGCGCAGCTTCTGCTGGAGGCGGTCGGGAGTGGCGCGCCGCCGTCCGCGGCCCGGCTGCCGATGACGCCGGAGGAGGTGGCGGCCTCTTACGCCGCCGTCGAGGGCAGCCGAAGACCGGCCAGAAGGCGGCCCTCGGCGTAGTGATACGCCGCCGCGGGAAGCTCGCCAGGAGCGCCGCTGAGCAGCACGTGGACCTCTGGCACGTGGGGGCCGTGGCCACCTGGGCCTTCCGCCGCCTGCGTCCCGGCAGAGCCCGGCGCCCCATCGGGGCCTGTCTGCACAGCGGACCCAGCCGGCCCAGCCGACGAAGTAGGCCCAGCCGCCGCAGGGGCGTTGGCCGCTATCGCGGACCCGGCCGACGCACCGGGACCGGCCGAAGCAGGGGGCCCGGCCGACGCAGCGGGACCGGCCGACGCAGCGGGACCGGCCCGGCCGGCCGGCTCGGCTTGCCGGTGGCTGGCCGGTGCCGCCGATGCGGCATCGGGTATGCCGGGTGGCCGGGTCACCATCCGGCGGATCGCCTGAGCCGCCACCGCCGGCGCCGAACCGTAGAGCCGGACTCTTGGCAGGACGCCGCGAATCCGGTCCATCGTGAGCTCGTACTGGGTGCAGCCAAGCACTACCGCCCTCGTCTCGGCCGGGGTGAGGGCAGCCGCGGCGCTGACCGCGTCGGCGATCGCATCCGGGTCCGCCAGCTCGATCGCGTCGGCGAGGCCGGGGCAGGCCACCTCCGTCACCGGCACGCCGTCGGCGAACGTGCGGATGAGCTGCCGCTGGTATGGGCTCCCGGTGGTGGCGGCGGTCGCCCAGATCGCGATCGCACCGCCCACCGCGGCGGCTGGCTTGATCGCGGGGACGGTGCCTACCACCGGCAGCGCGGGTTCGAGTTCGGCGCGCAGCACGTCGAGCGCGCGGACCGAGGCGGTGTTGCACGCGAGCACCAGCACGTCCGGATCCCACGGGAGCGTCGCCTGAGCGCAGGCGAGTGCGCGTTCGGCGATATCGTCCGGGGTGCGCGGGCCCCACGGCATCCCCTCGGGATCCATCGAAAGCACAAGTTCCGCACCCGGGCACAGCCTGCGCAGATGCATAGCCGCAGGCAGAACCCCGAGACCAGAATCGACGAGCGCGAATCGCATGTGCCCAACCTTAGCGGCGCACCGGGCGCGATCAGCGTGATCGCGGCGAACGCTGTCAGGAAGGGGCGCCGTCAGGAAATGGGTCCGCTGGGCCGCTTGGCGTATGGTTCGGGGTCGCCGCGACCAGTGCCCAGACGACCTTTCCTGTCGGCTGGCGTTCACCCTCTGGCCCGGGTGACCCGTCATCGGCGTCCTCGGTCACGTGGTAATACCCCCATGTCGCGCAGACGGCTTCGACGAGGAGGAGACCGCGGCCGCTTTCCGCATTGAGATCGGGATCGGCGCGCAGGGGGGGTTCCGGATTGCTGTCCCACACCTCGACAAGCACTTGCCCCTGGCCTGGCGTCAGACGCACCCACACGTAAGGGACGCCCAGCACGTCACCCGGATGCTGCAGCGCGGCCGCCGCCTTGACACCATTCGTGGTCAGCTCGGAAACGACAAGTTCGACGGTCTCCGCGAGTTCCGCAAGTCCCCACTCCCACGCCACCGACTTGGCATGCAGCCGCGCGCACGAGGCCGCCGTCGGGTACGCCCCTAGCTTCAGATTCGACTGAAGCCGCGTGGTGGTCATGGGCAGGGCTCGTCCCCTTGTCGTCCTCGGGCCCGGTAGACGCGGTGCAGACCGCGGGCCATCGGGCAGGTGTACCCAGTCTCTATGACAGTGCCAGTCCTACACGTTCGGGCGTTGCGGAAATTATCAGCTACGAACGTCCCGGCGTGTTTGTCACGGCTTGCTTTCAACCGAACACAAACCCGTTGCCTGGCGGAGAACTGAGCGGAGAACACGTGGCCAAGATAAAGCACCGCCGCGATGACTGTGTGCCAGCAGCGCACGTAGGCCGTCGGCCCAGCGCATTCCGGTCCATCGTGTTACGGCCCAGCGCGTTCCGGCCAGCAGGTTCCGGTCCAGCGCGTTCCGGTCCGGGGGTTCCGGCCCGGGGTTCCGCTCCGGGGGGTTTGGGCCGGGCTAAGCCGTGCCTGGTGCCTGGGTCACGGCCAGGTTGGCGGGCGGGAGCGCTGGCAGGCCGTCGATGCTGACGGCGTTGCGCTCGTCGCGGTACTGCGCGAGGCCGTCCGGGGTCTTCTTCTCCGACCAGCGGATCAGCAGGTCGCGTTCACCGCGCAGGTCCATCAGGGGCACGGCGTAGCCGCACGAATCGGCGATCCGGGCGAGTTCGACGACGATGACGGCGCGCCGGTCCCCACGGTCGCCGTTCCCGTTCCCGTCCCCGTCCCCGCGGTCGCCAGCCTGCCAGGTGAACAGCCCAAGCAGGTCGCCCCACTCCTGCTCGCCGGGGAGCACGACCCGGCCCGTCCCGTACAGCCGCAAGATCATGGGCCGGTCGCCGAAGGAGCAGAACATGATCGTGATGCGCCCGTTCTGCCTGATGTGCGCGATCGTTTCCGCGCCGCTGCCGGTCAGATCCAGGTACGCCACCGTGCGCGGGCCGAGTACCGCGAAGGTGCCGCGACAGCCCTTCGGTGAGACGTTCACGTGCCCACCGCCACCCGGTCCGGACGCCAGCGGCGCGGTCGCCACGAAGTAGACCGGCTGGTCCACGATAAACTCGGTGAGGCGCTCGTCCAGCTCGGCGTACAACTTTCCCATCGGTACCTCCTGGATCTACCCTGCCGCAGTGGGAAACCCGCGTGGAGGGGAGAGGCTCGTGACAGGCATCACAGGTGCGCGGACCGCAGGCTCTTCGCCTGACGGCCGCAGGTCCGGCGGTGCCGCCGGCCGCGAGGGCACCCCGCCAGGCGGCGCCGCTGCCGCGCGGCACCGCGCTGCGGTCGCGGCGCTGCGCGAGGCGTACGACACCCTCCCCGCGGGGGGATCTGTCCGGCTGGCCAAGCCAACGTCCAACCTGTTCCGGTTCCGTAACCCCTCGCCCGGCGAGGGCCGCCTCGATGTCTCCGCCTTTGATCACGTGCTGTACGTGGACCCGGCGGCGCGTACCGCCGTCGTCGGCGGCATGACGACCTACGAGCACCTGGCCGACGCCACCTTGCGGTACGGCCTGATGCCCCTTGTCGTGCCGCAGCTCAAGACGATCACCCTTGGCGGCGCGGTCACGGGTCTCGGCATCGAGTCGACCTCGCTCCGCAACGGCCTTCCGCACGAATCCGTCATCGAGATGGAGATCCTGACCGGGGACGGCCGGGTCGTCACAGCCGCACCAGAGGGTGAGCACGCGCGGCTGTTCCGCGGTTTCCCGAACTCCTATGGCACGCTCGGGTACGCGCTCTCGCTGACCATAGAGCTCGAGCCGGTCAAACCGTACGTGCATCTCCGCCACCGGCCGCTGCGGAGCGTGGCGGACTGCATGCGCGCGGTCGGCCAGATCGCCGCGGACGGGACCATCGACGGCGCCCCGGTCGATTTCATCGACGGCATCGCGTTCGGGCCGGACGAGCTGTACCTCACGCTCGCGACGTTCAGCGATGTCGCACCGTGGATAAGCGACTACACCCGGCAACAGATCTACTACCGGTCCGTCCAGGACCACCGCGAGGACTTCCTCACCATCCGCGACTACCTGTGGCGGTGGGACACCGACTGGTTCTGGTGCTCACGCCCGTTCGGGGTCCAGAATCGGGCGATCCGCCGGCTGTGGCCGCGCCGGTACCGGCGGTCCGACGTCTACCGGCGGCTCGTCGCGTTCGACCGCAGGTACGGGCTCACCGCGCAGATGAACGCCGCGCGCCAGGTCAGCACGCGCGAGGACGTCATACAGGACGTCGAGATCCCGGTCGAGGGCGGCGCCGCCTTCCTCGACTTCTTCTTCCGCGACGTCGGCATGCGCCCGGTGTGGATGTGCCCGTTGCGGCTGCGCTCCAGCCAGACCTGGCCGCTCTACCCGCTCGAGCCTGGTCACGTCTACGTGAATTTCGGCTTCTGGGGCACGGTTCCGCTCGCGCCCGGCCAGCCCGACGGCTACCACAACCGGCTTGTCGAGGACGAAGTCGCGGCGCTCGGCGGCAGAAAGGGCCTGTACTCGACCGCGTTCTACACCGAAGACGAGTTCTGGCGGCAGTACGACGGGCAGGAGTATTCGGAGCTGAAGCACACGTATGATCCGGACGGGCGCCTGCTCGGCCTGTACGACAAGTGCGTGCGCGGCCGCTAGCCGCAGGTCAGCCCGGTGATGGTCGAGCGGTCGCGGGAGATCGCGCGTGAGGAGGATCGGAAACATGGCACTGGCTCAGGTCTTCGAACGGGTCGCGGGGCCCGGCGCGCCGGTTGAGTTCCAGGCGTTCGACGGGAGCACCGCGGGCGACCCGGACGCCGGGATCAAGGTAACGGTCCGCTCGCCGGTCGCCGTCTCCTACCTCGCGCAGGCGCCCGGAGCCCTCGGCCTCGCCCGCGGCTACGTGGCCGGGCACATCGACGTCGTGGGCGACATGTATACCGCACTGGTCCGCATGTCGAAAGCGCAGCTGAGCACGATGAATTTGCCCGAACGGCTGCGCTTGCTGCGCGAGCTTGGCGGGGTGAAGATCCTCTTCCCGCGAGTGCCGCCGCCACCGCAGGAGGTGCGGAAGGGCCGCCGCTGGGTGGCCGGGCGGCGGCACTCCAAGCAGCGTGACGCCAACGCGATCTCCCACCACTACGACGTGTCGAACCAGTTCTACGAGTGGGTGCTCGGCCCCTCGATGGCCTACACCTGTGCCTGCTACCCCCGTCCCGACGCCACCCTGGAGGAGGCGCAGGCGTACAAGTTCGACCTGGTCGCGAGGAAGCTGGGGCTGCGTGAGGGGATGCGGCTGCTCGACGTCGGCTGCGGCTGGGGCGGGATGGTGATGCACGCGGCGCGCGAGTTCGGGGTGCGCGCGCTCGGGGTGACGCTGTCGCGCCAGCAGGCCGAATGGGCGCAGCGGGCGATCGAGGCCGAAGGGCTGGGCGATCTCGCGGAGGTTCGCCACCTCGACTACCGGGACGTCACGGAGAGCGGCTTCGACGCGGTCAGCTCGATCGGGCTGACCGAGCACATCGGCAAGGCCAACCTGCCCGGCTACTTCTCCTTTCTCCACGCGAAGCTGACGCCGGGCGGCCGGCTGCTCAACCACTGCATCACCCGGCCGGACAACAGCGAGCCCGCGATCCGCCAGGGTGGCTTCATCAACCGGTACGTGTTCCCCGACGGTGAGCTCGAGGGACCGGGGCATCTCGTCTCTGCGATGCACGACACCGGGTTCGAGGTGCGCCATGCGGAGAACCTGCGCGAGCACTACGCGATGACCCTGGCCGGCTGGTGCGCGAACCTCGACGCGAACTGGACCGAGGCCGTGGCCGAGGTCGGCTCGGCTACCGCGCGCGTCTGGCGGCTGTACATGGCCGGGTCCCGGCTCGGCTTCGAGCGCAACCATATCCAGTTGCACCAGGTACTGTGCGTCAAGCTCGGCTCTGACGGCCGGTCAGGCATGCCGCTGCGCCCGGACTGGGAGCCCGCGGCCCAGCAAGCGGCACCGCCGGCCACGCAGCCGGTTAGCGAGCCGGTGACCCAGCCGGTCGCGTCGGGCTGATTGTCGTTTCAAACCCCTGCACCGCCGGAAGGTAACCGGAAGATACGTACCATGTGCTGCGCACTTCTTCGCCTGCCGGGCAGCGCCGCAGTGCATCTAGGCAGCGCAGGCACCTGAGCAGCACGGGCACCAAAGTGGCACGGGGGAGAGGACCAGGTGGTCATGGGCGGTACCGGCGGGGCGGCGATGAGCCGCGCGGAGGTGGACGAGGCTCTCGGCCGCCTGCGTAAGGAGGAGGACGACATCACGGCGGCGTTGCTCGCAGTCACCGATCATCCTGGCTACCGGCTCCTCGACGGCGCCAGCCTCGCCGGAGTGACCCTGGAGCGATGGACCGCGGCAAGCGCCACCGTCGGCACGTTATGGCAGGGCCTCGACGCGCACAAATCCGCCGTCGACGCCGCGGCGGCGCTCCGCGCCAGGCACCCGCGGCCAGGACAGGCCGAGCTGGCCAAGATCACCACGATGCTGACCGGGCCGTCCGCCGAACTCGTCGGCGCGGATATCCCGCTCGAGCAGCGCAAGCTCGCGGGGCCGGAGCGGCAGACCGAGCGTCTTACCCTCGCCCACCTGGTGACCCGGATGAACGCGCAGTTCACCACGGTCACCGAGCTCGTCACCGCGGCGGACAGCGCCTGGTCCGCCCTGATGGCCAGGATGATGCAGGCCGAGGAGCAACTGCGTGCCGCGGAGCGCGACATCGCCTCGCTCGGCCCGGACCTCGTGCCTGACCCGGCCGCGGCGGGTCAGCTCAGGCAGGAGCTTGCGCGTATCCGCACCGCGGTCACGACCGACCCGCTATCGCTGTGGCAGCGGGGCACCGCACAGACCGCGCCGTTCGACCGTGTCGACGCGGGCATCGGCGCCCTCCGCGATCAGCTCACCAAGATCATCAAGCTCCGTGCCGAGTTCGACGGCCGGGCCAGCGGGATCGGATCGACGCTCGCGGCCGTCGACACCGCCGCGGCGCAGGCTCAGGAGGCCGACGCGCGGGTACGCGAGCGGGTCGTCGTCGCCCCGGCCACCGGCATCGCGAGCCCCGCGGGCCCGCTGCACGGCCGGCTGGCCGAGCTTCGCCGGATGCGGGCGTCCGGTGACTGGTCCGGGCTCGCGGTCGCGATGCCGTCGGTGGAAAGCGACGCCAGCCGGGCGCTGGCCCAGGTGCGTGCCACGCTCGACGCGATCACGGCGCCGCTGCGTGAACGCGACGAGTTGCGCGGCCGACTGCAGGCCTACCAGGCCAAGGCGGCCGGGCTCGGGTATGCGGAGGACCTCGAGCTTGACGCGATCTTCCAGCAGGCACGTGACCTGCTGTGGACGGCTCCGTGCGCGCTCGGCGAGGCGGCCAAGGCGGTGTCGGGGTACCAGGCCGCGGTGGCGCAGCGGGCCCGGGTGAAGGCCACCGGCCGATGACCGCGTGCCCGGCCTGCGGGGCTTCGGTCGGCGAAGGCGACCGGTTCTGCGAGTCGTGCGGCAGCGAGGTGGCGAAACCTACCGCCGCCGGCGGTGCTGGTGCTCCGGCCGCCGGCGGTGTGGGTGCTCCGGCCGCCGGCGGTGCGGGCGTTCCAGGCGGCCGGGCCGCAACGGAATCAGCGCCGCCGTGCGCCTCGTGCGGCGCTGCCCTGATCACTGCCGACGGCTATTGCGATCGGTGCGGGCGCAGGCAGCGGGCCGGGCGTGATCACGTGGAGATCGACCTGGGAATCGCCGCCGGGGTGTCAGACCGGGGACGGCGGCACCCGGACAACGAGGACGCGATCGCCCTCGCCCGCGTGGATGGCTCTGCGGTCGGCGCGGCCGTGCTCGCGGTGGTGTGCGACGGGGTGTCGTCCAGCGTGCGCGCGGCCGATGCCTCGAAGGCCGCGGCGGGCACCGCGCTGGCCGCGATGGCACGCGAACTCAAGGCCGGCGCGTCGGCGGTCGCGGCGACCAGGACCGCGATCACCGAGGCCGCCGCGGCGGTCGCGGCGATCGCCGGCCCGGTGACCGGATCCGCCGCCGCGGCGGGCGGAGCCGACCCGCCGTCCTCCACATACGTGTCCGCGGTGGTGACCGCGACGGATATGACGATCGGCTGGGTCGGCGACAGCCGCGCGTACTGGCTGGCGGGCGGGGCAACCGGAACCGCGCCGACCGCGCAGCTCACCACGGACGATTCGTGGGCGGCCGCGATGGTGGCCTCGGGCGCGCTGACCGAGGCCGCGGCCTACGCCGACGAGCACGCGCACGCGATCTCCGCGTGGCTCGGCGCCGACGCCGGCCAGGTGCGGCCGCACGTGGCTGTCACCGAACCAGGCGGGCCGGGCGTGGCGATCGTGTGCAGCGACGGCCTGTGGAACTACCTGCCCGAGGCCGCCGCGCTGGCGGGCGCCGCCATGCCGCAGGCGGCGCAGGACCCGTTGCTTGCCGCCCGCCACCTCCTCCGGATCGCGCTCGAGGCGGGCGGCAGCGACAACATCACCGTAGCGGTGATCCCGTTTCCGCCGCCGCAAGCACCCGCAAACACCGACGACACCGCGACTCCCGTGCGAGGCCCGCATGACTGATCACAGCGACTTCACCGTTGACGTCTACCAGAACGAGTACCTGCCGGAGGGCGCGCAGGAGGTCAACGCGATCATCACGGTGACCGCGGACTTCGCCGGCGGCGCCGCGGCACAGACGCCGCCGGCGAAGGCCGCGGAGGTCATCGTGGTCGACTGCTCAGGCTCGATGGACTACCCGCCGACGAAGATGTCGGCCGCCAAGCAGGCGACCATCGCCGCCATCGACACCCTGCGGGACGGTGTCGCGTTCGGCGTGGTGGCGGGCACGCATCAAGCCCGGATGGTGTACCCCGCCCACGAGCGGCTCGCCAGCGCGGACGAGCACACCCGCGCCGAGGCCAGGGCCGCCGTCGCTGGCCTCAGCCCGAACGGCGGCACCGCGATCGGCCAGTGGCTGCGGCTCGCCCGCGAGCTTCTCGCCGCTCACCCGGACGCGATCCGGCACGTCATCCTGCTCACCGACGGCAAGAACGAACACGAGACCCCGGCGCATCTGGACGCCGCGATCGCCCTGGCCACGGGCACTTTCACCTGCGACTGCCGCGGCGTCGGCACCGCGTGGGTGGTGGCTGAGCTGCGCAAGGTGGCGTCGGCGCTGCTCGGCACGGTGGACATCGTCGCCGACCCGGACGGCCTGGAAGCCGACTTCCGCGCGATGACGGCGGCGGCGATGGGCAAGGCGGTCGCCGACGTGGCGCTGCGGGTCTGGACGCCGCAGCAGGCAACGGTCCGGTTCGTCAAGCAGGTCATGCCCACGGTCGAGGACCTGACCGCCAAGCGCGCACCGGTCAGCGCGCAGATCGGCGACTATCCCACCGGCGCGTGGGGTGAGGAGAGCCGTGACTACCACATCTGTGTCGAGGTGCCCGCGGCGAACGTGGGGGAGGAGATGCTTGCGGCACGCGTCAGCCTCACCGCGCTGGGGCCTGACGGCGCCGCGCGGCCACTCGCGCAAGGGCTGGTCCGCGCGGTCTGGACCGAGGACACCGCCCTGTCGACGCGGATCAACCCCAACGTCGCTCACTACACCGGTCAGGCCGAGCTTGCGGCGGCGATCCAGGACGGGCTCGAGGCCCGCAAGGCGGGTGACCTCGACACGGCGACCGCCAAGCTCGGCCGGGCGGTCGCGCTGGCGACCACGTCGGGCAACGACGCCGTCGCCGGGCTGCTCGGCAAGGTCGTCGACGTGCTCGACCCCGCGACGGGGACGGTCCGCCTGAAGGCGAAGGTCGCCGACGCCGACGAGATGGCGCTCGATACGCGCTCGACCAAGACCGTGCGCGTCGGCAAGGCCGCGCGCTGAAGGAGATGGCACCGTCATGCCAAGCTGCCCGTCCGGGCACGAGTCGGCCACCGGCGACTACTGCGACGTCTGCGGCGCCCTGATCACGCCGGGCCAGCCCGGGGGGACGACCCCCCCGGCCCCCCCGAGTCCTGGATCCGCCGGCGCCGGCGTCGGCGCAGCGGCTCCGCCAGCGCCCGCGGCACCCGCACCAGCGCCCGCGGCTCCGCCAGCGCCCGCGGCTCCGCCGCCGCCCGCGCCGTCGCCCGCGGCCACGCCACCTGCGCCAGCCTCGCAGTCCCAGGGAGCCACCGCGCCGCCTGGCCCGTCGGCCAGCAGTGCACCGGCCAGCGCCTCGCCCGAAACCGCGACGTGCCCGCAGTGCGGCGCGCCGCGGACCGGGCGGTTCTGCGAGGGCTGCGGACGCGACTTCGTCACGGGCACCACGACGCCGCCCGTGCAGGCGGCGCCGCCGCAGGAGGCCGCGCCTGCGGCGCCACCAGGACAGCCCGAGACGCCGGCCACCTGGACCGCTGTGGTCACCGCGGACCGCGGCTACTACGACGCCGTGATAGCCAGGGACGGGCCGGACGCCGGCGCGATCGAGTTCCCTGCCTACTGCCCGCAGCGCACCTTCGCGCTGGCCGGGACCGAGGTCAGGATTGGCAGGCGGAGTGTCTCGCGCGGCCTGTCACCGGAGATCGATCTGACCGGGCCGCCACTCGATCCTGGAGTCTCGCACCTGCACGCGGTGCTGATCGCCCGGCCGGACGGGGGCTGGCAGCTGCTTGACCCGGGGTCCGCCAACGGCACCGTGATCAACGACGGGCCGGCCGCGGTCGAGATCGCCACGCCGGTCGACGTGGCCGAAGGAGACCGCATCCACATCGGCGCCTGGACCACGATCACGCTGAGCCGCGCGCGGTCATGACTCATGCCGGGAGCACGCAGGCGTCAGGCTGGATAAGGCTCGCCCGACGGCAGGTAGATCACCGTCCGTTCGGCGCGGGCGCGCAGCGCGGCGCCGATCCGCGGCACGCTGTAGTCCGGCAGGTATGACGTCACCGCGCCCGGCTCGACGAACCGGTACTCGTCGAGTTCCTCATACTGCAGCCGAATCTCGCTACCGTCACGCAGCGTGCCGCCGTCGAACACGAAGTGCATCATCGATTTGGGGCGCTCGCCCTCGGGTGCCGTCCAGTTCACGACGAGCAGCGGGCCGGCGGGAATCGGGAGCCCGAGTTCTTCGAGCAGTTCGCGGGCGCATGCCTCGTGCGGGGGCTCGCCCTGTTCGCAGATACCCCCGGGCACCGCCCAGTGGTCGCGGTAGTTCGGCTTCACAAGCAGTACCCGGCCGCTCGGGTCGGTGATCAGCGCACCGGCGGCCAGGTACACGGTCGGCAGGCTCGCGAACCACTCCGCAGGTTCGAGGAAGCCCGCACCTGTCGCCGTGTTCATCGGCTGGCCGGACGCGGTACACCTGGCCCCGCCGCCGCCGCGCGCCGCGCGGCACGGCGCGGCGAAGGCCCGCGCGGAGTCGGCGAAACAGCGGTCACGGGTACTGACTCTAGTCTGGCCCGAACCCGGCTCCAGCCTGGCCCGAACCTCGCGCCGTCATGATCGCCACAGCTACCGGGCTGGTCACACCGCTGACCGCCACGACCGTACTGGCTAGCGCGGCGTCCCCGGCGCGAAGCAAGAACCAGCCGTCGTCGTGCACGCCGTCGAGCACGAGCGGCGAGCCGGCCGCTGCCCGTTCGGCCACGGCTCCGCCGCGGCGAGCACACGCACCGCCGGCGCGCCGCGAAGCAGCGGATGCGGCTGCTGGCAGCCCGTCGTCGGGGCAGCGTACCCGCCGACATCGCGAGCACGGCCTTGAGCAGGCCGGCCACGCCGGCCGCGGCCCTGGTGTGACCGATGTTCGCCTTGATCGAGCCCAGCGCGGCAGGCTGTGCGGCACGCGGCGGCGCGTCCGCGCGCAACGAGGTGAGCGCGGTCAGTTCCGCGAGGTCGCTCGCGGCGATCCCGGCCGCGTGCCCTTCGAACAGCTGGACGTGCGCCGGATCGGCCTCGGCCCGTTTGTAGGCGCGGCGCAGCGCGAGCAGCAGGCCGTCCGGTCCCGAGATGGCGCGGCCGTTGCCGGCGGATGAGATCCCCCAGCCGGTGATGTCGGCGTAGACGGGCACCGCGGTCGCGTGGGCGTCCTCGGCCCGGATCAGCGCGACGATGCCGCAGCCTTCACCGAGCAGGAACCCGGTCGGTGTGGCGTCGTAGATGCGCATCTCCTGCGTGGCGAGCGCGCCCGCCCTGGCCAGCCCGACGAGGTCGACGGGGTCCAGACCGATGTCCACCCCGCCGGCCAGCGCGAAGTCGAGGTCGCCCCCGCCGCCAGCGCGGCGCAGGCGCCAGCGACCGCGATCAGGGACGACGAGCAGGCACCGTCCACCGCGTG
>WNFJ01554194.1_pt1 | contig 22475 bp, 21 predicted proteins | sample 5400461 | NCBI WGS metagenome assembly WNFJ01 (sample SAMN13153349, study PRJNA577476) | soil metagenome | isolation source: 115 cm saprolite on Douglas fir-dominated hillslope | place: USA:California | collected 2013-09-17
CTTCATCTCGGTCTCGGTGGCCGCCCCGACGTTGATGACCGCGACGCCGCCCGCGAGCTTCGCGAGCCGCTCCTGCAGCTTCTCCTTGTCGTAGTCCGAGGTCGACTTGTCGATCTGGGCCTTGATCTCCCGGATCCGACCCTGGATCACGTCGTGCTTACCCTTCCCGCCCACGATCGTGGTGTTGTCCTTGTCCACGACGATGCGCTTGGCCTGCCCGAGATCGTTGAGCGTGGCGTTCTCGAGTTTGAGGCCCATCTCTTCCGAGATCACCTGCGGCGCATTGGTCAACTTGGAGATATCGACCAGCATCTCCTTGCGGCGATCCCCGAAGCCGGGCGCCTTGACGGCGCACACCTTCAGCGTGCCACGGAGCTTGTTGACCACCAACGTCGCCAGCGCTTCCCCTTCGATGTCCTCGGCGATGATGAGCAGCGGACGACCGGCCTGTGCCACCTTTTCGAGCACGGGGAGCAGGTCCTTCATGGCGGAGATTTTCTTGTCGTAGATCAGGATGTAGGCGTCTTCCAGGACCGCCTCCATCTTTTCTGGATCGGTGATGAAGTAAGGCGAGAGGTACCCGCGATCGAATTGCATCCCCTCGACCGTCTCGAGCGTGGTCTCGAGGCCCTTCGCCTCCTCGACCGTGATCACGCCGTCCTTGCCCACCTTCTCCATCGCATCGGCGATCAGCTTGCCGATCTCCGGATCATTGTTCGCCGAGATCGCGGCGACCTGGGCGATGTCCTTCTTGTTCCCCGACGTCGGCACGGAGATCTTTTTCAGCTCCTCCACGACGGTCTCGACGGCGCGGTCGATGCCGCGCTTCAAGGACATCGGGTTCGAGCCGGCCGTGACCGACTTCAGCCCTTCGCGGAAGATGGCCTGGGCGAGCACCGTCGCGGTGGTCGTCCCGTCCCCGGCGAGGTCGGACGTCTTGGTCGCCACTTCCTTCACCATCTGGGCGCCCATGTTCTCGATCGGGTCCTCGAGCTCGATCTCCTTGGCGACGGTGACGCCGTCCTTGGTGACCGTCGGGTTCCCGAACTTCTTGTCGATGACGACATTGCGGCCCTTGGGGCCGAGCGTGACCTTCACCGCCTCGGCCAACTGATCCACGCCCCGCTTCAAGCGGGCGCGGGCTTCGGCGTTGAACTCCAATTGTTTGGCTGGCATGTGTCCTCAGTTCCTCCCCGACGTGTTAGCCGAGCTTGGCGATGACGTCGGCTTTCGACTTGAGTGCCGCTGTACTTGCCGTAGACCACTCGGTCCCCGAGCTTGAGCTCCATCGGGACCACTTCGCCCTTCTCGCGCCGTCCCGGACCCACCGCCACCACCTCGCCCTGAATCGGCTTTTCCTTCGCGGTGTCGGGGATGTAGAGGCCGCCTTTCATCGTGGACGTCTCTTCGAGCGGCCGGATGGCGACGCGGTCAGCGAGCGGGAAGATCTTGAGCTTCGTTTTCGTTGCGGTTGCGCTTGGCATGTGCTCGACCTCCACCTCGGTACCTAGTTGCTTAAGTGCCTGTGGGACTTGATTGTTAGCACTCTCAACCATCGAGTGCTAAACAGCGTGGAGGAATCTCGCCCCCGCACGCGCCAGTGTCAAGGGGGCGAGTCGCCGGGGCGCAGCGCCTGGGCGCGGGCCAGTGCGTCGACGACGGCCCGCGCCTGGGCGTCGGCACCGATCCCAAGCGAGTCGAGCGGGGCGGACACGGCCGCCACGATCGCCCCGGTGCGGGTGTCGGCCAGGCGGACGTGGAGCCAGACGAGCCGCGGCGCGTCCCGCTCTTCGAACCGGAAGCTCAGCACGTAGGCCGTGGGACGGCCCCCACCCCGCACGCGGTCGCGCACGGTGAAGCCCTTGGCCCGCAGCCCCGCCGCGATCCCCTGGCCGAGCGAGTCGGTCCGCGTGACGAGGATCTCGTAGGCCCCGAGCTCGCTCGGGGCTTCGTAGCGGAGCGCAGGCCCCGGGGGGGCGCAGGCGCCGACGAGCGCGCTGCCCCCGAGCACGCAGCCGAGCGCGACGGCGCGGCAGGGCCGAGCGCCACCGCGGCCGCCCCGCCAGCGCCGCTCGGGCCGCCTGGGCCGCCACTTCACGGCATCACGCGCCGCGCCCCCACCCAGCGCTCCAGCCAGTAGGCGCCTTCGGGGTCTCTCGGGTCGAGCCGCGAGAGCTTCACGCCCTGACTCGAACTATGGATGAACTTGAGCTCGCCCACGTACATCCCCACGTGCGTCACGCCGCCCCCGGGACGCGCCGCGAAGAGAAGGATGTCCCCGGGCCGCAGCGCCTCCGGCACCGGCGGGATCTCGCCGCCGACGTGCGCCTGATCGCGGCTCATGCGGGGCAGCCGGATGCCGTGCTCGGCGTAGGCGTATTGAATCAGGCCCGAGCAATCGAACCCGTTGTCCGCCGTGCCGCCCCAGACGTAGGGGGTGCCGAGCGACTCGATTGCCGTCTGCACGACGTCGCCGGCATTGCCCGTGACCGTCGTGGGGGGCGCCGGCGGGGGCAGTGGGACGGGGTAGCCCGGGCCACCCGGCCCGGCGCCGCGCCCCCCGCCCCGGCGGCCGAGGCCGAGCGTCACGCCGAGCGTCACGCTCACGCCCTCGCGGCGGTCGCTCGGCGTCCGCCAGAACCCGCGCGGCCCGCGATCCTCCAGCCGATAGCGCACCTCGGTCCCCAGGGCGACCCACTCGAGCGGCCGCCATTCGAGCCCGCCACCGAGGCTCCATTGCGCGGCGAACGCCTGGGTGGACGTGTCGGTCGAGAGCCCCAGGGCGAGCCCGGCCAGCGCGTAGGGTCCGAGTGGGGCGTGGCCGCGCCCCGCCTGCAGCTCGTAGCCGAGCCCGTAGAACGCGCGCCGCCGGCCGAGCGAATCGTTCACGAGCACCGCCACGCCGAATCCGTGGGTGAGCGGCCCCGCAGCGCGCGCGCTGGTCCGGAATTCGTAGACATTGGCCCGATTGCCATTGTACCAGCGGCCGACGTGGAGTTCGAAGCCGTGGCCCTGCGCCAGGAGCGTTGCGGGGAAGAGGCCCAGCGCGACCCGCCAGGGTTCAGTCAGCGGCCGCAATGGCCCGGTGCTCTTCCGATGCGCGTGGCGCCATGTGATGCGACAAGAGGTGTGGCACGCGGCGCATGAAGCGCACCCACACCGCGAGGGCGCCGAACCCGCACAGCGCCGCGACCACCCCGGCGACGACCAGCATCGCGAAGGGATGCGTCAGGCGGGTGCCGAGCACCGCCCCAGCCCAGAGCCCCGCGTAGGATGCGCTCCACGCTAGGATCGGCGTGAGCAGCCAGCCGAGGACCACGAGCAGATGGGCGAGCCAGCGGGGCACGGCGGGGGTCCCCAGCGCGCTAGCTCTTGCGCGCGAGGGCGGCGAGGGCGAAGGCCACGAGCACGAGCGTGAAGGCGCCTCCGGTCGCGACGGGCAGCGGCACGGCCAATCCGGCGAGGCGCGCCAGCGCGGTCACGATCACCGCGCCGGCGACACTCGGGGCGGCCACGCGCGCGAGCGTGCCGGCACCCGGAGTGCTGCGCGCCGTGACGATCCCGCCCATCCAGGCGAGGAACGTGCCGAGCATCCACCATACCGGCAGGTACCACCACGTGCTCCCGCCGCCGATCGCGTCCCAGGTCCAGGGATAGGCCTTGAGCGGCCGGAGCAGCGCGATGTCGATAGCGCTGAACACAACCGTGCCCACGAGGCCGAGCGCCGCGGCGCCCGCGATCCCCTCGGTCGTGCGGGCCGCGGTCCGCTGGCCGGGGACGAACGCGACCAGGGTCGCGGCCACCAGCACCACGAGCGCCTCGACGCCACCGGCGCGCGCGCTGCCGGCGAGCAGCCGCGACGTGGCGACGACGAGGACGACCGCGCCGGCGGTGATGGCGCCAACCAAGGCACCGCCCACCGTGACGGTGCGAACGTCCGAACGGTCCGACGCAGCGGGTGCCGCCGTGGCCGACATCGGTGCTGTCTCCTCGCGCTCGGGGGGTGGGGGGGTGAGCTCTCGCGTCTCGGGAATCTAAGCGGGCGCTCTTAGCGGGCAAACACCAGGAGCACCGCCACATCCGTCGCCGCCCACGCGGCGAGCGCCCGGTACATCCCCCGCTGGTGATCGGCGGACGTGCAGCGCGTGCGCTTCGCGTACCACGGCACCAGCACCACGAGCCACGCGACGAGCGCCACGCCGAGTGCCAGGGCCCACGCTCCGGCGCCGCGGCGGGCCGCCGCCCAGCCCAACAGGAGGAAGGCTCCGAGCGTGCTCCCGATCGCCACCACGAGACTCGCGCGCATCCCCAGGATGAGCGCGAGCGTGCGGTCGCCGCGGCGGCGGTCTTCTTCGAACTGGTACAGCTGGGTCAGCGGATAGAGCCCGGCGAACAGCGGGCAGAAGGCGAGCAGGACCAGGGCCGCGCTGCCGTCGAGCGCGCGCCCGGTCGCCGCCCAGCCGGCAAACGGCGTGAGCGTGCCGAAGCCCCACATGTTGATGAGCCAATCGACGCCGGCCACGGCCTTGAAGCGGAACGGGGGCACGGAGTAGAGCACCGAGAGCACGAAGCAGATCGCATACGCGATCGCGAACGCGGGCGGCAGCCGCAGAGCGATCACCTGGCCCAGGACCAGCAACGCCACGCTGAACGCCAGCAGGTGGCGCGGCGGCGGGGGCGGTGCGACCAAGTAGCCGATGTCGCCCTCGTCCTTGTCGAATACGGAGTTCAAAGCGAGCGTGCCCCCGTTGAGGCAGATCACCCACACGGCTAGCGCGCCCAGGGCGGTCCCGAGCTGCGCCCCGCGTGCCACGCCGCCCAGCCCCACGGCCAGCGCGTAGCCCACCAGTGTGTGACCCGCCATGATGGGCCACTCGGCGGGGCGGAGGTGCAGGATGTAGGAGAAGCGGTCGCCCCCGAGCACCCGGTAGCCCCAGCGGCGCCACGGGCTCGCGGCGCGCGCAGCGGCTACCACTTCAGGCCCAGCGCACGGGCGGCGATGCGCAGCCCCGTGAGGGTGAGGTCGGGGTGCACGGACTCGATCTCGCGAGCGAGCGGCGCGACGAGGCTCGCGAGCCCGCCGGTCGCGATCACGTGCGGCGCCTTGGCGTTGGGCCACTCCGCCTTGATGCGCCGGACGATCCCGTCCACCGCATCAGCGGCACCGAGCAGCACCCCGGCGCGGATCGCCTCCTCGGTGCGCCGCCCGATGGTGCGGGTGGGGGGCGCGAGATCGGTGGCCGGGAGCTTGGCCGTGCCGCGGATCAGCGCGTCCGCGCCGGTGCGGAGGCCAGGCATGATGACCCCGCCCAGGAAGTGCCCGGCGCCGGTGATGCAATCGAACGTCGTGGCGGTGCCGAAGTCGACGACGATCGTGTCCTGCTTCATGAGGTGCGCGGCGGCGAGGGTATTCAAGATGCGGTCCGCGCCCACCTGCAGCGGCTCTTCCACGTCCAGGGTGATCGGCAGCTTGGAGCGGCCGTCCACGACGATCGGCGCGATCGTGGTCGCCCGTTCCACGGCCTCGCACAGCCCCTGCGTCACGGGAGGCACCACCGACGCGACGATCGTGGCGCGCACCTCCTGTGTGGAGCGGCCCTCCTGGGCCAGATACGAGGTGAGGGTGGAGGCCCACTCGTCCGGCGTGCGCTGCGTCGTGGTGGTGAGCCGCCAGTGAGACTCGAGGCTATCGCCGCGGAACAGCCCGACTTTGGTTTCGGTGTTATTGATGTTGATGGCGAGCAGCATGGCGCGCTAAGATAGGCCGTCCACCGGGGAGCCGCTACGCGAGCTCGACGTGCCCTTCGCGCACGGCGATCGTCCCCGCCCCGAGATCGACGAGCAGCGCCCCGTCGGGGCGGAGCCCGCGCGCGCGGCCCGCGGCCGGCGCGCGCAACTGGCGGCCGAGCAGCCAGTCGCGCTGGGCGAAGGCCGCGCAATCGCGCTCGCTCAAGTCAGGTGCCGCGACCGCCCGCGTCGCGAGCGCCGGCACCAAGCGATCCAGCAGATCGATGCGCCGCACGGCGGGCAGCCATTCGGCGAGGGCCACCGCGCGGCGCGCCACCGACGCCGGGATCTGGTTGCAGACATTCACGCCCACCCCCACCGCGAGCCACTGCAGTGTGGCGCCCTGCCAGCGGCCCTCGCACAGGACCCCCGCCAGTTTCCGTTCGCCGAGCAGCACGTCGTTGGGCCACTTGAGACGCGTTTCGGGGCGGCCGAGCAGGGCGTCCACGGCGTCCGCGACCGCGAGGCCGACGCGCACGGACAGGACGCCGAGCTCGGCGCGCTGCGGGCGCAACAGGACGCCGAGCCACACGCCGCCCACGGGGGACTGCCACGTCCGCCCGTCGCGCCCGCGCCCCGCCGTCTGCGCCTCGGCGAGCACCACCGTGCCGGCGGGACTGCCCTGCGCGGCCACCTCGTGCACGGCGTCGAGCGTGGAGCCGAGCTCGCGGAACAAGCCGCACTGCGGCACGCCCCAGCGCCGAGCGAGCTCCGCTGCGGGCACGCCGTCCAGCGTCAGGCGTGCCACAGGGCATAGGCGATCGTCAGGACGCCGACGATCCAATTGTACGGCGCGAACGCGTAGAAGCGGCCGCGCTTGAGCAGGGCCACGAGAAACCGGATCGACCAGATCCCGCTCGCGAACGCCACGCCGAAGCTCACCGCGAGCGGCCACGCACCCACCGCCGCGACGTCGACGATCATGTGGCGTCCTTCGACGAGCGCCGCGCCCGCGATTACCGGGATCGCGAGCAGGAAGCTGAACTCCGCCGCCGCGACCGGATCGAGCCCGCCCCACAGGGCGGCGCACACGGTCGCGCCCGAGCGGGAGACGCCGCGAAACCCGGCCGCCAGCGCCTGCGCGAATCCGATCCCAACCGCGGTCCTGACGGTCGGCTCGCCGCGCGTGCCCGCTAGCCGCCGGGTGGACCAGTTGAAGACCCCGGTGAGCAGGAACCCGGTGCCCACGACCAGGAGCGGTGCGCCCGCCTCGACCCAGCGATGCAGCAGCACACCGATGATCCCGGCGGGGAGTGTCGCCAGGACCAAGAGGCCCGCCATGCGCAGCTCGGTCGGGCGCCGCGCCACGACGCCCTCCACGATCGCCCACAGCCGTGCCCCGTACAGCACGAGCACCGAGCCGAGCGTTGCGACGTGCAAGCTGACTTCGACGAACACGCCGGGCGTCTTGACGCCCGTCAGGACCTCGAGCACGCGCAGGTGCCCCGAGGAGGAGATCGGCAAGAACTCGGCGAGCCCCTGCACCAACCCCAGGAGGATTCCTTGCCACAGGGTCATCGGACCCGTCCCGCCACGAGTGCCACGGTGCCCACGAGCATCGCTCCCTTGAGCAAGAGACTGTTCCCGGCCGGATGCCCGGTGAGCAGGCGGCTCGCCACGGCGAGCACCGCGAGCTGCGCGACCAGGGCGATGAGAAAATACGCGATCCCGTAGTGCGCCCGCGCGGGCAGCGCCACGGACACCGGCACGAACCCCGCCGCGAGCGCCGCCGCCAGTTGCGCCGTGCGGCGCGGCCCGAGCACGAGCGGTAGCGTGCGGCGCCCGAGCGCCCGGTCCCCCGGCTGGTCGTCCAGGTCCTTCACGATTTCGCGTACCAGATGCACCCACGCCGCGAGCGTCCAGGGCACGAGACCGGCAGCCGGGCGGCCGACGGCGAGGGCACCGAACGGCAGCGGCAACCCTGCGACGAGCGCGACCGCCAGGTTGCCCGGCAGGCCGCGCCGCTTGAGCACCGGCGAATACGCGACCATCGCGGCCAGGGCGATGGCGCCGACGAGGACGGCGCTGCCGCTCACGAGCCCCGCCGCCGCGAGGCCGAGCACCGTCCCGCCCACCACGCACACGTGCGCCATCCCCTCGGCCAAGCGGCCGGCGGCGAGCGGCCGCTCGCCCGCGGGGTGGTTCACCCGGTCAGCGGCGCCGTCCCACAGGTCGTTGAGCGCGTTGCCGGCCGCCCCGAACCCCACGGCGGCGAGCGCGGCGAACCCCAGCACCTGGGGCGTCGTCACGGCGCCCAGGGCGATCCAGCCACCCGCGAGCACGCCGAGCGCGGCGAGCACCAGGTTCGGGGCGCGCACGAGCCGCAGCACGTCACGCACCGAGGACCTCCTCGTACAGCCGTTCGTAGCGCGGCACGATGCGATCGGCCGTGAACTCGAGGGCGCGCCGCGCCGCCGCGTCCCGGAAGCGGGCGTGCAGCGCGGCGTCGCCCAGGATCCGAACGCCGTTGGCGATCATCGCGTTCACGTCGCCCGGGGGCGAGAGCAAGCCGGTCTCGCCGTCGACCACCACCTCGGGGAGCCCACCCACCGCGCTCGCGAGCACCGGGACGCCGCACGCCATCGCCTCGAGCGCGGCGAGCCCGAACGACTCCGTCTCGGAGGGCAGGAGGAACAGGTCACTGCCGCGCAGGATGTCGGCGACGTTGTCCACCTTGCCGAGGAAGCGAATATCGCGCCGCAGCTGCAGCTGGTCGGCTTCCTGCTCGGCGGCGTCGCGGTCCGGCCCGTCGCCCACCAACACGAGCGTCGCGGGCAGCGCGCCGCGGACCCCGGCGAACACACGCACCACGTCCCGCACCCGCTTCACGGGCCGGAAGTTCGATATATGGACCAGCACCTTGTGGTCGGCGGGGGCGAGCGCGCCACGGCAGGTCCCGGCCGTGGGCGGGTGATACTCGGCAGTCGTGACGAAGTTTGGGATCACGACCACGTCACACCCCGCGCAGCCGAACGCCCGGTAGGTCTGCTCGCGCAGGAACGCCGAGACCGCCGTCACGCGGTCCGACCGCTCGATGGAGAACTTGGTGAGGCTAAAGTAGGACGGGTCCTGCCCGACCAGCGTGATGTCGGTCCCGTGCAGCGTGGTGACGATCTTCAAGTCCCGCTGCTCCTTGAGCATCTGCTTCGCGAGCCAGGCCGTCGCCGCGTGCGGGATGGCGTAGTGCACGTGCATCAGGTCGAGGTTCTCGCGCACCGCGACCTCGTGCTGCTTCACCGCCAGCGCCAGCGCGTACGGGGACGAGTGCTCGAACAGCGGATACTCGGTCTGGGTGACCTCGTGGAAGGTGACCCGCTCGGCGTAGCCGCGCAGGCGGAACGGGCTGGCGTACGAAATGAAGTGGATCTCGTGGCCGCGTCGCGCGAGCTCGAGCCCGAGCTCCGTCGCGACGGCTCCCGAGCCGCCGTAGGTGGGGTAGCAGGTGATGCCGATTCTCATCGGCCCGGCGGCGCGGCCGCCGCGAGGGCGGCGAGCCCGGGGGCCGCGGCGCGCCAGCGCTCCGCGATCCGGGCCGCGAGCTCGTCGACGCCGGCGGCCGCGTCGAGCACCCAGACCGCCCCGTCCGTCGTAGGGCCGCGCGTCGCGCGCAGTTGATGCCGAAACCAGGTTTCCTGGCGTTTCGCGTAGCGGCGCGTCGCGCCGACGATCGCGTCGCGCAGTCCCCGCTCCGGCAGCCGTCCCTCGAGCATCGCCAGCACCTCGCGGTACCCCACGCCATCGAGCCCGGGCGCGCGGGGGGCCACGCCGCGCGCCAGCGTGCGTCGCACCTCATCCACGAACCCCGCCGCGAGCATCCGGTCCACCCGGCCGCCGATGCGGCGCTCGAGCGCGTCGCGCGGCAGCGTGAGATGAATGTACCACGGGCGGAGCGCGCCGGTCTCGCGCGCGTGTTCCTGCCACCAGCTGAGGCCACGGCCAGTGAGCAGCGCGACCTCGATGGCACGCGCGGCCCGTTGCCGACCCCCGCCCGCGAACCGCCGATCCAACCGCGCCGCCCAATGGGCGAGCCGGGTCACCGGGAGCGCCGCGGTCCAGGTCCGCAGCCGCTCGCGCCGCCCGGCGTCGAGCGGCGGCTCGCGGAACAGCCCCGCCGCGAGCGCGCGGACATACAACCCACTGCCACCCACCACCACGGGCTGGCGGCCCGTAGCGCGGATGTCCTCGAGCCAGCCCGCCGCATCGCGCGCGAACTGACCGGCGCCGTAGCGCTCGCCCGGCTCGACGAGGTCGAGGCCCAGGTGCGGCACGCGGGCACGCAGCTCGGGTGCAGGCTTCGCCGTCCCGACGTCGAGCCCGCGGTACACCTGGCGCGCGTCCGCCGACACGACCGTGATGGGTTCGTACTCGGCCCACGCCGCGACGACCGCGGTCTTCCCGGTCCCGGTCGGCCCGACCAGCACCGGCACCCAGGGGCGACGGTCGCTCACTGGTGCACCTTGCGGGTCGGGCTCAGGCACGCCCGAACCGGCGTTCCAGCTCCCCGCGCGCGAGCTGCACGATCGTGGGCCGGCCGTGCACGTCGTGGGCCGGGAGGGTGGCGCGCAGCAGCTGGGTGATGAGCTCGCCCATCTCCGCGAGCTCCAAGGGCTGCCCCGCCTTGATGGCCGCGCGACACGCGAACGTCGCCGCGAAGCGCTCCAGCCGGTTGGCGAGTCCACCGAACCGGCCGCCCGCGAGATCGGCCACGAGCTCCTGGAGGCAGCGGGCCGCGTCGAAGCGGGGATGGGGGTTCGGCGCCGCGTGCACCACGACGCTCCGGCCGGAGAACGGTTCCAGCTCGAAGCCCACGCGAGCGAGCAGTTCGCGGTGGACGTCGATCACCTCGAGCTCGGGCGCGGTGAATTCGAGCGTCCAGGGCAGCAGCAACCGTTGCGCCGGTGCGCCGTCGCCCGCGAGCTGGCGCATCACGCCCTCGAACAGGACGCGCTCGTGCGCCGAGTGCTGGTCCACGATCGCGACCCCGGAATCGGATTGGAAGATGATGTAGCTGTCGAACACCTGCAGCAACGGCGTCGCGGAGCGGGGCGCGGACGCCACGGCCGCGGTGGGAAAGAGCTCGGCCGGCGCACCGGCTGCGCTTGCTGCCGGACCCTCCGCCCACGAGTCGCCGCCGCCGCCGACCACGGCCCCGACCCCCACCCCCGCCCCGACGAGCGGCGCGGCGGCCACGAGGGGCCCGAGCGCTTGGCGCACCGCCTCCTCCACCACTTTCGCGACGAAGAACCGGTCACGAAACCGCACCTCGAGCTTCGCGGGGTGGACATTCACGTCCACGGCGTCTCCCGGCAGCTCGAGCGCGAGGATCAGCGACGGGCGGTCGCCCGGCGCGACGGCGGATCGATAGCCCGCCTCCGCGGCGCGCAGCAGGAACAGATCACGGATCGACCGGCCGCGCACGAACACGTAGCCCTTGCGCCCCGCCGGTTTCGCGTCCGCGGGGCGCTGCGCGAAGCCGCGCACATCGAGCGGGCCCTCGCGGTGGGCGATCGGCACCAGCGTATCGGCCAGGGTGCGGCCCCACAGGGCATACAGGCGGTCGATGGGACGCGCGGCGGGGCGCACGTCCACGAGGGTCCGCTCGTCGCTCGTGAGCGTGAAGGCCACGTCGGGGCGCGTCAGGGCGAGCGGCGTGAGGGCGTCCACGACGGCGCGCGTCTCCGTCGCCTGGGCGCGCAGGAACTTGCGGCGCGCGGGCAGGTTGAAAAACAGGCCCCGTACGGTCACGGTCGTGCCGCGCTGGCGCGCCGTCTCCTCGACGCGCTCGCGCTTGCCCCCGACCAGGTGCAGCCGGGTGCCGGTTTGGCCGTCGGGCGATGTGATCAGCTCGAACCGCGACACCGACGCGATGGCGGGCAGCGCCTCGCCGCGGAACCCGAACGTCGCGACGCCGATCAGGTCGGCGGCCTCGCGGATCTTGCTCGTCGCGTGGCGCGACACAGCGAGCTCGGCGTCGGCGCGGGTCATCCCTTCCCCGTCGTCGCTCACGCGGATCAGACTCTTGCCGCCGTCCTCGATCTCGACCCGGATCGCGTGGGCGCCGGCGTCGAGTGCGTTTTCGACGAGCTCCTTCACCACCGAGGCAGGCCGCTCGACCACCTCGCCGGCGGCGATCTGGTCCGCTACCTGGGGCGAGAGGACGGCGATCCTGGCCGTCACAAGCGCAGCACTTCGGTCGCAAGCACCCAGCCCCGCACGCCGTCATCGCGGCGCAGCTCGAGCCAAGGGCCGTACACCCGCTCCACGATCAGCGCGGCGCCCCCGGCCACCGTGGCGGCAGGGCTCGCGCTCCCGTACGGGGCGACGCGCACCGCGGTGGTGGGGTTCACGATGATCACGACCGGTCGGGCCCGGCGCAGCGCTTCGCGCGCCGTGAGGCCGGCCGCCACGGTGGTACCGAGCGTGAGCGTGAGGAGGATCGCACGGCGACGCCGGGCGGCGACCGCGATCCACAGGGCGACCCACCCCAGCGCGGCCACGAGCGCCAGTTCGCCCGGCGTCGCGGACCCGACGGCGAGGAGTGGTTCGCTCGGCGCGTCCGGCGTGGGCAACAGCTCCCGCGCCCGCCGCACCAGCGGGTCACGCGGGGCGAGTCGGGCGGCGACGGCCCACGCAGCGGTCGCCTTGCCGTCAGCCCCCGCGCGGTACAGCGCGGCCCCGAGGTTGTACCAGTGTGCCGGGACGCGCGGCTGCGCCGTGGCGCGCGCCGCGAATGAATCGGCTGCCGCCCGCAGCGCCCCGGCGTCATATAGCGCCTCGGCGCTCGGCGTCTGCGCCATGGCGGGGTGCGTGCCGAGCGGTAGGGCCGCGAGCGCCACGAGCATCCCAGCCGCCACGATCCTGCGCCCCGTCCCTGTGGGATCCGCGCCCAGCGCGTGCAGCACCTGCTCGAGTTCCGCCGCCAGCGCCGTGGCGTCACCCAGTCCCCGGGGTCCGTAGCGGGCGGCGCGCAGCCGGTCGCGCAGCCGGGTCACGTGGTCGGCGACGGCAGTCTCGACCCCGGCGGCGCGGAGCGCCCGGCCGAGTCCGTCGCCGTCGCGCGCGACGGGATCGGGGACGTGGTTCGCGAGCACCGCTTGGAACTCGTGCTCCAGCCGACCGATCCGCGTGAGCCGGACCGGCGCGGGCTCGGCCGCGCGGACCGGCTCCACGCCCTCGCGGCGGCGCCACAACCAAGCGATCAGCGGCGGGCCCACCAACAGGACGAGCCAGCCCCACGGCACCAAGTCGTGTGCGAGCTCGTCCGTCCAGATCGCGCCCCTCTCGCGGGCCAGCGGCGGCAGGGCGCGCGCGGCGTGCGCTTCGGTGCCGGGCGCCACCGCCACTGGGCGCGGCGCGAGCGTCACCGCGACCACGACCCCGGTCCCGAGATCGTGGTACGGGTAGCGGACCGCCGAGAGCTCGAACGACCCTGCAGAGTCCGGCATCACGAGGTAGTGGAACGTCTTGGTCCCCCCGATCCGGCCGTCGCGCGCCGTGACGCGCGTGCCGGTCTCGCCGGGATAGACGCGGAACCCCGCGGGCCAGTGAATCGCCAGCTCGGGCCAGAGCGCCACGTTCCCGATCCCCGACACGGCCGCCGTCACGGCCATCGGCTCCCCCACGCGGCCGTTCGGCGGGTCGACGCCCAGCTCGAGCGCGAGTCCCTGCGCGACCGCCGCCGCGTCGGCCGCTCCCTCGGCGCCCGGCAGGGGCAGCACGGTCACCGGCTGCGAATCGCTCCGCAGGGCGTAGCGGTCTTCGCGGCTGAAGAACGAGAAGTTCGCGGGCACCGCGTAGTCGAGCGTGGCGGGCGGAATGACGATGCGGCCGGGCGTGAGCGGGAACACGGCTTCATGGGCCACGAACAGGTCGAGCCAGCGTCCGCGCACCAGGCGGGAGGCGGCCACGTCGCTCGGCGCGGCGCCGGGATACGCCCACACCCCTTCCGGTGTTTGCAGCGTGAGGATGGGTGGACGGCGCAGCCGCAGGCGCAGCTCGCGCGGGAACCACGCCGCCGCGATCACGTCGAGTTGCTGGCCCACGAGCACCGAGTCGCCCGCGACGAGTACGGTCAGTTGCACCTGGTCGGTGCGCGCCGGTGGTGGTGCGGCCGCGATCAGCCGTCGCGCGACCAGTGACACGGCGGTCACGAGGCCGGGCGCGGTGCTATCCACCGTCACGGTGAGCGCCGGCGTCGCGACCTCGCGATTCCCCTGATGTACGCGTACCGGTCCGATGACGAGTGTGCCGGGGCGCTGCGCGCGGAGCTCGAGTTCTCGCGTCGTGGTGCGGATCCGGCCGCCCAGGCTCTCGAGCGTGACTTCGGTGACCTCGCGGGATCCCACGAGGATGAAGCCGGTCAAGGCGGGCAGCGTGAGCCGCACCGGCTCGGCGGACCGCGTGCGCGCCCGGATCGTGACCAACAGCTGGTCACCGGCAGCGACGTGGGTCCGATCGAGGTGCGCGGTCACGTCCGGCGCGGCCCCGCCCTGGAGGGCGAGGAGCGCCCACACGGCGAGCATCACCAGTCCTTCACCCGCGGTTCGGCGGCCCGGCGCGTCTGGCCCGTGCGGTCGCGGCGGGTCTTCAGCTCCTCCTGGCCGAGCGAGCGCAGTACCTGTTCGGCCTGGCCCGGGCTCAGGCCGCCCTGCGATGCGCCGCTACCGCGCGGCGTCGCCCCGCCCCCACCCCCGGCGCCGGCGGGGCCGCTGGCGCCGCCCGCCGACTGCGGGGAGTTGTGCCGACCGCCCCCGCCGCGGCGGCGCACGGCGAGCTCGAGGTTCCATTTCGCGGCGAAGTCCTGTGGCTTGAGCAGCAGCGCTTCGCGATATGCGCGCTCGGCGTCCGCCAGGCGCGCATCGCGTCCGGCGGTGTCGGCGGACGACGCCCGGCGCAGCGCCAGCAAGCCGAGATTGAACAGGGCGCGAAACCGCACGTCGGGCTCGAGGGACGCGGCGGCATGAGTGAGGTTAGCCTGCGCGGCCTCGGCGTCCGAGTCTGCGAGCGCCGCGGTCCCCGCGTTATACCACGCGGTGTCATTCTTGCGACGCGCGGCGAGCTCCGCCAGGTACGCACTGCGCGCCCGCGCGAGGTCGTGGCCATCCCAGGCCTTCTCGGCCGGCGTGCGGGGGCGCTCCGGTTGTTGTGCCGCGGCCGCCGGTGCGCCGAGGGCGTAGAGGGCGAGGCCGACGAGCGCCGCCGTGCGCCGGGCCGCGGCCTGCACGACCAGCAGCGTGACGGCGAGGAGCAGCGGCAGCCACGCGTGCGGCCGGCGCAGGTGGGTGCTCGTTTCGCTCGCGCGGGCGCGCCGGTAGGAGGCCACGAGGTCGCGTACCGCTCCTGCCTGATCGGGGAGGTCGGCGGCGACGAGCGTCCCCTGAGCGGCGTCCGCCACCGCCCCCAAGATATCGTCACGCCGAGCCGTCCCGATGACCCCGCCGTCCTCGTCTTTCTGGTAGCCCAGCAGGCCACCCCGGTCGTCCCGCAGGGGGATCTTGGTCGGCGACCGGCCGCCCTCGGCGATAAGGATGAGGCGAATCCCGGCGGCGTGGAGTTTCTGGGCCTGCTCGATAACCGCGGGCAGCGTGTCGTGCGCCTCGCCGTCGGTGAACACGATGAGTGCGCGGTCGGCGAGATCCGAGCCCGCCCGCAGCAGCTCGGCTCCCTGGCGCAGGGGTGGGGCGAGCGCGGTGCCCCCCTGCGACGCGACGTCGGGGTCGAGCGCGTCGAGGTAGAGGGTGAGCGCGGACCCGTCACTCGAGAGTGGCGACAGGATGTAGCTCGACCCGGCGAACGCGATCAGGCCGACCCGGTCGCCGTCCAGATCCTGCACCAGGCGCCGCGCCTCGCGCAGCGCCCGGCCGAGCCGGCTGGGGGTGGCATCCTCGGCGAGCATGGAGCGCGAGATGTCGATGGCGATCACGGCCGAGAGCCCACGCGTCTCCGCCACGATCTGTTCCTCTCCCCAGCGCGGGCCGGCGAGCGCTACGACGCCCAGGAACGCCGCGAGCGCGAGCGCGGTGGGCCCGAGGCGCCCGGAGGCGATCGCGCGGCGCACGGTTTCTTCCGACCACAGGGCCGCGCGCCGGAGGCGCACGCGCCGCGCCCACGCCGCCGCGAACCAGACGGCGCCGCCGACGAACGGCGCGAGCGCGAGGACGATCGGCGCGTCGAACGTCATCAAGGCACGCGCACCGAGAACGTCCCCGCCAGCACGATTTCGAGCGCCAGCGCGACGAGGCCCAGGGCGAGCGGCGCGCGATACGCCTCATCGAAGCGGTGGTACACCACCTGTTCGACCGTGCTCTTCTCCAGCCGGTTGATCTCCTCGAACACGTGGCGCAGCGATTGGGTGTCGGTCGCTCGGAAGTAGCGCCCGCTGGTCATCGACGCGATCTCGGTCAGGAGTGCCTCGTCGATCTCCACGGTCATCATCTCGTAGCGGAGCCCGTTCAGGCCCTCGCCGGTCGGCACCGGCGCTTCGCCCCGGGTGCCCACCCCGATCGTGTAGATCTTGATCCCGAAGGCGGCTGCCGCCCGAGCGGCGGTGCGCGGGTCCACGATCCCGCGGTTGTTGACGCCATCGGTGAGGAGCACGATCACGCGGGTCTTGCCGGGGGCGCGGCGCAGGCGGTTGGCCGCCGTGCCGATCGCCGTCCCGATGGCGGTGCCGTCCTCGATCATGCCGATCTTGATGGCCCGGATCGCCTGCTCGAGCACCGCGTAGTCGGTCGTGAGCGGCACCTGGGTGAGCGCCTGCGCGGCGAAGGCCACGACCCCGATCCGGTCCGACGTGCGGGCCTGCACGAAGTCGATCGCCGTCTGCTTCGCCACGTCGATCCGGTTCGCCGGCGCGAAGTCCTCCGACAGCATGCTGCTCGACACGTCGATGCACAGCACGATCGAGATTCCCTCGCCGCGCGTTGCCAGGCGCGCGGACCCGAGCCGCGGGCCGGCGGCGGCGATGATCCAGGCGGCGAGGCACACGCTGCGCAGCGTGACCGGGAGGCGTGCGATCCAGAGGCGCTCGGCCGCTCCCGCCGCCGGGCGGACGTCGCTCATGCGGGTGCCGGAGAGCCGGGCCAAGCGCCGGGCGCGGAGCCACCACCACAGCGGCAGCGCCGCCAGCGCGAGCAGCAGGAAGGGTCGTGCGAAGCTCACGGGGTGAGCTCGGCAGCGAGCCGGCGCGCCTGCGTGGCGAGCGCGGCGACATCGGTGCCGTGACTCGCGGCGTACGCCACGCGGTCCAGCTGTTCGAGCAGGTCGCCGAGCTCGCGCACGGGCGCGCCAGGACGCGCCTGGTCGAGTGCCGCCAGGCACTCGGGGGTCGCGAGCGCCACGTGGGCCGCCGGCACGGCGCGCGCGAGCGCGGAGCGCAGCCGCCAGGTTGCCCGCGTGGCGACGGCCTTCGGCTCGCCGGCGGCGAGCCAGCGCGCGTCGGGTATTTCGCGGTCCAGGGGAACGGGAGCTGGGGGCGGGACGGCGTGTGGCCCGCGGCGTCGCAACGCGATGCCGCCGGCGAGGAGCCCGACCGAGATGAGGACGGCGGCGGGTGGCAGGACCGGGTTGCGCGCCGCGAGGCGCAGCGGCCCCAGCGGCCCGCGCGGCGCCGGGTCCTTGAGCGTGTCCGGGATGACGTTCGTCACCCGGAAGCTCACCGCTCCCCCGGCGCTCGAGTCCGCCCGCCCGTTCGGGCCCAGGCGCCAGATGGGCGGCAGGGGCAGCGTGTGGGGACCTGGCGTAAACGCCACGACGGCGTAGCGCACCACCCAACCGGACGGCCCTTGGAGCGCCGTCCCCTCGGCCAGCGGCTCGACCTCCGCCGTGGCGTCGAGCTTGCCGGCGCGCACCTGCCAGCCCCGGGGCACCACGATTGCCCGCTCGAGCCACACCGTATCACCGACCCGCGGCTGCGGCGGTGTGGCCACCCAGGCCCCCCCTCCCCCTCCCCCGGCCCCGGCCCCGACCCGCGCACCTTGCCCCGGAGCCACGCGCCACGGTGTCGCGGCAGCGACCGCGGCCAGTGCGGCGAGCGCGGCGCGCGGGGCGCTCATCGGGTGAGGCGCTTGGCGCGCTCGGCGAAGGCGCGGCGCAGCGGGACCGCGTAGGGGACGCTGGTCTGGAGGGCGACCCGGTCGACCCCGGCCGCGAGCAACTTCCGGCCGCGCTCTTGCAGCTGCCGCTCCGCCGCGACCCGCACCCGCGTGCGGGTGGGGCCGTGGCTCGTGTCGACGAGCACCCGTCCGCCGGTCTCGGCGTCTTCCATGTCCACCCAGCCCGTGTCGGGAAGGTCGAGCTCGCGCGGGTCATCGATCGTGATCGCCACGACGTCGTTCCCGGCCGCCAGTTGCGCCAGCGCATCCTCCCAGCCGTCGGCCCGGAAATCGGAGAGGACTGCGACGATCGCGCGGTGGCGCAGCAGCTTGGCGGCGTAGCGCAGCGCCTCGGCCAGGTTCGTGCCGCGCCCGCGCGGCGTAAAGGCGACCAAGTCGCGGATCACGCGCAGGGCGTGTGGCCGGCCTTTCCTGGGGCGCACCACGTATTCGACCTTGTCGGCGAACATCAGGGCGCCCACGCGGTCGTTGTGGCGGGCGGCGGCGAGCGCCAACACCGCGGCCACCTCGACCGCCAGGCCTGCTTTGGTATAGGGGCGCCCGAATTGGCACGAGCCCGACTGGTCCACCACGAGCAGCAAGGTGATTTCGCGCTCTTCGTGATAGGTCTTCACGAACGGGTGCCCCATCCGGGCCGACACGTTCCAGTCGATCGCGCGGAAGTCGTCCCCCTGCTGGTAGGCCCGCACTTCGGCGAACTCGATACCCTGGCCGCGGAACACCGAGCGGTACTCGCCCGTGAACAGGGAGTTGACGATGGAGCGCGTGCGCAGCTCGATGCCTTTGACCTGCCGCAGCACCTGGGGCGTAACCGAGCGCCGGCGGGCGCGCAGCGGCGAGACTTCGCCGCTGCGGCGGTCCTTGCCGTCGTACTTCATGGCACGCCCACGGCTTCCAGGATCTTTCCGATAACGCGATCCGAGTCCATGTCCTCGGCCTCCGCCTCGAACGTGAGCAACACGCGGTGGCGCAGCACGTCGAACGCCAGCGCCTTCACGTCTTCCGGCACCACGTAGGAGCGACCGCGGAGGTAGGCGTGCGCCCGCGCCGCCTGGGCGAGATAGATCGAGGCGCGCGGCGAGGCTCCGAACGCGATCAGCGGCTTGAGCTCCGGCAGCCCGATCGCCTGCGGCTCACGCGTGCTCCGCACGATGTCGACGATGTAATCGACGACCTTCTGGTCCATGAACAGTTCGGCGATGGCGCTGCGCGCCGCCAGGATGTCGCCCGCCTCCGCGATCTGCTGCACCTCGATCGGCCGTCCCGACGCCATGCGCGCCACGATCTCCTTCTCGGCGTCGCGGGTCGGGTAGCCCACCCGCACCTTCAGCATGAACCGATCCAGCTGCGCCTCGGGGAGGGGGTAGGTGCCCTCCTGCTCGATCGGGTTCTGCGTCGCGAGCACGAGGAACGGCTCTCCGAGGAAGAACGTCTCGCCGCCGATGGTCACTTGTTTTTCCTGCATCGCCTCGAGCAGCGCCGACTGCACCTTGGCGGGAGCGCGGTTGATCTCGTCCGCGAGCACCAGGTTCGCAAATAGCGGACCCTTTTTCGCGTAGAACTCCTGCGAGCGCTGGTCGAACACCATGGTGCCGATCACGTCCGCCGGCAGCAGGTCCGGCGTGAATTGGATCCGCGAGAACGAAATTCGCAGGCACTCGGCGACGGTGCGCACCGCGAGCGTCTTCGCGAGTCCGGGCACGCCCTCGAGCAGGACGTGCCCGCCGGTGAGCAACCCCACGAGGAGGCGCTCGACCATCAGCTCCTGCGCCACCACGCGCTTCCCCACTTCCCGAGTAATCGTGGCACTCAGGGCCGCGTCCCCGGTCTTTGCCGCGCGAGTGGTCATTTCAGTGCCGCCTCCGCCGCTTTACGCACTGTCGGCTCCTTGTCCTTGCTGTAGAGTTCCAACAGGCCGCGCGCCTCCGGGCGCGCGATGTGGCGCAGCCCGTCCACGGCCGCCGCGCGCACGCTCGGGCTGTGGCGGTGTCTCATGCCCCCCGGCTCGGCGAAGCGGGCCAGCACCTCCAGCGCCTCCTTGGCGCCGAGCCGGCCGATCGCCCGCAGCAACTCCGCCTGTACCCCCTCGTCGGGTTCCTGCTCCACTCGTCGGATGAGGACGGTGGAAGCGGCGGGGTCGCCCCCGGCCGCCACCGCCCGTACCGCCGCCGCCCGCACGGCGACGCTCTCGTCCTTCAACGCCGGCATCGCGGGGCGGGTGATCTCGCGGCCCCCGGACTCGGCGAGCCCGAGCAGGGCCGCCTCGCGGACGATCTCCGACGGGTGGCGCAGCAGCGGGATGAGGAGGACGACGGCCTGGGGACTGCCGCTGAGCCCGATGAATTCGGCCGCCGTTGCTGCGATCTGGGCGTCGCCGTCGGCCAAGCGCCCTTGCAGCGGCTCGAGCGCCCGGTCGGCAGCCCGACGCACCGCGGCGCGAAACGGCGCCCGGTGGTCGACCGGCGCCGCCAGGAACGCATCGACCACCAGCCCCATCGAGAGCGAAGCGAGGGCCCCCACCGCCGCCACCAGGGCCTCCCGCTCTTCGGCCGGCACACGCGGCTCGCCCAGTCGGTGCACCATGCGCTCGACCAACCCACGATCTGAGAGGGCCAGCGCCGCTTGGTCGATTCCCTCGAGCAGGCTCCGGTCCTCGACCGTCGCGAACAGGCGGTCGAGCGCCGCGAGTGCCTCGGCGGCGAGGGCCACGTCGTGGAGCCTGAGCACCTGGGGCGCGAGCGCCACCAGCTGTTCCACGGCGCCGCGTTGTTCGTCGAGGGTCGTTGCCGCGCGCAGCGCGGCCACGGCGCGTTTCGCTTCCACCTCCGGCGGGAGCGCGTCCGGCCGGAACGGCGTGCTCGGAGCTTTCCCGGCGAGCACGGCTTCGGCGGCCGCCGCCGAGGCGGTTGGGGCAGCCGGGGTCGCCGCGCCGGCCTTCTCGGCCGCCGTCGCGGCGGACAAGCGCTCGAGCCGGGCCGCCGTGCGGCGGCCGAGGCCGAGCGTGATCCGTCCGAGACCTGGCGCATCGGGTGGCGCTCCGCCGTCATTCCCGGGTTCATCGTCAGGGAACGCACGCCGCGCACATACAGCAGGCCCGCGAGCTCGGCGATCTGCGTGTTGCGCGGCAAGAGGTGCTGGCCCTGCCAATGCAGGCCGGTGACGCCGATCTTCCATTCGACCGTGCCCAGCGCCGCGAGGGGCGGCAGGGCTTCGCCGATCTGGCGCAGCGCCTCCTGCACCGCCGGGTGGGTCGGCGGATACAGCCGGGTCAGGCGGAACGTCGTTCCGATCGCCCCGAGCGCGCGGTCGACTCCAACGGTGTCGGTCGCCATGCTAGCGCTTGATTCGCTCTCCCCGGTCGTCGCGCCGGAACATCCGATCACCCAGTTCCATGCAGTCGCTCGATGGCCTCGAGTTCGTTGGCCGCGAGTCGCCGGTACTTCCCCTCGGCGAGGCGCCCGAGCCGCACCGGCCCGTAGGCGACCCGGTGCAGCCATTCGACCTTGAGCCCCAGCGCCTCGGCCAGGCGGCGCACGATGCGCTGGCGTCCTTCGGCGAGCGTGAGCTCCACCTCCACCCCGCGCTCCACGCTACGCACGCGGAAGTCGAGCACCCGCACCGGTCGGTCGTCTATCGCCGGAGGCCGGGTGAGCGCCGTACGCACGTCGTCCACGCTCCGGCCGTGGGCACGCAGCCAATAGGTGCGCGGTACCGCGAAGCGCGGATGCATCAGCCGATGGGCCGCGGCCCCGTCGGTGGTCAAGAGCAGCAGGCCCGACGTCATGACGTCCAGCCGCCCAACGTACGCGAGCCCTGGGACTTTGGGGAGGAGGTCATAGACCGTGGGCCGCCCCGCGGGGTCCCCTCGGCTCACGACGTAGCCGACCGGCTTGTTGAGCGCGAGCCACGTGAGCGGCGCGGCGCGGACGGCGCGTCCATCGACCGTGACGCGCTGGCGCGTCACATCCACGCTCATGCCGATCGTCGCCACGGCGCCGTCCACGCGCACGCGCCCCGCCCGGATCAGATCTTCGGCCTTGCGGCGCGACGTCACGCCCGCACGCGCCAGCGCCCGTTGCAGCCGCATCAGCTTCCCCGGGCCGCCTTCGGCGCCGATCCGGCGAGCGGTCACGCGGGACGACGCGCGACCGCTAGGCTTCATCGAAACTCGGCTTCATAACCCTCCCCGTCGCACTCGCGCGACCCTTGCCTAGACTCAACATGTTGCGTATCCATGCGACGTCGTCCGTCCCCGGAGGCCGCCCGTGAAACCCCTCACGTTTATCCGTTGGTGCGTCGCCCTGCTCGCCGGTCCATTGGTCGCCTGTCACGCACCAACCAGTCCCAGCCCCTTCGTCATCGCTAACCCCACGCCCGGCCAGATCCTCGCGCGACGCACCGTCTGGGCGGCGCACGGCCTGACCGACTATGCCTACACGTACGAGTTCCACGCCTTCAACGCGTGGGCCGATCAGGCGATCCGCCTTGGGGTGCACCAAGATACGGTGCGCTCGGCCGTCCTGGTGGCCACGGGCCGAGCCCTCGCCCCGCCGCCCTACTTTCCGACGATCAACA
>WNFJ01216086.1_pt1 | contig 22467 bp, 24 predicted proteins | sample 5400461 | NCBI WGS metagenome assembly WNFJ01 (sample SAMN13153349, study PRJNA577476) | soil metagenome | isolation source: 115 cm saprolite on Douglas fir-dominated hillslope | place: USA:California | collected 2013-09-17
CTGGAGCCGTCCCTCGACCACCACCTCGACGCTGTCGGTGAAGGTGTCGGGGGGCAGGCCGTGGAACACGACGGGATACGCGACGCTGCCGTCGCTCACATGGAAGCGGAGCGTCCGGGTCGCGAGGTCCTTGGTTACGGTGCCCCGCACGACCCGCGCCCCGAGCTTCATCCCCACATTATAGAAGGAAGGGTCCATCACGACCTTCTGCGACAGCTCGCTCGGCGTGAGGAAGTACTGGCCCGTCTCCTTCACCCCGGACGCCATGAGGTACCCAACCGACGCGACGATCAGCACCGCGCCGAGTGCGAATTTGGTGCCTGCCTTCATGCTCACGTGCTCCCCGCCAGAGGCTCCGTCCCCATCCAATTTACACCTTCGGCCCTGCGGCGTGCTCCAGCGCCCAGCGCACCGCCTCTTCCGGCCGGGCGGCTCTCGGAAGATCCGTCAGCGCTCCGAAGGCATCGTGCAGGCCCACGACGGGGGTCTCGATCCGTCGCGCCAGGGCGATCTCCGATAAGGTGCCCCAGCCACCGCCGATCGCGATCACGGCGCCGGCGGCGCGCACCAGCAGCGCGTTGCGCAGCTCGCCCAGGCCGGTCGGGATCGCGACGACAATATCGGGGTTCGCCGCCGCGGGATCGCTTCCGGGAAGCAGGCCGATGGTGAGCCCACCAGCCGAGTGCGCGCCCTGGGCCGCGGCTTCCATCACGCCGCCGAGGCCGCCGCAGACGAGCACCGCTCCCGCCTGCGCGAGCAAGCGACCGACCGCGCGCGCCCACTCGGCCTCTTGCGCCGTGCACGTGCTGCCGCCGACGACGGCGATGAGCGGCGGTCTCACCGGGCAGTGCGACGCTCCGTCGCGGCCCAGTAGCGGGCGGTGGCGACCGCGCGCTGCCACTGGCGCGCCCCCGCGCGCGCGGCGCGCACGCCCGGGCCGGGGAGAAATCGCGTGAAACGTCGGCCGGCGAGGAACTCCTGGGGGTCCGACCAGACGCCGAGCGCCATACCGGCGAGCGCGGCGGCGCCGAGCGCCGTGGTCTCCAGGACGTCAGGGCGCGCGATCGGGACGCCCAGGAGATCGGCCTGAAACTGCATCAGGAACTCGTTGGCGGCGGCGCCGCCATCCACTTGCAATGCGTGCAACCGCAGGTGCGCATCGGCGGTCATCGCATCGAGCACGTCCTTCGTGCTGAACGCCATCGCTTCGAGCGCCGCGCGGACCAGGTGCGCGCGGGTCGTGCCGCGCGTGATACCGACCACGGTGCCGCGGGCCTGCGCGTCCCAGTGCGGCGCGCCGAGTCCCACAAACGCCGGGACGAACGCCACGCCCCCCGTATCGGGGATGGTGCGCGCCAGCGCGGCCGTCTCGGCCGCGTGCTCGATGATCCGCAGGCCGTCCCGCAGCCATTGCACCGCGGCCCCCGCGACGAACACACTGCCCTCGAGGGCGTAGACCGGCTCGCCGCGCGGGCCGCAGGCGATCGTCGTGAGCAGCCCGTGAGTCGACCGCGCGCGCCGCCGGCCGGTGTTGAGCAGGAGGAACGCGCCGGTGCCGTAGGTGTTCTTGGCCTGCCCCGGATCGACGCAACCTTGCCCGAACAGCGCCGCCTGCTGGTCTCCCGCGATCCCCGCCACCGGCAGCGCGGCGCCGAGGTGCTCGACCGCGCACACCCCAAACGGTCCGCTCGAAGGGCGAATCTCTGGCAGCGCGCCGGCGCGCACGCCGAACAGCCGCAGCAGCTCGGGGTCCCAGGTTCGCGTGGCGAGGTCGTACAGCATGGTACGCGAGGCGTTGGTGTGGTCGGTCGCGAAGCTCTGGCCGTTCGTCAGCCGGAACAAGAGCCAGCTATCGATCGTGCCGAACACCGCGGCGCCCGACGCCACGCGGCGCCTGAGCCCCGGGACGTGGTCGAGCAGCCACTCGATCTTCGTTGCCGAGAAGTAGGGATCGAGCACGAGCCCGGTTCGTGCCCGGATGAGCGCGCCCTTCCGTTGCCGCGCGAGCGCGGCGCAGCGCGCGGCCGTGCGCCGGTCCTGCCAGACGATGGCCCGGTGGAGCGGCCGTCCGGTCTCGCGTTCCCACACGCAGACGGTTTCCCGTTGGTTGGTGATCCCCAGGCCCAGCGGCGGCACCCCTGCCTGTCGGATCGCCTCGCGTGCCGCCTCGAGCGTGACGCGGAAGATTTCCTCCGGGTCGTGCTCCACCTCGCCCGGGTGCGGGAAATACTGGGTGAACTCGCGATAGCCGGTCCCCAGCAGCTGTCCGTCGGCGCCCAGCACGAGCGCGTGGGAGCCGGTCGTGCCCTGATCGATCGCGAGGACGGCCTTCACGCGCCGTCGTCCGCGGCGAAGGGCGGCTCCCGGAAGCCGCGGTCGGTCAGAAAGCCTGTGACGTAGCGCGCCGGTGTGACGTCGAAGGCGGGGTTCAGCGCCCCCGCCGCCGCCGGCGCGAGGGGGCGCCCCGCCAGCGTCTTGACCTCTTCGGGAGGCCGCTGCTCGATCGGGATGCCGTCGCCGTCGGCGAGCGCGAGATCGATGGTGGACGACGGCGCCGCGCAGTAGAAGGGCACGCCGTGATGCAGCGCGAGCACGGCGAGCGAATACGTCCCGATCTTGTTGGCGAAGTCGCCGTTCTTGGCGATGCGGTCGGCGCCCACCAGCACCAGGTCGACCTGCGCCTGCCGCATGAGCATGCCCGCCGCGCCGTCGGCGATGACCGTGCAGGGAATGCCCGCGCGGGTGAGCTCCCAGGCGGTGAGGCGCGCCCCCTGCAGCAGCGGGCGGGTCTCGTCCACGAATACGTGCACCCGGCGGCCCGCCTCATGCGCGAGGTAGATGGGGGCGAGGGCCGTGCCGATCCCCCCGGTGGCGAGGGCACCGGCGTTGCAGTGGGTGAGCACCTTGGCCCCCGGCGGCACGAGCGCCAGGCCCGCCTCGCCGATGCGGCGGCACATGGCGCGATCCTCTTCCCAGATCGCCGTGGCCTCCGCGTGCAGCCGATCCCAGATCGCCGCGCCGTCTCCTGGCGTCGCGGCGGCGACGCGGGTCATCCGCTCGAGCGCCCAACGCAGGTTCACCGCCGTCGGTCGGGTCGTCCCGAGCAGCTCGGCGCGCGCCGCGAGGCCGGCGAGGAAGCGCTCGCGAGGCGCCGCCCGCTCACCGCGCATCCCGGCCACGAGCCCCATGGCCGCGGCGATGCCGATCAACGGCGCCCCGCGGACCTGCAGGGTGCGAATCGCGTCGGCGACGGCCTCCGCGCTCTCGAGATCGCGCTCGAGGTGGGCCTCCGGGAGCGCGCGCTGATCGACGATGCGCAGCGCACCGGACGGGCTCCAGGCGATGGCTTGCACGGGCATGGCGGCAACCTACGCCCCGCGCCGCGTAGCCGCCACGGAGCGCCGCGGCGCCCGGGCGCCGGACGAGTCGTGGCGGCGGGCCCGGCCCGCTCGTATTCGAGGTGCGCGACGGCGTCGCGTGGATCACCATCAACCGCCCCGACAAGTTGAACGCCCTGAACGATGAGGTGGTGGCCGAGTTGGCGCACGCCGCCGAGCGGGTGGCGCTCGAGGCCGGGATCAAGGGCGCTATCCTGACGGGCGCGGGCCCCAAGGCGTTCGTCGCCGGCGCCGACATCGGCGAGCTCGCCCAGCAGGGCGCGTTCGACGGCAAGGACCGCGCGTTGCGGGGTCAAGCGATGTTGCGTCGGCTGGAAACGTGCGGCAAGCCGGTGATTGCCGCCGTGAACGGATATGCCCTGGGCGGCGGCTGCGAGCTCGCGATGGCGTGCCATCTCCGCGTCGCGAGCGAGACGGCGCGGTTCGGGCAGCCCGAAGTGAAGCTCGGCATCGCGCCCGGGTATGGCGGCACCCAGCGGCTGCCGCGGCTGGTGGGCAAGGGCCACGCCCTCCGGCTGATCCTCACCGGGGAGATGATCGACGCCCGTGAGGCGTGGCGCATCGGGTTGGTGCACCAGGTAGTGGCCCCGTCCGAGCTCTTGGGCGCGGCGGAGCAGCTGCTGCGAGGCATCCTCGCCATGGGCCCCCTCGCCGTGCGGCTGGCGCTCGAGGCGGTGGACCAGGGACTGGAGATGACGCTCGAGCAGGGGTTGCTGCTTGAGGCGAATCATTTCGGGCTGCTGGCCGGGACGAACGACATGCAGGAGGGGCTGCGCGCTTTCCTCGAGAAGCGGCCCCCCAAGTTCCAAGGACGCTGAGCCCTCACGACTTAGTAAGTCTTGCCCTGACAATAACTTCTGGGTATTTTGTATCGGTGGTCTGGGGCTCTCGCGGGCTGCCGCGCAGCGCCACGGGACGCCCCCGTGGCGCTTGTTGTAGGGGGGGATCCCCGGAGGGACGATGACCGAGCGCAGGCGGGGACAGCCGCGGGCCGTAGGGGAGGCCCTGCGGAGCTACTTGGCGAAGAGCGGGCTCGGTAAGCGGCTCGCCCAGGCCCAGGCGATCCCCGACTGGCCGCAACGCGTGGGCGCGCAGATCGCCGCGGTGACGGCGCCCGAGAGCGTGACGCCGGATGGCACGCTGTTCGTGCGAGTGGCAACGAGCGCCTGGATGACCGAGTTGCAGCTCATGGCGCCGCAGGTGCTCGCGGCGGTGAACGCCGGCCGCGGCGCGGGTCGGATCAAGTCGATACGCTGGCTTCTTTCACACTAGGACGGGCATGGCGAAGGCGAAACCTGCTGTCGCGAAGGCGAAACGCGCCGCCGCGAATGAAGGCACCGCCTCCGGACGGTTACCAGGCCGACGCGATCCAGGTCCTGAAGGGGCTGGAAGCGGTGCGCCGCCGCCCCGCGATGTACATCGGCGCGGTGTCCGGTCGCGGGTTGCACCACCTCGTCTACGAAGTGGTGGACAACTCGGTGGACGAGGCGCTGGCGGGCTACGCCACGCAGATCGACGTCACGATCCACGAAGACAACTCGATCACCGTGGTCGACAACGGCCGCGGCATCCCGGTCGACATCCACAAGACGGAGAAGAAACCCGGCGTCGAGGTGGCCCTCACGGTCCTGCACGCCGGCGGGAAGTTCGACAAGAGCACCTACAAAGTGTCGGGCGGCTTGCACGGCGTGGGCGTGTCGGTGGTGAACGCGTTGTCGGAGAAGCTCGAGGTGTGGGTGGACCGTGACGGCGAGCGCCACCACATGGCGTTCGAGCGCGGCGAGACGAAGACCAAACTCGAGGTGACGGGCAAAGCGAAGGGCACCGGCACCACGGTATGGTTCAAGCCCGACACCACGATCTTCAGCGACCCCCGATTCGACTACGCCACGCTGGCCAACCGCCTGCGCGAGCTCGCGTTCCTCAACAAGGCGCTCACGATCAGCTTGAAGGACGAGCGCAAGGGCCAGCACAAGGCGGAGACGTTCTTCTACAAGGGCGGGCTGGCCGAGTTCGTGAAGTATCTGCTCGGGAACCGCAAGCCCCGCAAGCCGTTGCACGCGAAGCCCATCACGTTCGAGGCCACGCGCGAAGGCGTCGAAGTGGAAGGCGCCATCCAGTACGACGACGGCTACAACGACAACACGTTCTCCTTCGTCAACAACATCAACACCCACGAGGGCGGGACCCACCTCACCGGGTTCCGGGCCGCGCTGACGCGCACCATCAACGACTGGGCGAAGCAGGACGGCGTCATGAAGAAGGAAGACTTCACGCTCACGGGGGACGACATCCGCGAGGGTCTCACGGCGGTGCTCCACGTGAAGGTGAAGGACCCGCAATTCGAGGGCCAGACCAAGACCAAGCTGGGCAATTCCGAAGTCGAGGGCATCGTCAAGAGCGTGGTGAACGACGCCTTGGGGGAGTTCTTCGACAAGAACCCGAGCGTCGCGCGCACCATCATCGCCAAGGCGCTGAGCGCGGCGCGGGCCCGCGAGGCCGCCCGCAAGGCGCGCGAGCTGGTCCGCAAGCGCAGCGGGCTCGAAGGCGGGCTCCTGCCGGGGAAGCTGGCCGACTGCACGGTCAGCGACCCAACCCTCACCGAGCTGTATCTGGTCGAGGGCGACTCGGCGGGCGGCTCGGCCAAACAGGGACGGGACCGGAGCTTCCAGGCGATCCTACCGCTGCGTGGCAAGATCCTCAACGTGCAGAAGGCGCGCATCGACAAGATCCTGTCGAACGAGGAGATCCGGACGATCATCACGGCGATCGGCACGGGTGTGGGGGAGGACTTTCAACTGGGCGAGGCGCGCTACCACAAGATCATCATCATGACCGACGCCGACGTCGACGGCGCGCACATCCGGACGCTGCTCCTGACCTTCTTCTATAAAGAGATGAAGGACCTGATCGACGCGGGCTACATCTATATCGCCCAGCCGCCGCTATACCGTGTCGCGAAGGGCAAGGAGGAGTTCTACGCCTATGACGAAAAGGAGCGCGACACCTGCGTGAAGCGGCTCAACAACGGCGAGGGGGGACACGGCAACATCCTGATCCAGCGCTACAAGGGCCTGGGCGAGATGAACCCCGACCAGCTGCGCGACACCACGATGGATCCGGCGCGGCGCACGCTGCTCAAAGTGATGATGGAGGACGCGTTCGAGGCGTCGCAACTGTTCGAGACGCTGATGGGCGACGAAGTCGAGCCGCGTCGCAAGTTCATCGAGGAAAACGCGAAGTTCGTGCGGAACTTGGACGTGTGATCCTCGCCGCCGGCCTCGCAGGGCTTGGGCTGTTGTTGGCGTGGTTCCTCTGGGGCGGGCGGGGGCGGGCGCCAGAACCGACGGCCCACCGCCGCGTCGACGAAACGATCGACTACACCGAGCTCGAGCAGGCGGAGCGGGAGGTGCGCGAGGCCCCGGACGCGGAGAGCGTGCGGGACTGGGGTCCTGGCGTCCAGAAACCGCCTATCGTTTGAGCTCTTCGACGCCGTGCTTCGTGACGCGGTGAGAGACGAGGGGCAGCGGCGCGGCGGCGAGCCGATCGCCGATCGCGATCGCCTGGCCCAGGGCGTCAAAGCCGAGTCGTACGCCCGCCGCATCTTTGGCGAACACCGACGCGATCGGCTCCCCGGCGAGCACCTTGTCCCCCGGTTTCACCGTAATGACGCAGCCGACGCTGGGATCGACGGCATCCTCCACCTGGAGGCGTCCGCCGCCCATCGCGACGATGGCGCGGCCGATGATCTTCGGCTCGACCCGGGTCACCACCCCGGTGGCCGGCGCGCAGTAGACCTCGACCGCCTGCGCCTGCGGCAATACGGAGGGATCCTCCACGACCCGGGGGTTGCCGCCCTGCGCCTCGATCACCTGCTCGAACTTCTCCGCCGCGACGCCTGAGGCGATGGCGTTCACCAGGCGCTGGCGGGCCTTCTTCGACGCCTTCTCGACGCTCGCGGCGAGGAGCATTTCGACGCCGAGCGCGTAGGTCACCTCGAGCAGGTCCTCGGGGCCTTCCCCACGCAGCGCGTGGATCGCCTCCTCCGTTTCGAGTGCGTTGCCGCAGGCACGGCCCAGCGGGCGATCCATCGCCGTCAGCAGCGCCACGGTAGGGCAGCCGCGGTCCTCGCCGAGCGCGATCATGGTGCGCGCGAGCTCGAGGCTCTGCTCGAGTCGAGGCAGGAACGCGCCGCTGCCGCGCTTCACATCGAGCACCAGGGCCGAGAGGCCTTCGGCCAGCTTCTTCGACATGATGCTCGCGGCGATCAGGGGGATCGCCTCGACCGTGCCCGTCACGTCGCGCAGGGCGTAGAGGCGGCGGTCCGCCGGCGCGATCTCGGGCGTCTGGCCGATCATGGCGCAGCCGAGTTTCATCACCTGGGCCTTGGTCTCGGCGAGCGACAGCGTGGTGCGAAACCCCGGAATCGCCTCGAGCTTATCGAGGGTGCCGCCGGTGTGGCCGAGGCCGCGTCCCGACATCATCGGGACCGCCACGCCGCAGGCGGCCACGAGCGGCGCCAGCACGAGCGACACCTTATCGCCGACGCCGCCCGTCGAATGCTTGTCGACGCGCGGGGTGGACCAGCCGTCGAACGCCAGCCGCTGGCCCGACGCGAGCATGGCATCGGTGAGGGCCGCGAGCTCGGGGCGCTCCAATCCGCGCCACAGCACGGCCATGAGCAGCGCCGCCATCTGGTAGTCGGGCACGCGCCCGTCGGTGTACGCGGCGACCAGGGCCGACCACTCCTCCGCGGTGAGGGCCCCTCCGTCGCGCTTGCGTTCGATCAGCGGCACAATCAACATTAGGTGTTCCCCCTCCGGCGGAGTGCTTGATGCGCGGTGTGATCTCCCTCCTGCCCGTGCGTCTCGCGGCGCTCGCCGCGCTCGCGCTCTCCGGGGCGCGCGTCACCGTCGCGCAGCGGCCGCTCAGCGCCGCCGAGCACATCGCGCTGGGGGACGGCGCCTACGCGGCGCTCGCGCCGGCGCAGGCGCTCGGCCATTACCGCGCCGCGCTCGCCGTCGACTCGAACAGCTACCCGGCATCTTGGAAGGCTGGGCGCGAGCTGGTGGACATCGCGAAGCAGATCCCCGACGAGGCCGACGACTCGTCCCGACACGTGCGGGACAGCCTCTATATGGCGGCACGCGCGTACGGCGAGGCGGCGGTGCGCCTGAACCCCAAGGGGGCGGACGGCCACTTCACGGTGGCGCAGGCGCTCGGTCGGCTGGCGCGCACCAAGGGGGGCAAGGAGCGGGTCCGCTTCGCGAAACTCATCTACGATGAAGGGATGAAGGCGATCGAACTCGACTCGACCCACGACGGCGCGTATCACTTGATCGGCGCGTGGCACATGGAGGTCATGCTGCTGTCCGGTTTCCAGCGGTTCTTTGCCAAGACGCTGTTCGGCGGCGGCTTCCTGGACAAGGGCAACTGGCCCGACGCCGAGCGGTATTTGGCGCGCGCCGTGGCCCTCAAGCCCCAAAACATCTTTCACCACCTCGAGCTGGGCGCGGTGTACTTTGACGAGGGCAAGGTCTCCAAGGCGCGCGAGCAATTCCGGGTGATCGCGACCTTGCCCATCGCGGACGTGCTCGATCCCAAGTACCAGAAGGAAGCCAAGCAGATCCTCGACGACATCAAGAACGATAAGGACAAGACCTAGGGCCGGGCCCGCATCAGCCGCTCGATGCCGTCGCTGGTGCGGGGGAGCTGCGCCGACAGCCATTGCGCCCCGGTCGCCGTGACGACCACGTCGTCCTCGATCCGCACGCCCAGCTTCTCTTTCGGTAAGTAGATCCCCGGCTCCAAGGTGAGCACCATCCCCGGTTTCAGGGGGGTGCCGCGGTCTCCCACATCATGCACATCCATCCCGAGCCAGTGCGACAGGCCGTGGATGAAGTAGGCGTCACACGTCTGGTCGCCGCACAGCGAGCCCGAGTGCGCCCGCATGTAGTCCCGGGCGACGCGGTTGAGCTGCTCGATCGTCGTGCCGGGGCGGGGCGCCTCGAACGCGGCCTGCTGCACCGCCCGCACCAGGGCGTAGATCGCCTTCTGGCGGGGCGTGAACGTTCCGTTCACGGGGAAGGTGCGGGTGACGTCCGCGGTGTACTGGCCCCACTCGGCGCCGGCGTCCATGACCACCAGGTCGCCGTCCTGAGTCTGGCGGCGATTCACGTCGTAGTGCAGCGTCGTGCTGTTCGGTCCGCTGCCGACGATCGACGGGTAGCCCACGCGGTCGGCGCCGTGGCGGCGGAAGGTGCCTTCGAGCACGGCTTCGATCTCGTATTCCCAGATCCCCGGGTGCGCGGCCTGCATCGCGGCGATGTGCCCGAGCACTGAAATGTCGACCGCCGTCCGCAACCGGGCGAGCTCGTCGGCGTCCTTCACGAGCCGCATCGAGTCCACCACGGGACGGAGGTTCCGCACGTCGGTCCCGGCAAAAGCGAGCTCGCGCATCCGCGCCTCGTCGCGGGTCGTCTGGTCGAGGGGCACGTAGACCGGTCCCGGAGGCCGCACCAGCACGGCGCGCAGCACCCCGTCGAGCGAGTCGGTCGACAGGACGCGGGGGATGCCCGAGAGGCGGACGGCGGTGCTATCGGGGCCGAGGCGGAGGCCCGTCCACCGTTCTTGGCTCGGGTCGCGCGGGGGGAGGAACAGCACCGTCTCGGCCGCCTCGCCGCTGCCGCGCGCCACCATGAGCAGCCACGCGTCCTGGGTCTCGAGCTCGGTGAAGTAGAAAAACATATTGTGCTGGCGGAAGTCGTTATCCTGGATGTAGTCGCGTTCGAGCTGGCGTTCGTGGGCCGCGGGGATCAGGATCACTCCTCGGGCCACGTGCGTGAGGAGCGCGCGGCGGCGGACCGCGACGGCGAGCGTGTCGACCGCGCGGCCCATGCCCGGCAGTTCGGGGACGGGGTGCCACGCTCCGATCGGCGCCGGTGGCGCTGCCGCGGGTCGGCCCTGCGTGGCCGCGGGGCCGCCGAGCGCGGTGACGAGCGCGACGAGCGCGACGGGCGCGAGCGGTCGCATGGGGCCCGAAGCTAGCGCGCCCCAACTGCGGCAGCAACTTGACGCCGCCTCCGTCGCGGACACAAACTACCCGTGCCATGACCTCGTCCGCTCCCCCCACGGCCGCCGATGCGGAACGCCTCGCGGCGCGGGTGGCCGAGCTCGAGCGCGAGCGCAAGCACCTCCTGGCCGTCATCGAGATCCTCAAGGAAGTCTCCGTCTCGCTCCACTTCGTCGACATCCTGCAGGCCATCGCGCGCAAGCTGGGGGAGGCGTTCGGGCTGGATCGCTGCTCCATCTTCCTGGCGGAGCGGGGCGGTCGCTCGGTGCGGCTCGTGGCGTCCTACGAGGATCCCACCATTCGCAACTACGTGGTGGATCTGGAGCGCTACCCCGAGCTCAAACGCGCGATGCAGGGCGGCGAGACGGTCTTCATCCCCGACGCGGCGAGTGATCCCAGTCTCAAGCATGTCAAAGGTGAGCTGATCAACCGCCGCGTGAAGTCCATCACCGTCGTGCCGATCACGTGGCGGGGGGTCGCGATCGGCGCGATCTTTCTGCGCACGTTCCGGGACGGCCCGACGTTCTGGGACGAAGACGTCCGCTTCGTGCAGGTCGTCGCGTCGCTGACGGCCCAAGCGCTCCGCAACGCCCACCGCTACGAGCGGCTGGCGCAGCGGCACCAGGAGACGGGCGAAGCGATGCGCCGCATGGAGCTCGAACGCGTGGCCCTGCTGTCGTTTTTGCGGCGGGAGGGGGCTTGGGCCGAGGGGCTGCTGCCGCGAGCCAGTGCCGAAGAGCTCGACCGCCTGGTCGGCGTCGCGATGGCCGTGATTCAGGAAGAAGCCAAGGGTCGGTGAAGGGTCCCGCCGCGCGCGCCGCCGAGCTGCGGCGGCTCATCGAGCGCGCGAACCACGCGTATTACGTCCTCGACAAGCCCGAGCTCTCGGACGCCGAGTACGACCGCCTGTTCCGCGAGCTGCAGGAGCTCGAGACCAAGCACCCCGCGCTCCGCACCGCGGACAGCCCGACCCATCGCCTCGGCGCGGCGCCGGCGACCGGGTTCCGGAAGCACCGCCATGTCGTGCCCATGCTCTCGCTTGCCAACGCGTTCAACGGGGCCGAGCTCGTGGAGTGGGAGGAGCGCAACGCCCGGCTGCTCGGCGAGGTCCGCGGGGCCGGCTACGCGCTGGAGGTGAAGATCGACGGGGCCGCGGTGAGTCTCACCTACGAAGACGGCGCGCTCGCCACGGGGGCGACGCGCGGCAACGGCGTGGAGGGCGAGGACGTCACCGCCAACCTGCGCACCGTCACTGACATCCCGCTCCGCCTGCGGGGCAAGGGCTGGCCCAAACGGATGGAGGTGCGCGGCGAGGTCTACCTCTCCAAGTCGCGCTTCGCGACGCTCAATCAGGAGCGCGAGCGGGCGGGGGAGCCCCCCTTGGCCAACCCGCGCAACGCCGCCGCGGGCTCGCTGCGCCAGCTCGACTCCAAGATCACGCGCGGCCGGGGCCTGCAGATCTTCTGCTTCCACGTCGAGGCGCCCGGCCAGCGGCTCCCCGTGGCGACGCAGCACGAGCTGCTCGAGCGGCTCGCGGCCTGGGGCTTCCCGGTGGAGCCGCACCACACGCAGGTGCCCGACCTCACGGCTGCCCAGCGGGAGATCGCCAAGTTCGAGGCGCTGCTCCCCCAGCTCGACTACGGGGCGGACGGCGTGGTGGTGAAGGTGAATCCGCTGCGCCTCCACGCCGAACTCGGGACCGTGGGCGACCGCGAACCACGCTGGGCGATCGCCCGCAAGTTCGCGCCCGAGGTGCAAGTAACGCGGCTGCGCGAGATCCGCATCAACGTGGGGCGCACCGGCGCGCTCAATCCCTACGCCATGCTGGAGCCCGTCGAAATCGGCGGCGTCACCGTGTCCACGGCCACGCTGCACAACTTCGACTTGATCGAGGCGAAGGACATCCGCGAGGGCGACTGGGTCGAGGTCACCCGCGCGGGCGAGGTGATCCCCCAGGTGCTCGGCCCCGTGCGCGAGCGACGCACCGGCCGGGAGCGGAAGTTCAAGCGTCCCGAACGCTGCCCCATCTGCCACTCCAAGGTCGAGTACCCGGCGGACGAGGTGATGGCCTACTGCTCCAACGTCTCCTGCCCGGGACGGCTGTTCGAGAGCATCGTGCACTTCGCCTCCCGCGGAGCCATGGACATCCGCGGGTTGGGCTACGAGCGGGTGCGCGCGCTGCTGGACGCCAAACTCATCAAGGACGTGGCCGATCTTTACGAGCTGACGCCGCTACAATTGCTGCGGCTCGACGGGTTTGCCGAGAAATCGGCGCAGCAGCTCGTCGACGCCATCGAGGCCTCGCAGCGACAGCCGCTCTCCACCCTGCTCTATGCCCTCGGCATCCGCCACGTCGGGGCGCAAGGGGCGAAGCTGCTCGCCCGCCACTTCGGCACGATGAAGGCGCTCCAAAACGCTGCGGTGGCGGAGATCAGCCAGATCCGGGGGATCGGGGAGGCGATCGCCGAGGCGGTCGCGGGCTTCTTCGCCGAGCCGAAGAACCGCCGACTGCTCGAACGGCTCGAGAACCTGGGGCTCAACTTCCGGGAGCCGACGGCGGCCGAAGGCAAGGGCCCGCTCGCCGGCCAGACCTTTGTCGTCACCGGGACGCTGCCGTCGTTGTCGCGCGCCAAGGCGACGGAGCTGATCGAGGCCGCCGGCGGCACCGTCACCGACAGCGTGTCGAAGAAGACGACTGCGCTCGTGGTGGGGGCCGACGCCGGCTCCAAGCTCGATAAGGCGAAGGCGCTGCGCATCCCCGTGATCGACGAGGCCGAACTCTTGCGCCGTGCCCGCGCCAAACCCTAAGTTGCCGTCCCATATGAGCGCCCCCACCACTGGCATGGCCGCGACCGACGGACTCACCGTCGGTCGCGGCGCTTTACGGCAGCTGCACGTTAGCCTGCTGCGCGACGCGACCGATCACGCCGTCGCGATCCTCCAAGAGGCGGGATTCGCCGCCGGGGAGGGCGTCTTCCAGGCGTTTTGCGCGTGGCTCCCGGGCCAGACGGGAGTCGCGCGGCCCGACGATCTCGACGCGGGGCAGCTGAACGACGTGCTGTCGGCCTTCTTCCAAGCCACCGGGTGGGGCGCGGTCACGGTCGCCACACTCGGCCACGCCGCGCTCGTCCTCGACGCCGACGACTGGGCGGAGGCCGATCCCGGCACTGCCGAGGCGCCGATGTGCTTCTTTTCGGCCGGTATGCTCGCGGACTTCTTCGGACGGCTGTCGGGCGAGCCCGTGTCGGTCATGGAGGTCGAGTGCCGCTCGAGCAACGACGCGCGCTGCCGCTTCCTCTCGGCCGCGCCGGACACGTTGAACGCCGTGTATGAGCAGATGACGAGGGGGCTGGGCTACGAGCAGGTGTTGGGCGCGAGCTAGCTGATGCCGCCCCCCCGCCACGCCGCCGGCCCGAGTGCCGGTACGCGCCCCGCAGGAGCCCCGGCCTGCGGTTGAGCGGAGCACCGCTGGTAAGCGACCCCGCAGGACCCATCCGCGAGCTGGTCCACCGCGAGACCCGGGCGTGGGATACCCAGGACGCCGAGCTCCTGGTGTCCTGCTTTCATCCCGCTATGGTGTGGCCCTGGCCGCCCACGGCGCGCTCGCACGATCCGATGACGTGGGTGATCGGATACGGCCGCTTCGATGCGGCGCGCTGGCGGAGCCGCTGGCAGGAGTTGTTCGACACCCACGTCCTGGTGCGGAACGAACGCGCCATCCGCAGAATCGTCGTCGCCCCAGAGGGCGACGGCGCCTTCGCGGTTGTCGACATCGACACGCTGTGGCGGCACCGACAGACGGCGGTGGAGCAGCATTGGAAGGGACGAACCTGCAAGATCTACACGCAGGTGGGGACACAGTGGAAGATGATCGCGCAGACGGGGGTGCTCGAGTACTAGCGGCACGCCACGTTCACCTCGTCGAAGCGCACGGACGGCGTGTACCGAGCGCCCGTCCAGCGGGCATCGCTGCCCAGTCCGCCCACCCGTTTCCACAAGTCGTAGGCGTTCCCCGCGACCGCCGCGTCTTTCACGCGCCCCGAAATCTCGCCGCCCTCGATCCGATAGGCCAGCGCCACCGGATGGCTGAACGCCCCGCCGATGACGTTGCCTTGCCCCACGCCGATCAGCTCGTCGACGAGCAGGCCGTCGCGCACCCCCCGCGTGAGGCCACCGCCGAGCTCGCCGCCATCGCGCGCGGGCTCAGCGCTCACGTCGCCCAGCACTAGGTTGGTGTAGGCCGGTACCGGCGTCCCGAACACCGAGCGCTGCCCGTGACCGGTGCTCCGTGTCTGCGCCCGGGCGGCGGTCTCCAAGTCATAGATGAAGTGCCGGACCTGACCGTGATGGACGAGCGGGACCACGCGCGACGGGACGCACTCGTCGTCGACGGGGCGCGACGCGGGCCGCCCGGGGCGCAAGGGATCGTCGGTGAGCGAGAACGCCGCGTCGAACACCGATTCGCCGACGCGCTCGGCCAGCGGGGAGATGCCCTGGAGCACCGCCTTCCCCGACAGGGCCTGCGTCACCGGGAGCAGCAGGGCCGCGAGCCCGGCGGGCGTAAAGACGACCGGGAGCGCGCCTTCTGGGGGCGTGCGGATCGTGAGCGCGTGATCCAGCCGCACGCGGATGGAGCGAACGATGCCCGCCAGGGTCTGGTCCGATGGGAGGTCGGCCCCTTCGAACGCGTCGCCCAGCACGAGCACATCGTCCCCCGCGATGCGCCACACTTCGGCGCTGACGGCGACCGCGCTCGCCGCGTAACCGCCCGTGGCGCCCGCCGTGTTCGCGACGCGCGTCTCGCCCGTCTCCCGATCGATCGCCACGTTCACGCGACAGTCGTCGCGGGCCAGGCCCTCGAGTAGGGTCTGGCCGATGCGGATCAGATCGTCGAGGGTCGCGGCGGCCGCGCGCTCGAACAGCGTGGGGATACCGGGGAGCGGAGCGCCGGCCGGGAAGGCCAACTCGACCGGCTCGCCGAGCGCGGCGGAGGCGAGGGCGCGGCGGCGACGCCGACGCGGCCCGCATGGCACACCCGCAAGTTGACTCCGGTCTCCTCGGCGGCCCCCGCCGACTTGAGGCGCCCCGCCTCGAACACGACCGAGGTGCGCTCGGTGCGGCGCCACAGCGCGTCGGCGCCGCCGTCGGCCCGGCGCCGGGCGACGTCGAGCAGCTGCGCGATCACGCCGCGACGTCGCCGCCGATGAGCGCGGTTTCGATCCGCACGTGCGGCGCCCCTTCCGTGACCGGGAGGGGGTACTGGCCGCCCTTGCCGCACCCGCCGCCCATCTGGTTCCAGCGGAAGTCACCGGCGATATGATCGATGCGGTCGAGCGTCTGGAACAGGTTGCCGGCCAGCACGACGTCCTTCACCAGCTCCGCCACCTGGCCGTCGCGGATCATGTGTCCGTAGGCGGCCGTGAACGAGAAGTTCTCGAGCAGCGTCTGGCCGCCGAACGCGCTACAGGCGTAGACGCCGAGCGGAATGCTGGTGAGAAGGTCGGCGAGCGTGCCGTGGCCGTTGCGGATGTACGTATTGGTCATGCGGACGATGGGGGCGTGGCGAAACGAGGTGGCGCGGGCGTTGCCGGTGGGTCGCTCACCCATGGCCGCCGCCGTCTCGCGGGAGTGGAGCCGGCCGACGAGGATGCCGTCCCGGATGAGGGGGGTGTCCTGGGTGGGCGTCCCCTCGTCGTCGAATGGCAGGGTACCCCGGAGGCCCGCGGCGGCGCCGTTGTCGCCCACGTTGAGGACCGGCTTGCCGAAGCGCCGCCCCAACCGCATCATGGCGCGCGCCTCGGGATTCTCATAGATGAAGTCGGCCTCGGAGAGATGGCCGAACGCCTCATGAATGAACACGCCCGCGAGCTCGGGATCGAGGATCACCGGATAGGTGCCGCCCTTGACGCTGGGAGCGTCGAGCAGCGCGACCGCGCGCTCGGCGGCGGTGCGAAAGCCCGCCGCCTGGTCCTGCACGGCGTTCCAGCCGCGGCGCAACCCGACCGAATGCAGGCCCTTTTCGATCGTCCCGTCGCGGCGGGCCAGCGCCGTGCCAGACAGCGTGACCTCGGGCCGCAGCTCGTGCAGGACGGTGCCGTCCGAGTTCACGTACCAGTACTCGCTGACTTCGTCGCGGTAGGCGGCGAGGGTATCGACGACTCGGTCGCTCACGGCGAGCATGGCGTCATTGTAGGCCGTGATCAGCTGCTGCTTCGCGGTGAGCGAGACGCCGCGCACGTCACCGTCCAAGTCGAGCAGCGCGTCGGCCTGGTGCGGCGTCACGGCCGCCAGCCGGATCGGCGGGTCGAGCTGGACCGCGCGGGACAGCTCGGCGGCGCGGGCCACCATGGCGTCGAGGCGCTCGAGCGAGGTGAAGGACGCCACACCCCAACCCCGGCCCGGGTGCAGGGCGCGCACGCAGCCACCCTGATCCTCGCTCGCCGTCGCGGATTCGACGCGCCGGCCGCGACAGGTGACGCTCGTGCTCCAGGTGCGTTCGAGGCGGATTTCGGTGTACGCGGCGCGCGAGCGCCGCAGCGCCGCGGTAAGCCGGTCGATCAACCCCCGAGTTCCTTCAGCTTCTGGGCGTAGTCCGGCCGCACCACGATCTCCCCGTCGATGATGACCTCGCGGTCCCACGGCAGGATGATGAAGCTGCCGGTCTCGAGGGCGTAGAAGTCCGGCTTGTAGTCGCCCGTGCGGAACGACACGGCGGTCTTCACGGCGGCGGGCTTGAGCTCCCGCACGGCGGCCAGCCCCAGCTTCATGGTGGCGCCGGTGTCGCAGGTCTCGTCGACCAAGAGGATGCGGCGGCCCGTGACGACGCGGGGCGGCGCCGCGATCACCACGGGCCGGCCACCGGTCTCGGTGCGGGTGATGGCCATCGACGCGAAATCGCGTTGCAGGATGCTGGCGACGACCGCTCCGGGGATCACGCCGGCCTTCGCGATACCGATGATGACGTCCGGGTCGTACTCGCGGAAGATCTTGAGCGCCAGGGCCCGGCACGTCTCGCCGAAGAACGGCCAATCGACCTCGAGGACGCCGTGCGGTGGCGCCCGGTGACCGGTGCGGGTCGTGAGGGACGAGGGCGTGCGGGGCGCGGCGGGCATGGGGTGGGGAGCTACATTGCAAAGTCCCGCGACCGCAAGCTATTTTCGGCCCATGGGTTTCTGGCGCCGCCTGTTCCTCGGCTCGTCGGGCGATGAGCTCAAACCCCAGCGTCTCGACTATCTGAACGAGGCGCTCGCGCTCGAGCGCCAGGGCGACTACGAAGCGGCGCTCACGTCGTATCGTTTGGCGTTACGCGACCACCCCCACGACGCCCGCATCCTGCAGAACATGGCGATCGCGTTTACCAAGACGCGGCGGCTCGACGAGGCGATCCGCCACTACCGCCGCGCGCTCGAGCTCGACCGCGAGCTCGCCGGTGCCCATTACGGCATCGCCTTCCTGCTCCTCAAGCGCGGCGATCCGGACGGCGCGGCGCAGCATCTCCGGGCGTTCCTTACCCATCCGCCCAAGGGTCCCGATGCGCAGAAGTGGGTGGAGCACGCGACGCAGGCGTTGCGCGATCTGGGCGCCTCGGGGCCGACGCACGCGGCCGCGGCGGAGGCGCCCTGAGGGGCCGGCCGCTCGGCCGCGCCGGCGTTGTCGTCGTCGTGGTGGTCGCAACGGTGCTGAGCTGCAAGTTCGGCGCCGCTTCCAGCGCGATCATCGCCCTCGCCGTGATCGCGCCGGACAGCCTGGAGCAATTGGATACGCTGCGGCCCCGCGCCTACGCGGTGAACGGCAACGGCGACTCGCTCGCCCCCGCCGCGCTGTGGACCACCCTCGACACCGCCGCCCTCGCGGTGTTGAACCCCGCCGCCGGCCAGACCGTCGTGCGCCGCCCCGGGCTCGTGGGTCGGTTGGAGGCGCAAGTCGGCCCCCTCATCAGCAATCCGCTCTCGATCCGCACGCTGTTCGCGGCGGACACGCTACGCCCCGCGGGCCCGACGCTCGACAGCGTGCACGTCCCGCCGCAGCGCCCGGACTCGCTGTCCGACTCGATCAAGGTCCAGCTCTTGACCGACACGGCGAGCACGCGCTTGCCGAGCGACTCGCTCGTTCCGCTGGTGGGGCGCCCGGTCGTGTTCACGATCGTCCGGGCGACGACCCTCGCGTCCGTCACGCTGGTGAAGCTCGACACGGCGCACGCCGCGGGCGTCACGGTGGACACGGTGGCCACCTCCGCCCTGGGGATCGCCACGGTCAAGGTGCGCTTGCTCCGCGGCCCCCTGCCCGACACGGTGCTGGTGACAGCGAGCGCGCGGCGCGCCGTGCGCACAGCGGTGCCCGGCTCGCCCGACACCTTTGTCGTGAGATTCCTGCCGTGAGCGGGGGCACGCTCACCGAGCTGCTCTTCAGCGCCGTCGAGCGCTACGCCACGCACCCGGCGGCGTTTCGGCGCAAGGCCGCCGGGGTGTGGCAGGCGGTGTCGCACCGGGACGCGCTGGAGCGGGTACGCGCGATCTCACTGGGCCTGCGCGAGCTCAGCATCGGGCCGAGCGACCACGTGGCCATTCTGGCGGAGACGCGGCTCGAATGGGCGTTGGCCGATTACGCCTGCCTCTGTGCCCGCGTCGCCGACGTCCCGATCTATCCCACACTGCCAGCGAACCAGGTGGAGTACATCCTGCGCGACTCAGGCGCGACGGCGGTGTTCTGCTCCTCCCTCGCGCAGGTGGACAAGATCCGCCAAGTGCGGGCCGGGCTTCCGGCGCTGCGGCACGTCATCGTGTTCGACGCCGACGGCGCGGGGCCCGGCGTCGTGACGCTGACCGCGCTCGAGACCCAGGGCCGGGCAGCGGGGGCGAAGTATCCGCACTTCACCGAGGAAGCGCTCGCGGTGCGCCCCGACGATCTCGCCACGCTGATCTACACGTCGGGGACCACCGGCCCGCCGAAAGGGGTGATGCTCACCCATCACAACATCTGGTCCAACGTCGCCGCGTCCGTGCAGGCGCTGCGGCTGAGCGAGGACGCCAGCTGCCTCACCTGGCTGCCCCTGTCGCATATCCTCGAGCGCATGGTGGATTACTACTTCCTCCATGTGGGCGTGACCATCAACTACGCCGAGTCGGTGGACACGGTGGCGCAGAACCTGCCGGAGGTCCGCCCCACCGTCGTCGTGGCGGTGCCGCGGCTGTTCGAGAAAGTGTACGCCCGCGTGCTCGAGAAGGCGCTCACGGGGTCCGCTCTGAAGCGTCGCATCTTCCTGTGGGCGAAGCGGGTGGGCGACGCGTGGACGACGCACCGGCTGGCCGGCATCCCCCTGCCACTCACGCTCAAGCTGTGGCATGGGATCGCCGACCGCCTCGTGTTCTCCAAGCTCCGAGCGGCAACCGGTGGGCGGGTACAGCTCTTCGTCTCCGGCTCCGCGCCGCTCTCCCCCGAGATTGCGCGCTTCTTCTACGGCGCGGGCATGCCCGTGATCGAGGGCTACGGACTCACGGAGACGTCCCCGGTGCTGACGCTCAATCCGCTGGACCGGCCGAAACTCGGCACCGTCGGGAAGCCGATCCCCGGCGTCGAGATTCGGATCGCCCCAGACGGCGAAATCCTGGCGAAGGGGCCGAACGTGATGCGGGGCTACTACAACAAGCCGGAGGAGACGCGGGAGGCGATCGACGCCGCCGGCTGGTTTCACACCGGGGACATCGGCGAGATGGACCCCGACGGGTATCTCAAGATCACCGATCGCAAGAAGGACCTACTGAAGACGGCCGGAGGCAAATACATCGCCCCGCAGCCCATCGAGAACGCCATCCGGCTCAACAAGTTCGTCGCCAGCGCCGTGGTGCTGGGCGACCAGCGCAAATTCCCCATCGTCCTCGTGGTTCCCAACTTCGACGCCCTCGAGCGCTGGGCCCGGGAGCGGAACCTCACCTATGCTTCGCGCGCCGAGCTGCTCGCGCTGGCCGATGTCAAGGCCAAGATGGAGCGCGAGGTGATGGATGGCCTGCGCGACTTGGCCAAGTTCGAGATGCCGAAAAAGGTGGTGCTCATCGAGCACGACTTCACCATCGAGTCGGGGGAGCTGACCCCGTCGCTCAAGGTGAAGCGCCGCCAAGTCGAGCAGCACTACAAGACGGTGATCGACCGCGTGTACGCGGAGGCCGACCCGACGGCCGCCGTGCTCGAAGGCTGACTAGCGCTTCTCGCCGACCCACAGCCCCTGCCCCGCCGCCAGCCGCGTGACGCCTTGCGGCGGGGTGGCCGCTTCATCCTCGATCACGAGCCGGCGGCCGCGCAGCAGCACGCGCTGGGCCTCGGCGAGCCACGGCGCCGGGCTCGCGTCGGGGCCCACGACGACGCTCCGCGCCATCGCCGATCGCAGCGGTATCCCGGGCGCGCCCGCGACCAGGCTGAGCACGGGCAGCTCCTCGACGCCCGGCGGCGGGTTCACGCCGACGAAGTGGATGCCGCCCATGAGTGCCGAGAGGCCGACGGCGTGTGTGGCCGCGGCGCCCACCAGCACCACGTAGCCCCCGGGGCCGGAGAGATCGAGCAGGGCCTGGAGCGTCTGGGCGTCGGGGCGCGACCCCCGCGCCGCCGCCGCGGCCGTCGGCGGGTTGGGGCGCCCGGGTTCCGAGAACTGCACCACGCCCTGCGTGATGGGATATTCGCGGTGACACACGGGGCAGCCGAGCATGCCGGAGCGCACCATCCGGCCCAGCATCTCGCCCGTCGACATCACGAGGAAGTTTTCCTCGTGCGGCGCGGGGCAGCGCAGCATCTCCGTCAGCTCAATGTGCACCGGAACCGAACACCACCCACGTGACCTGACCCGCCGCGACGCGCACCCGGTGCGTGAGGCGTTTTCCCGCCACCACGACCGCCAGGGTGTAGTCGCCCGGCTCGACGTCCGAGACGGCGAAGTGCTCCCGGTAAGCGGCATCGGGGTGGTTGTGCTCGCCGTAGGTCTCGGCGTAGGAGTAGGGCGTCTCCTGCGGCTCGGCCTTCACTAGTCCGTAGACCCGCGCCTGGGGCAGGGGTTGACCGCGCGCGTCCCAGACCTGGCCCGCCAGAGCTCGGGGTTCACCGTGTAGCGGGGATAGCGCTCGTGCGGATCCACGATGAGCGGCACGGAGTCGACGGGAGAGGTATGGATCTCGAGGTGCAGGTGGTCATTCGTCGCCCGACCGGTATTGCCGACCAAGGCAATGACGTCGCCGCTCTTCACATGCTGCCCGAGCGAGACGAGCAGCGTGGCGTTGTGGTAGTACACCGAATAGATGAACAGGCCCTTCAGCTTGCGGTCGTGACGGATCGCCACGGTGTTGCTGCCCTGCTCTGCCGCGCCGGAAAACACGACCACGCCGTCGCCCACGGCATGCACCGGCGTCCCGTCCGGGTTGTTGAATTCGACGCCTTGGTGCTGCTGAAAGGTGCCCCCCATCGTCCCCCCGTAGCGATACGTCTGGTCGATGTAGGGCTGGTCGCCCAGCGCGATGGGGCGCTCGAACCAGGAGTGGCGGGGGCCCTGCGCGTCGGTGTCGGGCCGCTCGCGATAGGTAACGCCGACGAGTGCGAAGCCCTGATCGAAGCGACAGACCCCAAGCCCCGACGACCGGCCCGCCGCGTAGGTCCCCGGTGAGAGGACGAGGAGCGCCGTGACCTCGGGCGTCAGGTCGCACACGTTGAGCGCCTGGCCATCCCTCGTGTAGACCCCGTCGCGCGTTGCGGCATACACGACGCCCGACGCGGCCTCGACCAGGGCCGCGACCGGAGGCATGCTCGCGCGGCATCCCTTTACGACGGGGGTCACGGCGCACGCGGGGCGGCCCCGCTGGTCGAGCCAGGCCCGGCGCGTCGCGTCGAGCCGGTACAGCCCCTGCTCCGTCCCCACCCACGCAATGCCGGCCGAGTCGGGGGCGAGGGCGCGCACGCGATTAGCGCACTCCGGCGCGGCACAGCGGGTGGGAGTGGGGAACTCCGCCCAGGAGCGGCCCC
>WNFJ01246844.1_pt2 | contig 22460 bp, 19 predicted proteins | sample 5400461 | NCBI WGS metagenome assembly WNFJ01 (sample SAMN13153349, study PRJNA577476) | soil metagenome | isolation source: 115 cm saprolite on Douglas fir-dominated hillslope | place: USA:California | collected 2013-09-17
TCCCCACTCATCTGTTGACCCAAGACCGGCTCGCCGCCTAAAACAACAACATTTACGAAAATACCTGGGACAGACAGAAATGTCTGTCCCACTTTTTTTTCTCGCTCAATGTGGGAGCGGCCACATTCGTAAGCCAATTCTCTAGATCTGTCAGGGTGGGCATTGGCCACTCTGAGGTGCGGACAAACGAGGCAATCAACTAATACAGAGGCGAGGTCGAATGCGGCCCCGTCGGTCTACATGCCGACTCACTCATGATCGTCCATCGGCCCGGACGTTTTTTCGAGGGTGAGTTCTTCAAACGGTTCCGCATGTCCTCTCCGCGATATACTTTTGCGCATGCCTCTCGGCAATCGATCCCATAGAGTTTCTTTGTTCTGCGTTTTTTGCGCTTGTTCTTCCGCGGCGGCGGTGGCGCAATCCACTCATTACTCCGTGAAGCTGGTGCCGGATTTCGAGCGCCAACTCTTGCAGGGCGACGAGACCATCGAATTTCAAGGCGACGCGGGTGAATTCGAGTGGCAAAAGCAGGCCGGCATGCGGGTTGCCAGCGCCAACGTTGCGGATGGAGAGGTAATGGCTACCGAGCAGGCGGTGCGCGTCCGCTTGCGTTCAGGCGGCCGGCACAGTTTGAAGCTCAAATACACGGCGGCGGCCGGGCGAGGAATCCGATGGTTCGCGGGCGCGGCGCCTCGGCGCGGGTACTCACGGGATTCGGGATTCGCCACAGCCTTTTATTGCGAGGCATGGATGGTTTGTGACACCAGCCCGGGGCAGCGCGCGACGCTCCGCCTCGAGATCGTAATTCCTTTCAAAGAAGGCGGCAGCAAGGGTTTTCGGGCGGTTGGGCCGGGGCGGCGGGGCCGTGAGTGGCGCGGCCGCGATGGCGACCACTTTGTCTTTGAGCAAAGCGATCCGGTGCAAACGTATTTGTTCAGCTTTGGCGTTGCGCGGCTGGCCGTTGCGGTCGATGGCATGTTTTCGATTTACGCGCAGAGAATGGATGCAAGTAAGGCGGCATTCGCCAAAACGAGAGATGCCTATGCCTTTCTGCGAGCCGCAGCTTCGGTCGACCCGATGAACTCGCACTACACGCAGGCGTTTTTGCCGGGGCCTAGCCTGGGACAAGAAGCCGCAGGCATGGCGCTCGTGTCGGTGGACGACCTTAACGATCTCGCGACCAAGGATGACGTGCAGTTGATGGCCCATGAGTTGGCCCATCAATGGTGGGGCGTGACGCTGGGGATCCGCTCGTGGTCTGACTTCTGGCTGAACGAAGGTTTTGCGGAGTTCATGTCCGATGCCTATATCGAAAAGCACCAGGGGCGTGCAGTGTACGACAAACAAATCGCGGAATTGCAGGACCGCATGAAGAAATTGCGCGAAGAAGGGAAGGACCGCCCGCTCCATTGGGAAAAGTGGAAGGACGCGCATGAGGCGCTGGGTCCAATCCCGTACGTGAAAGGGGCGCTTTTCTTGGCCCGACTGAGGACGGAACTGGGCGATGAGATTTTCTGGCGGGGGATCGGCTTGTATACGTCCGGCAACGCGCGCCAGCTTGTGGACTCCAGAGATTTCGAGCGGGCGATGGAAAAGGCGAGCAGCCGCGATCTGAAAGCGCTTTTTGACGAAGCTGTCTATCGCTGAAACTAAGGTGCTTAGATAATGTTGTCGGTTTTAGTCGCTCATTCGGCAGGGCCTGGTTAACACCGGCGCAGCCTTTGGCGTCTTGGCTGGATGTAAACGGAACACCGAACGCCGACGGCGTCAGGAAGGCCAGCCATGTCACGAAAATTATTGCGATTATCGCTCTACGCACTGCTCGCTTGCTGCTTTGCCATCTCGTCTCATACGTTGGGCAGGGAGGCCCCCACTGTCTTCTCGGGTCTCACGGCCCATGAATGGGGCACCTTTACCTCCATCGCCGGCAGGGACGGTCAGGCCGTCGAATGGTCACCGCTCGCGGGGCCCGCGGATTTGCCTGCCTTCGTGGAGCACTTTCGTAATGCAGGCTTCAAACGCGGCTTGCGCGGCACCGTGCGCATGGAAACACCGGTCATCTATCTCTATGACTCGCGGGAAGAAACCGTCTCCGTCAAAGTGGCTTTGTCCCGGGGCGTCATCACGGAGTGGTATCCTCGCGCCAGCCGCGTCGAGCCTGCCGCCAACCTATTTGATGGAAGCCTCTACCAGCAGCACCCCGACGGGAGCATTGCGTGGGACTCTGTGACCCTCTCGCCAATTCTGAGGGAGGTATTCCCGCGCGAAAATCTCGACAACCACTATTACGCTGCCCGCATGACTTCTTCGACGCCACTTCGCGTGAAGACGTCTGCAGGCGAGCAACAGGAGAAGTTTCTTTTCTATCGCGGCGTGTCTACCTTTTCCGTTCCCGTTTCGGCGAAGCTGACTACCGCCGGTAAATTGTTGGTCGAAAACCGAAGCACGGAGGAGATTCCCAATACCATTCTCTTCGAGCGCCGAGGGCAGAAAGTCGGTTATCGCATCGGCGGCGCGATACGGAAGGATGCGATTCTCGATCCCCCGGAACTTACGGGCACAATCGATGATCTGGGCAGAGACCTGGAAGGAATGCTTGTTGCTCAGGGCCTCTACCAGGACGAAGCGCATGCTATGGTGGAAACTTGGCGAGATTCCTGGTTCGAGGAAGGCAGCCGGTTGCTGTATGTCTTGCCCGCAGCGTTTGTGGACGGCGTGCTGCCACTCTCGATCAATCCTGCTCCTGCGCAAACCGTGCGCGTCTTTGTCGGGCGGCTCGAAATCGTTACACCCGCAACGGAGAAGGCAGTGCAGAGAGCGTTGGTCACGCATGACGGCGCAACACTGAAAATGTTCGGCCGATTCCTGGAGCCCATCCTGGAAACCATGATCCAGAAAGAATCAGATTCCGCCAGAGTCCAGCAGTTCCATCAGGCTCTGAATTCTTATTACAGTTCGGAAATTGCCCAAAATGTGCGCAAAGACTGAATTCTTGAGGCGCCATGTCCGCGCCGCATGCACTGGCCCAAACCCATCGCGCAGCCGCTAGTAAACTACAGCGCCTCCGCGTCGGCAACTGCAGCTACTTGTCGATCAGGCTTAGCTGACTGGTGACGCACAGCCACGCGCTGTCCTTCTTGATTTTGAAGGTGTCCGTTTACATCAGACCGAGTTCGCGGGCGTGTTTGGCGCAGAGGAAAAGATTCAGGTAGGGGTTCTGGCCGAAATTCCAGTCGGTCCATCGATGCGCCCAGTCCGGCCTTCTAAAATCGCAGGCGTAATCGCCCAAGACTTCCACGGATCGCAACTTGCTCGTTCGATTTCGCGCATAAAAAATGAACTCCGCGCGGCATTCCGTCCCGGGGGAAGCTTCCTCGGAGGCCGACTTCTTTTTTTGTCCCTGCCCTTTCATTTTAGGGCCGGTCTTGGGCGGAAATAGAGCAAGGTAAGAGCCAGAGAGAAGAGCCCTGCCCCGGCCATGACACTGTCAGAGGCTGCCGCGCTCCGCCGTACCACGGAGTCGCAGAGAACGAAAATTCCGAGTGAAACCAACGCCACCGTAAGAAGAATCGCGAACCCGCTGAAAACCCTCATGTTCGGAACTTCCCCCTCTTGCGGCATCTGCGAAAAAGCTTCGTGCTCCTTCGCCCGAAATGTACACGTCATGTCAAGCAACTAACTCGGTGAGGCCCCAAGACTGGTGTGCTGCTCTTTTGCTGATTCAAAGGTATTTAGTCCCGGCCGGACATAGGGTTTCTTCATGATTTCGCCACAGGAACACCGCAGGTTAGACCCGCCTTGCACACGGCTTGATGCGCTTACGAAGATTTCGCTCCTGCATTTCGGATTCTGACAGCGCCACCGCTGACCCTTCCGGATATCCACAGCGACCCGTCCTCCTTTGCGAATATTGTCTGGCACGTTGCGTGATGACATTCAGTATTCGTTCGGGATAAGCGGCAAACTCTCAGAAATTGCCGTGCGCTTGGGATCACAACCACTGAGGCGCTACCAGCGCAAATCAACTGGAAATTACGGGTTTGCCGAAGAGGCGTTCCAACGTTTCCGGAAACGATTCCAAATGTTTAAACATTTACTAAAGGTTTAAGCCGCCAAAGGTCTCGAGGGGGAGTGCAAAGCGGCAATTTCGCGATATCCGGGCTAAAACGGCCCAATCGTAAATCCTCGCGGGCGTTACCAGGAACGCGCTATGGGGGGCGCGGCCTTTCGATATTACAGTTTCATGCACGTTGCAGTTTGAATCCTTTGTCTGCCGTTACCGTTCTTCGCGATTCTTCTTAGATCGCGAGTACTTGATGCGCCGGCAAGACCTTGCCGTTCAGGCCCTGGTTGGGATGCCAACCAGGTATCTGCTGACAGCACACCTTTCTAGGTTCCCCCATAGGCTACCCAGGGGCCACGAGGGGCGTCACGATCCAAGCTTTCCTCGTCCCTACTCTCTTCAAGGAGATACAAATGACGAAACTGGGAATCCAGGTCGCACTTTTCATGTTCGTTCTGTCCGCTGCCGTGGCGGTTTTCTCGAATGCGGGCAGCAGCGGAACCGTCACACGAAGCCAGGCCAACACGCGGTCATCTTTCAGCGATAAGGCAGTGGTCTTGACTGCAGATGGCACGGACCCGGTCCCGAGGCCGCCAACTTCACTTTCCCTAGTCGGGTTGACTGCATAGGAAGGTGTTTCAATGGGCGGGTGGAAGATGCGCTTTGCACTTCCCCCGCTCATGCTAGGATAATCTCCGCGCATTGTATCCATGAGTGCGTCGGAGGAGCATGCTTAACCACGCTATTTGGTGGAGCGGTATTTTGCTCGAGACCCTCCTACTCGTTCGAGGATTTCGAGGCAGACTCTTGGGTCGTTATCCCGTTTTTTACGCATACATTTTCTTTGTCTGCTCGCAGTCCCTCATTCGGTTTTCTTTCTATCACTCGCGGCCGCAACTCTATCCACCCATCTACTGGGTCACGGAATATCTGGGCGTTTTCATCGGCTGTGGGGTGGTCTTCGAGATCTATCGTGTGGGGCTATCCGCGTACCCCGGAACCGCGAGGATGGCTCGGAATCTGCTGGCCTTCGTGTTTGTTTTGGCGTTTACGAAAGTTCTCGTCGAGACCTGGAATGATCCCCATTGGTGGTCGATGGCCACAAATCTGGAGCTCGAAGGCGTCCTGCGGACGGTGCAGGCGGTGGGCCTAGGCGCGCTAGTTTTGTTGTTTTTCTCCTATTCGATACCTTTTGGCAGGAACCTGAGAGGTGTCTTGCTGGGTTATGGCTTGTTCATCAGCGAGAGCGTGATTTGGCTCACGTTCGCCTCGTCAGGTGGGAACCGATTTCTCGACATCTGGTTCTACCTCCACCCCGCTTCCTATTTTGTTGTACTCGGAGTCTGGGCCGTACATCTGTGGTCCCATGCTCCGAATCCTAAGCCAAAAAGAGCGGTGCACCTGGAAGAGCAATACCAAGGAATTGCAGTGGCGACGAGCCAGCGATTGCGAGAAGGACGAGCCTACCTGGCGAAGGTCGTGCGCTCGTGATAGGGACCTCCAGTGCGCTGATCGGCGCCGTCGTGCTTCTCGTACTGATCCTCGTGTGGATTAGAGCGGACTCGACATCGCGGCATCTGTCTTCCGTTCTGGACGCGTGGCTGCCTGACGAGGGCGACACCGTGGAGGTATGTCCGCCGGAATTTGTCTCGCAAATCTTTTCAGGCCAAGACCTCGCATTCATCTCCCGATTGGAATCGCCCGATCTGAAAAGGCACTTCCTTCGAGAGCGCAATGCGGTCGCGCTCCTTTGGGTCCGGCAGACTACGGCGGCCATCCACCGCATCATGCGTCGCCATTTGGAGGCGAGCCGCCTCAGTGAAGATATCGAGTTCGCGATGGAGGCTAGGATATTCCTCCAATACGCGCAACTCAGGTTGATTTGCGCGCTCCTGTTTCTTTCGATCGGACTGGCAGGCCCACAGAGGCTGCACGGAATGGCCGTAAGCGCAGACAAACTCACTCAGCGCATTGGCAACGTCCTGAGGGAGTTCGAATCCGGAGCTCGAACCGGCGAAATGGATGGTGCGCGATCTTCCTGAGCCACATCGCGTCTGCGTTAAATGGAGCCCGGTCAGTATGAGCGCCGCGTTCAGACTCGTGCCGGTGCAAGACGTCTACGACGACCTCTTGCACCGCACACTTTCCAGAATTCCCTGCGATCTTGGCCGCCTGATCTATCTGGCCTCGACTCGCGATTACAACACGGGAAACTATTATCACGAGGGACTTGCCAGCCGCTTCAGCCCGGAGGTTGCACGCAAAGCGCTGGAAATGGCCCACCGGCAAGCCTTTTGTAGGGTTTCCGGTTTTTCGCTGGAAGACTTAACCAGCGAACTTGAGGCTTATCTACGATCTACCAAGGAGAATCCTCGGGAGTTTCTGCGCACGTGGCAGAAGCTGGAGCCGTACCGCATCGCGATTCCTACCGAGGTGAATCTCACGGTCGCGCGGTTCTTTACCTCCAACCTCAGACTCGCCTTGGCAATCTTGCGTTCCCGTCAGGAGCCGAGTCAGTCGCATCGCTGAGTTTCATCGCCACCCCCGTCACCTGCCCGACGATCTCGGCGTCGGTTCCATACTTGAACTTTCGCACGTTGCAGGGTGACAGGGGATGAGGAAGTAGCAAGAGCTGGTCATCCAGAAGGTCACACCAGGCGCAAGCATAGCCGTCGCGCAGCTCCACGAAATAAATGGGGCGGTCAAATTCGGTCCGCCTGCGAAGAGGTTGTACTTTCCGCACGCGCGAATCGATCTGCACGAAGGAACCAGGGCGCAGCAGCGGGTAAAGCGTGTAATCCTCCAGGCCGACATAGCCGTATTGACTGTGCCGGATGTCCAGGTGCTGGATCAACGCTATCGGTACTTCTCCCCAAAGTTCCACCATGCGCGAGAGAAGGTTGGTGTTGTCCAGCTCGAAGGACCTGTCAAATCGAATGGGGAAAGAAACCGTGCGGTCCGCGTCGTAAACCTCCAGCGTAGTCAGGTGCGTGTGTGGCAGCGGGGCAGCAAGTTGGTGGAGTCCCAACTTCTGCAGGTCAAGCCCATAGAGGCGCAGCAGGTCGGTGAACTTCATCCGGTAGATGGCGCTCAAACTGTACAGCTTGAAAATGCTCGGGACGGAATCTGAATTCTCGATTTGCGTAAGCCACGCGTTGGAAATTTGGAACTCCGCGTTGCCCTCCGCTTCAGCAATGCGCTCGCTGAATTCCGCCACATCGCGCGTAGTTATGCCCAGCCGCGAGCGCAGACCCTTGAGCTGTTCGTTGGGCGGTAGTGCCGTCACAGCCTGTTATCTTACCTCAAGTAGGCGGGGAAAATAGCTGAGCGGCTTGGGCCTTCAAAAGAGAGACCTCTATAATTACTGTAACTAACACTCGGGCTCCGATCGGCTGCGGATCGAAGGGTGGGTTAGCTGATCGTCAAGAACTGCCCCTACTTTCCGATCAGACGTAGCTGACTGGCGACACAAAGCCATTGGCCGTCCTTCTTGATCCATGTGTCCGTGAAGCGGCCTTGATGGGCGTAGGGTTTCCCATTCTCGGTCCCCTTTTCGCGAGTCGCGCCGGTGACGACCACGGTATCGCCATGGCGGTGCAGCTTCATGTCATCGGAAACTTCGACCGTGAGCTGGTTGGATTTGTCGCGGATGGACGCCAGGAATTGGGCCTTGGACATCACGCTTCCATCGTAGTCGGTTAGCACAAAATCGCTGTCCAGTAATTTCCCCATCGCGTCCGCGTCATGGTTGATCTGCATCTGATTCCAGAGATTTTCCAGCGCGATGATCTTCGTTTCATCTCCTTGTGCCCTGGAAAAGTTTTGCGTAAGTAGCGAGGACAAGAGCGCGAGCAAGAGAATGAGAGGACGTAACATCGCAGTGGCTCCTTTGGGCCTGGTGGTCCTTCTGAGGATGCCACGAATCATATTGTTTGAAGTCGCGGAAATTCCCAATCTGCCTGCTTCAGATAATAGGGTTCCGAGGACCAGCACCAGCCAAATTGTCGGTTGCGTGGGTGTGGGGATTGCGCGAAAATTGAAGTTCCCGCCGTGGCAGGAAAAGTCCCCGAGAGCGCATTCGCGGGCGGTTCGAGATTCGAACGCGAGAATCAAGCGCCAGAAAAAGAAGGGCAAAACGTCATGACGCAACACGTTGGCGAACTCAATCCCCCTGTCCGGTTGATGCTGACCCCCGGACCGTCTTCCATCGATCCGCGCGTTTATCGCGCGATGGCTACGCCACTGGTGGGCCACATGGACCCGTGGTTCAAGGGGTGCATGGAGGAGACGCAAATCCTACTGCGGCAGATTTTCCAGACGGAAAATCGGATCACCATGCCGCTCTCAGCTTCGGGTTCTGGAGGGATTGAAGCGTCGGTGCTGAATTCGTTGGAAGAAGGCGATGAAGGCATTGTGGCGGTCAACGGCGTTTTTTCCGAACGCATGTACGAGATTGCGACGCGGGCGTCGTCGAAGGTCGTAAAAGTGGAAGCGCCGTACGGGAAGCCGGTGGATGCGGAGGATGTGCGCCGCGCTGGTAAAGGCAAGAAGATAAAGATTGTCGGCTTCGCGCATGGGGAGACCTCGACCGGAGTGATCACCGGCATCGATGCCTACCGCAAGGTCGCGGACGAATTGGGTGCGCTGCTGATTGTGGATACCGTGGCTTCGCTTGCGGCGGTGCCGGTCGATGTGGATAAGCAGCGGATTGATATTTGCTTCAGCGGATCGCAAAAGGCCATCAGCGCGCCGCCGGGAATGTCGCCGATTACGGTGAGCCCGGCCGCCGAGGAAGTGTTTCGAAAGCGAAAGACGAAAGTGCAGAGCTGGTATTTTGATTTGACGACGGCGATGAATTATTGGGGCAAAGACCGGCTGTATCATCACACGCCGCCGATTTCGCTGATTTTCGCGCTGCGCGAAGCGATGCGGCTGGTGGTGGAAGAAGGTCTGGAGGCGCGCTGGGAGCGGCATCGCGTGAACCAACTCGCGCTGATCGCTGGCATCGAGGCGATGGGGCTGGATCTGTTGGTGAAGAACCCGGCCGACCGTTTGCCGACGGTTACGGCGGTGATGATCCCCGGCGGCATTGACGATGCGAAAGTGCGGAATCAGTTGCTCGACGAGTTCAACATCGAAATCGCCGGGGGGTTCGGGCCAGTGAAGGGAAAAATCTGGCGCGTGGGGTTGATGGGCTATTGCAGCCAAAAGCCGTTCGTGCTGCTGTTCCTGGCGGCGCTCGAGAAGTGCTTGCTCGATCAGGGATTCCGCGTGCCGAGCGGCGCGGGCGTGGGAGCGGCGATTCGGAGTTACTCGCAGGTAGAGACCGCAACGGCAGTCAGCAGATAAGAAGGAACGAAACGCGGAAGCAAGGATGTAAGGAAGCAAGGAAGCGAAGAAATAAGGGATAACGCAAATAAGGAACAAAATATCCCTTCGAATTTCTTTTCCTTACTGAAAACTTAGTACTAATAACTGAGAACGGTTCCAGAGGAGCGCGCGTGACAACACGCCCAGTACTTGCAAATGCCGGCGCGATGAGCCAGTTCATCGGCGCCTTTGAAGTAATTTCCAAGTTGACTGGGCAAACGTATCAGTGCCGTTTTTCGCACATGTGGAATGGGATTGCGACGCGGCACGCGGACACGATTGATACGAAGTTTTTTGTCGATGGCCAGGCCCATGTTGTCGGGCTAGCACACACCGCGTTCGTGAAGTTTCGGGAAAAGGCGCGGCGCGACTTGACCGACCGCGAGGCGAGCTTTGTCGCCGCGGAGTATTTGCGCGAGCGGCTCGAAGAAGAGGATGTGCGGCCGCTCTACGACGTGGCACACAACGATGTCCTGCGCCTGATCGTGCAGGTAGGCATTAAATAACTCCGCACCATGCGGAACGTCGTTTCGGTTCAGATTCAACGATTTACGTAAAACACTTTTCCGGAATTCAACGCCTCGCTCATCCGGCTTGAAATCTCAAAAAGCCGCTCCAGGGAAATCGTCTGATTCTCGTTTGGTGAATCCCAGTGAACCTTGAAGCGTCCTGCTTCGATGTTCACTATTTTCCGTTTTGTGACGCCGCCATCAGGGTGCGGCACATCAACGACCTGAATGCTGATCTGATCGCTCTGCAGTGTTACTGCGTGCGCCCCTTCCGAATATTGCAGTCCCCTTTCTACTCGTCGAACCACGTATCCCTTTTCGCTCCAAATTTCATCCCCAACCTTTTGCAGCGTCGTGTACGGGTCCAAACCCGCACTCGCTTCTTTTTGTCTGCCCAGATAAAGCCCCACCCCCGCAAGCCCGAAACCCGTCAACATCATCGCCCAGTTCAGCTGCCAGAGCAGCCCCGTCGCAGCTATGGCAGTCCCAACGAACCGAAGAAAATTTGCCGGAGTGAACATCCCCGCGCTGTACCGCAGCCTCTCGATTTTTCCGTCCGCACCGATTGTCGCTTCTTCCCTCAGAATGACAGGACCTTCCTTCCCAAATCGCGTGTACTTTTCGAGAATGTACGTCAGAAAGAGAATCCCCGAGCCCGAGATAATCAACGGCCAGCTCGTCGGCCATTCGATTCCCGCAAAGATCAGGCCGCCTCCAAGGAGCGAGACGAGGTAAGTTGGGCTGACCTCACGGAAAACCATCCTGTGTATGGGAGATTTAGGACGATCTGAAGAATTCGATGTGCTTTGGTCAGTCATTGGCTTCCGCGTGGAAAGCGTCCAGGGTCGGATGGCGGAGGCCGTCGCGGCGAATGAAGTGAATGACGAGGAGCATAAGTAGAGCGCCGCAAACCATGACCGCGACGGCGATTTGCAGACCGAGCTGCAGGTCGTGAAGATCAGAGATTTTGCCGACCACTTGAGGGCCAAGGCCGCCCACCAATTGCGTGGCAAACATGTACACGCCGACGGAAGTGGCGTGCGCGAAGAACGGCGGTGACAGGGCCGTGATACCAGGACATGAAAAAGCCGGCAATGAAGAGGCCCATGAGCACGAATTGTTTCTCTTCGGACTGGATGGCGAGCAATAAAAACGGGGCCGCCAGAAGAAATGCGGCAGCAACGGCGATGATGCGGCCGTAGGCCAGGCGTTTCTGAAGCTGGTCGGCGACCCAGCCGCCCATGAGGACGCCGCACACCAGTGAGAGGAGAGCAATGAGCGCGAGCGAGACGGAGGCTTCGCGCAGACTGAAATCCTTATAGTTAACGGCGAAGTCGGTTCCCCAGGTGAGCAGAGAGACGCTTGCAAAAGTGATGCAAATGCCCGCGGCAATCATGGAAACGAAAGCGGGGACGCGGAGAAGCCGGGCAATCGGAACGACGTCACAACGAGGGCCGCGGGGCGGTTCGTCAATCCAGAAAAGAGCGGTGCCAGGTATAATTCCCACGAACGCCACGATGAACAGGGCTGCCTCCCAGCCGTAACGTGGCCCGATGATGCCACCGAGAGCCTGACCGGACGCTCCGCCCAGTAACATCCCGGAAGCAAAGATGGATTGCGCAAAGGCGCGGCGTTCTTGCGGAAAGCCGCCGGAAATCATGGATTGGGCGGCAGGTGCGTAAGCGGCTTCCCCGAGGCCGACCATGGCCCGCGCGATCAGGAAAAAAAGAAAAGTGGAGACCAGGCCGCCGGCGAACGTTGCGATGCTCCACAACAGGATGCCAATGGCGATGATGGCCTTGCGGCTGAAACGATCGGCCAAGAAGCCGAAAGGTATGCTGCCGGCGGCCAGGACGACGAGGAGAAAAGTTTGCAGCGATCCGAGCTGGGCGTCTGTAGCATGAAGATGATCGCGCAAGAGCGGGATCAGAGGGATAAAGATCTGGCGAGCGGCGAAGTTGACAAAATTGATCAAAGCAAGTACAGCAAGTAGACGAATCTGGTAAGTAGTGAGCGGAATGGACTTCGTAGACATGCTGAATTGGCTCGGTGACACGTGCACGACCTGGTGTAGCGTAATCCGGAAGTTATCAGCCTTTGCTGGGTCTATCAAGATTATATAATGACTAAGAATTCCGCCCCATCCGCGAACGCGACGACCAGTGACCGTTTGACCACCGTTCTTTCCTACGGTGTGTTGCTGCTGCTCATCTACCTCGTTTTCCGGATCTACGAACCGTTCCTCGCTTCGCTGGGTTGGGCGGCCATTCTGGTGATTTTTTTCTATCCGATGCACCACCTGCTCCTGCGGCGTTTCTCCGCGACCCAGGCGGCGGTCTTGAGTACCCTGGTGGTGACCTTCCTTCTGATCGTGCCGGCGATTCTCGTGACCACCTTGTTCATTCGCGAGGCGTTTTCCGTTTCACGGGGCATGCAGCATACGTTGCTGGTGCAGCAGGCGCCCATGTTGGCGAAAAGCTGGGCCTGGATCGCTCACCATGTGCCAGGCCTGGATCCCAACGCCGATGTGCTGGAGATGCTGGCACAGGGCGTTCAGAAGCAGGCGGGATTTCTTGCGGAGCGCCTCGGCACGGTCCTGCGCAATATCGCGGCGTTCATTTTCGATCTGTTCGTGATGATCTTCGCGATGTTTTATTTTTTCCGCGACGCGGACCAGATCGTCCGGGGAGTCCGCAGCATTCTCCCTTTTGATGCCGAACATCGAGAGGCGTTGATGACGCAAACGCGGAACCTTATTTCCGCGAGTGTGACCACAAGCCTTATCCTCGCGGCCATTCAAGGCGCAATCGGCGGACTTGGCTTTGCGCTGGTGAAGTTGCCCGCTCCACTTTTCTGGGGTGTGGCCATGGCCTTCTTTTCGCTGGTGCCGGTGGTGGGCTCCGGACTGATCTTCGTGCCAGCGGCGTTGTGGCTGGGTTTCACGGGACATTGGGGTGGGGCCATTCTTCTGTTGGTGATTTGCGCGGGAGTGTCCGCAATCGTGGACAACCTCTTGCGGCCGCTGTTGCTCGGCGGGCGAACTGAATTGAGCGGGTTGGTGATCTTCATCAGCGTGGTCGGTGGCGTTGGCCTGTTCGGAATGTTGGGCTTGGTGCTGGGGCCAGTCCTGGTGGCCACGGCGGCGGGAGTTCTGGCGGTGTACATGGAGAGGCCGGAAAATCCGCCCATAACGGCTCGATAACACGTAGCCTGTCTTGCCGTGGGGGCGTGACTTGAGTGTGCTAGAGTAACGCGCTCGAAGGAAATTCATGACGACCAGACCGGCCCCGAAACCCACGGAGCTTCCCGCGGCGAAACTGCGGTGGAAGTGCGAGCTCTCGCGCATCCCTTTCGAAACAACCGCGCAAGCGGAGCTGCGCGAAGGGTTCATCGGACAAGAGCGCGCCCTGCGCGCACTGAAAATGGGTGCGGAGCTTTCAGCGCCCGGTTACAACGTTTTTGTGTGCGGACTGGCGGGGACCAGCCGCGGCGGAACGATCGCTCGGATGGTCGAAGACCTTCACCCCCCGACGAAAGAGTCGCTCGACCGCTGCTACGTCAACAATTTCAAATTGACGGACCGCCCGCGGTTGCTGGCGTTGCCTCGCGGCCAGGCCAACGGCTTCAAAAAAGACATGCAAGCCGGAATCGATTTTCTGCGGCGACGCATCCCTCAAGTGTTCGAAGGCGAGCCCTTCCAGCGGCAAAAAGGGCGGATCGTCGAACGCTTCACGGTGCGCGAAAAAGAATTGATGGACGATTTCACGCGTAGGATCGCGCGTGAACAATTTGCGCTCGGCCACATGCAGGTGGGCGCGGTAGCGCTGCCGGAAATTTTCCCCGTGCTCGAAGGCCAGATGGTCCCCATCGAGGACATCTCCAAGATGGTTCACGAGGGGAAACTCGAAAGCCCCATGGCGGAAGATATCGAGCGCAAATACGAGCAGTTCCGCCAGGAATTCACCGTGGTGTACCGCAAGACGCTGACGCTCTCGCGGGAACTCGCCAGCGAGCTGAGTTACCTGGAGCAGGAAGCGGCCTCCGTGCTGGTCGATGGCGTCATCGAAGAACTCAAGGAAAAATACGCCGGCCCGAACATCGCCGAATATCTCGAAGAAGTGCGGCACCATCTTCTCGACAATCTCGACCCCTTCAAGGAGCGCGAGGGCGAAGGCGAACACGATGAAGAGACGCCGGACGGTTTGCCGAAGGCCCAGGGAGGTCCGGAGCGCGATCCCTTTCGGGTCTACGGGGTAAACGTCATTCTCGCGCACAGCGACGAAGACAAATCTCCGGTCATTTTCGAGACCACGCCCACGTACGCCAACCTGTTCGGGACCATCCAGCGCGCCTATGACACGCGAGGTGGATGGTCCAGCGATTTCATGGATCTGCGCGGTGGTTCGCTGCTCCGCGCGGATGGCGGCTTCCTGATCATGTATTCGCTGGAAGCGCTGTCCGAGGTCGGCGTGTGGCGCGCGCTGAAGCGCACCCTGAACCATAACCGGCTCGAAATTCAGCCGCTGGAAATGTTCTATCCGTTCGGCGGGAGCGCGCAGAAGCCGGAGGCCATCGACATCAACGTCAAGGTGATCCTCATCGGCGACCGCTCCTTGTACGAGGTGCTTTATGAGTATGAGGAAGACTTCCGCAAAATTTTCAAGGTGCGCGTGGAATTCGACGAAGAGATGGCCATGAGCGACGGCGTCATCGCGGAATATGCCGGGCGGCTGCGCGCGTTGTCCGAGAAAGAAAATTTGTACCCGTTTGACCGCGGCGCATTCGCGGCCATGCTCGAGTACGGCGTGCGCCAGGCGGGGCGAAGAAACAAGGTGACGGCGCGCTTCATCGAGATCGCCGACCTGGCGCGCGAGGCGCATTACAACGCCGCGGCTGCCGGGGAATCCGTGGTCCGCGCCGCGCACGTGCGCGGCGCTTTGTCTTCGAAAATGGAGCGCCACAACCTGATCGAGACGCGCATCCGCGAAATGATCCAGGAAGGTACGCTGTTGGTGGATGTGGAAGGAACTCGCGTCGGCCAGGTGAATGGACTGAGCGTTCTCGAAATCGGCGGATACTCCTTCGGCAAGCCCGTGCGCATCACCGCGACCGCGGCTCTCGGAAAAACGGGTTTGATCAACATCGAGCGCGAGGCCAATCTGAGCGGGCGCTTCCATGACAAAGGCATGCACATCATCGCCGGTTTTTTGCGAAGTCTGTTTGCCCAGGACAAGCCGCTCTCGCTTGCGGCGAGCATCTGCTTCGAACAATCGTACTCAGGAGTCGATGGCGACAGCGCGAGCTCCACGGAGATCTACGCGCTCGCGTCGGCGCTTTCCGGATTGCCACTGCGGCAGGACATCGCCGTGACCGGCTCGATCAACCAGCAGGGCGATATTCAGGCGATTGGCGGAGTGAACGAAAAGATCGAAGGTTTCTTCGATGTCTGCCGGATCAAGGGGCTCACCGGCACGCAAGGCGTGATGATGCCGGAGTCCAACGTGGAAGATTTGATGCTGCGCGAAGATGTTCTGGAGGCTGTGACTGCGGGGAAATTTCACGTCTGGCCGGTCGGCAAGGTCGAACAAGGCATCGAACTCCTCACCGGAATGGCCGCCGGAAAGAAAAATGGCGACGGAAAATTCGAACCCGGGACCGTGCTCGCGCTGATCGATGAGCGCCTCCACGCCATGGCGCGCACGTTGAAAGAATTCGAATAGCCTCGAAATAGGCGCGCTCTACCTGCCTTTGGGCCGCCTTTCTCTTTTCAAAGCTGGACTTCTCTCCCTGAACTTGGTGAAGGACTGACACTCCTATTGCCCCCATGCGGCAGCTATTCTGAGACGCCTGGCGTTGAGAATATCCCGTGGCGGATCGCATAGTGGATGAGTTCGGTGAGGGAATGCAGTCCAAGCTTGAGCATGATTTTCGCTCGGTGCGTCTCCACCGTCCTGATAGTAATTCCCAGCTCGGCTGCAATCTTCTTATTTGCTTTTCCCTCTGCCAGAAGCCGAATAATTTCAACCTCGCGTGGGGTTGGCCGGGCTTGCGAATTTTCCAGTGGGTCAGATTGGTTTCTTGTCTTGAGAAAACCCTTCAATACGATGTCGGATACTCTGGGAGTCAGGAAAAGCTTACCAGCAGAGACGTCATTTACCGCGTTCACGAGGTCCATAGCAAGATCGGATTTCAAGATGTACCCAAGGGCTCCTGCTTCCAGAACCCGGCGCACCATCTGGTCGGATTCATGCATCGTGAGGACAACAACTTTGGTGGTTGGACCTGCCTCTCGAATCTGCCGCGTCGCCTGCAGGCCGTCTAAATCGGGCATGCTGATATCAACGATGGCTACGTCTGGTTTCAACTTATTTGCTTTCTCCACTGCCTCCCGGCCGTTCGCTGCCTCGCCGATGATTGTCCAGCCGCGTCGAGCGCGGAGGAGTCCCCGTATGCCGCGCCGGACGAGCTCATGGTCGTCCACCACCAGGATACGAAGTTTCTTCGTGCCTCTAGTCATCTGCGGGTATCGTCGCGCGCACCGTGGTGCCACTACTGCTGGAATCAATGTCCAACCTGCCGCCGATGAGCTCTACTCGCTCGTGCATGCTCGGGATGCCAACTCCAAGCCCAAAGGACAGTTCGCCCCTCCGCAGGTTTCCGGAAATTCCACTACCTTTGTCGCTTATCTCCAGTGTGATCTTTCCCGGGTCGCGCTCAATCCATATCTTGGATTGGGGACTTCCCGAATGCCGCTGGATGTTCGTGAGGCTTTCTTGAACCACGCGGAACAGAGTCAACTCGATACCTGGCTTCATCCGTCCGAGACACGGCGATATCTCCAGTTCAACCGCGATTCCAGTTCGCTCCGTGAAGCCCCCCGCGTAGTGCCGAATCGCATCCTCCAGTCCGGCTTCATCCAACATCGGCGGGTGCAATAAATAGGAAAGGGTACGGACCTCCCGGATGCACTGATCCGCCAACCCTTGGCATTGCCGAGCGAGCTTGCGCAACTTCCTGCTGGACGAAGGAATGGAAGCATGGAGTTCACTCAGGGTAGTTGCCAGAGCGACGAGGTCTTGGCCGGTGGAGTCGTGCAGGTCCCTGGCAATTCTTCGTCGCTCCTCGTCCTGCAAACGCAAGAGCTGGCCTGAAAGGCGCCGTAGCTCCCCTTCGGTTTGCTTTCGATCTTCGATATCGGTGTTCGTCCCGTACCATCGGACGATGCGTCCTTCCGCATCACGCAGCGGCAGGCCACGTGCCAAAAACCACCGGTACGTCCCGTCGGCTCCGCGGTGACGTTCTTCTTGCTCGTAGGTCGTCCCATTTGTCACAGACTCTTGCCAGGCTTTTAGCACCCGTTCCCGGTCGTCAGGATGAAGAATGCTCTGCCAGCCGGCCCCTTGCAATTCTTCCAGCCCGAGCCCCATGTAGGAGCGCCAACGCTCGTTGCAATAGTCAAGTGTGCCGTCAGGCGGGCCGCTCCAAATCTGCTGTGGGATCGCATCGAGCAGCGTCCGCGACCGGCTTTCCGCTTGCTTGCGGTCGTCAATATCGATGGATACTCCGTACCACTTGACGACATTTCCCTGCTCGTCGCGGAGAGGCACGGTGCGAACCAGGAACCAGCGATATTCCCCGTCAGCCCGCCGCATCCGTAATTCATCCTCGGAGGGCCTCCCAGCGGCGAAGTCCGAGAACCATTTTTCCAAGACTCGTGGTAGATCTTCGGGATGAACTGGGCCCGTCGGGTTTTCAATTTCCTCCCCCAAAGAGAGGCCCGTATAGTCCATCCAAGTCTGATTGACGAAATCACAGGCGCCGTCCGGCTGAAGGGTCCAGACCATCGTTGGAAGTGTGTCGATGATAAGCAGAACGCGATCTTCGGCCCTTTTCAGATCTTCGATGTCGCTGGTTGTTCCATACCATTTGACGATGCTGTTCTGCTCGTCCCGCAGCGGCACGGCGCGAATTAGGAACCAGCGATACTGCCCGTCAGCTCTGCGGAGACGCGCCTCCTTCTCAAAGGGTTTCCCAGCCGCCAAAGCCTCGCGCCATTCCTCCATCAAACGGTCGTCAGGATGGAACGCATTATTCATCCATCCCCAGCCCATCCCGTCCTCCAAGGAAAGGCCCGTATATTCCCGAAAATTTCGGTTGAGGAAATCAGCCGAGCCATCAGGCAATTTGCGCCAGACTATTGTGGGAATTGTGTCGATGATGAGCCGCAGGCGCTCTTCGATAGTATTCGACGCTTCGTCAGCATCGCTGTGGCGCGTTTTAGCCCCGCTTTGGCTCATGGTGCCCTCCACCAGACCCGACTTAGCAGTTGTCAGGGCATTTGCTCCTCATCGTGCCTGGAACTTCTGTCTTTCAATCGGAGCCGACTACTTACGATATGGCTGCTTGGCTGCGCCGATAGTACTCCAATCCTGAGGAAATGGCTCGCAGCCCTGTCCTGTTGAGCCCGGCTTGCATTCGTGGGATCCAAGGGTGGAGCGGAAGTCGGTGGCGCCTGCCGGAGAAAGTGAGGGGCCAAACCAATACATGATTTGCGGTACGTAGTTTCCGGCATTGCACGCAACGGCGTGAGGTTCCATAAACAGGTGGCCGTGCAGAAATCTTAGCGCGAGGGCGATACCGGCGATTACCGGCGCAAGCCAAAGCCTCAACTCACGCCGCTGAACGCGTGTGATTGGATTGAACTTTATGGTTGAAAAAAGAATAGAGAATTCGGGGCCGGATGCCAAATTTCGGGCCGCTCCGGCTTCTCTCGTGGTTCCAAAACAGTCCGTTCGCAAGGGGAGAGACGGCGTGGAAGAATTTTTGATCTGCAAGAATGAAAAATGTCGATTTCTGATTTCCCTTCGAGAAGGTAACAAACTCTTGCGCCGCTCGGAGCTCGTTCTGAGCACATGTCCGGAGTGCAATCACGAATGGTCAGGCTCCTGCCCCTTCTGTCTTCAAACTCTAGCGGTCGTTTGGCAAAACAAAGTCCCCAGCTGTTCACATTGCAATAGATCGCTGCAACCCGAGGGGCACGTAGAATAGATTGCTTGACGAAATTTTTCTGTGTGGAAGGGACATGGATAAAGCACAAGGCTCACGATCCTTGGCACTCTTGAAGTTTCTCAAGAAGCGCTGAAAGTCGCGTCCGAGACGCGGACCTTGCTGTTGCAGATTCACGAAGCCGGAAGGCCGGGAGCTGACCCTCTACCTGGGCGCGGGAGCCATATACGCCTGCCGATGGTCGACGCGATACGAATTGACAGGAGCGTTGCGCGCCGAGACCTGTGAGACGGAAACGCGGACCTCGATGGAATGCTCGCTGCCGTCGAGTGCGGGTGTTGCGAATGCCAAACTGTATTCATGACGGACGAGTTCCGCGATTTCCGCATACACGGAACTGAATTCGTTTTTATTCGATGGGAAATAAGCACGCCCGCCTGTAGATTCAGCCATCCGTTTTAGGAGTAAGTCCGCTTGTTCGAACTGCTGCGCTACTTGAGTGGAATTGTTCGCGGGTGATTTCTGCTTTTTGGCGGGCTGCGGATTTTGCAATCCCTCGGTCAATGAGATGGCGAAAAGCCGGACATCGCTGGTCTTGAGTTGTTGAAGAACCATTGCCGGTTCATTCGAAGCGGAAGTATCCACACCCGTAGAGAGCAGGACAATCGTTTTCTTGCCTTGAACTTGTGCGAGCCATTCGAGAACCTTGGAAACACTGGAAGCCAGATTCAATGAGCCGAAACCTAGATTGAAGCGCAGTTGCGCGAACGAGGCCGCGAGGGCCTGTTTGTCCGGAGTGAAATCGAGAATGGCCTGAGGCGCCTCCGCATATTTCATTATCGCGACGCAATCGCCAGCGGACAAACCATCGAGCAAGGCGTGGGCGGCTTGCAAATGGCTGCTCTCGAGAAGATAGACGGCAGGTCCGGCCTCGATGAGGAGTAGCACTTGCGCCGGCTCCTCGATGGCGGCGAAGCCGGTGAGTGGCTGCTCGATCCCATTATCAAACACACGAAAGTCTTCGCGACGCAGGCCTTCAATGAAATGACCGCGCGAATCGGTGACGATCACTCCAACATTTACGCGGTCAACGCTGACGTGAATCGTTTGGCTTGGTTGTTGCGGATTTTCCTGGGCATCGGCGAAAGAACACGCGCAGAGCACGGCGGGAAAGAGCGCTGCCGCCTGCAGAAGACGAAAAGAGTACATCGCTCCGCTATTCAACCCACTGGTCCCAATGGATGCCCTTCGAATCCTTCCACGAGACGCTCGAAGAGTAATGAAGATGCCGCGCGAAGACTTGCGGATCGATCCGCGCGAGCCAGTCGGGAGCCGTGGACGGCACGGCATCTTTCGAGGCGTTCACAGTCTTTGCGACCGGGCTTTTCTTCGCCTCCTCAATCCAACGATCCTTCAGTGCCTGCCAATCGACTTTCTGAAAGTCGAAATAACTAAGACCATTGAGATTTTCCGGAAATTTGGCGCGGCCGGCCTGAAACTGCGGGACGGCGGCGAGGCCGGCGGCGGTGGAAGCGTGCGCGCGGTTCGAAAGCACTTCACGAACGGACTCGATACGATTGGCGCCGAGAATCATATTCTGCGTGACTGCGAGATCAAAGAAATTCCACTGCGCCACGCCGGCAATGCCCTGCTTGCCCCCAAGGGAGATCTTCAGGAAAGTAACATCGCCTTCGTTGCGTTCCGAAGTGACCTGTTCGCTGAAAATCGTTCGAATGAGCTTGAGCGTCTCCGGTTTCTTTCGAATCCCAAGAAAATAGACCTGTTTCGTGGAGTCCATCGATGCGCTGGTTTGCATCGAAGCGAATTCTCCGGTGAGCAGTCCAAGCGCATCCGGGACGGGCATTCCCAGCTTCTGCTGCGCGATCGTGTCAACTAAATCGGCGTTACCCTGCTGAACCTGGGGAAAAGCGGCGCGGGCCACGCGCTTCACCGTGTCGTAAATGCCTGGCAAATTGAGTTGTCCGGAAGTGTAAGAGACGGCATCCACCGGCACGAAAGAGAGAGAAGCAGGCGACCGCTGTCCGGCGGCCCAGATGTCAAAGAGCGTTCCAGGAGCGGCATCGCCGAGGAGCGCGGCCTGCACGTGTGTCTTTGCGCCTTCGAACGTGATGTGACCACTGAGAGAATGCACGGCGTCGAGTCTGGCAGCGTCGAGGAGCGGGCGCACTTGGAAATTTCCTGCTTTCGAATCCGTGGCCAGATTCTCCAGATCGGGAATACGCAGAAAGAATTCGAGCACGCCGCTGCCGAGGTTAGTTTGCGCTTCCTGATACGCGGCGGATTGCGCCAGAGATGCCGCTCCGGAAACTTTGCCATCGAGGCGGCCGAGTATTTCTTCCATCACCGATCGTTCACCGGCGCTCACGGCGTACTTGCCATGCTCGGCCCAATAACTGACGCCGCTTTTGCCCTCCGCCCTGAGGACTTGAACGCTTCCGATGGTGACCTGCGAAAGGAGAGGCGCTTCTTTTTCCTCAGCGCGCAAGCGAAGAATTGCTTTCGCAAGCAGAACTTCCTTGCCGGTGCGGTCATAGACAAAAAACATGCCGTTCCAGGCAGGCGATTTCGAATCCGCTGCTGCGCCTCCATTCGAAACGGTTCGCTTTGCAGGCTCGCTCAGATAACCAAGCGTAAATGAATTTTCCAGTAGCGCCGCATATTCTTGAATCTCTTCCGCAGTCAGTTTTTCTTTTGGTGATTTTTCCGCCGGGGAACCGATCAGATTCGAAGCGATCGCCGAACGCACGGGAGCAAAATCCGCATCGTCCCAGAGCGCGAGGAGGGAGTTTGTTTTTCTCGCTTCGGGGCCGGGGGCACCGTGCCAGACCAAGTAGAACGCAGTGCGCGGCGACATTTGCGTGGGTTCGAGCGGAGCTTGCGCGCGCGCCAAGTCCGGCACGGTGGCAACGAGGAGAGCCGCAATCGGCAAGAGGATGCGAAGGCTCAGTGCTCTCATCGGAGTGCTCCACGACAAACGGGTAAAGGAAAGGACTAACTTTTTAATGCTAGCGCGGCGGGCGGAAGGACAGAAGCCCCGTCCCGCGCTGAGTTTCCAGAACGCGAGACAGAGCTTCGTCGGATCGAAAATCAAAAACGCTGCGTAACTGAGTTTTTTCGGAACGAAAATCGCAGCGCCATGTAACTGCGGTTTCGGCAAGACAAAAATAATACTTTTACATAACTAGTTATCTATATAGTTATGTTACTCTGGTTTTGCGGGAGGGGCGGAGGCCACCGGAGCCGCGGCGGCCGGGGGAGCAGCGGCGCCGCCTTCCTTGGGCGTCGCGAGATAGCCGGTGATCTGATTCTTGCCGACGTCGAATACGACGATTTCGTAGGGGGCCATGCGAGAGCTGCCCTTCACATAGAACTGAACGGGTTCGCCGGAAGTTTTATCCTTCTTTTCGATGGTCTTGTCGTCAGCTATGACGGTCACGGTGTACTTTGCTTTTTTCGGATCGGTCTTGTTAAGAGACATCTGCACCGGGCCG
>WNFJ01681005.1_pt1 | contig 22458 bp, 20 predicted proteins | sample 5400461 | NCBI WGS metagenome assembly WNFJ01 (sample SAMN13153349, study PRJNA577476) | soil metagenome | isolation source: 115 cm saprolite on Douglas fir-dominated hillslope | place: USA:California | collected 2013-09-17
TGCAGCGCCAGCTTGGCTTCCAGTTGCTTGATCTGCGGGGGCTCCTTCACTTCCACGTTGCCGGAAGCATCGGCGGTGCCGCCGCGGCCGTCGTTCACCGCGCACTTCACGGTGTACGCGCCGGGCGGAAGGCCGGCGGAATCAAATTGAACATTCGAACCGCTCCCCACAATCTGTCCTCCTGTCGCCGTGTAGCTGTAGGTCAGCGGATCGTTGTCCGGGTCGCTGCCGTTGCAAGTGACGCCGGTACGCTCGCCCGGCAGAATCGGGCTGCGCTCGATGGAGAGCGCCGCCGTCGGCGGATGATTGGGCTTTTCTTCGACCTTGATGTCCGCCGCGCAGGATGCCGTTCCGCCCTTGCCATCGTCCACTTTTATGGTGACAGTGTAGGAACCAACGCCAACGCCCGACGAATTCCAGCGCGCTTCCGGGCCAGTGCCATCCACCGCGCCTCCCGTCGCCGTGTAGCTGTAGGTCAGTGGATCGTTGTCTGGGTCGCTGGCGTTCACGTGAACGGCCACGGTGTCTCCCGAGCCGGCATACACGGACGCCGGGCTCACCGAGCAGGCCGCCACCGGCGGGTGGTTCGGCGGAGGCGGTGGATTCGGAATCCCGAATCGCAGCACCAAGCCGGTGCCGGCGCGGAAGTTATTCTGTCGCCCGGTGGCCGCAACTGCAGGCCCCGAGAAACTGGTCATGAGGTAATCCAACTGAGCCACGCGCCAAGCGACGTTCTTCGTCAGGACCATGTCAACGCCTCCGCCTGCAGCCATGGCGAATGCATTCTGCTCGGCACCACCGGTGATCTGGCCATTGCCTCGCATACCGCCTACCAGAAACTCGCCGAAGGGAACAAAATAATCGAACTTACGCAAGTTCAGTCGCGGACCGAATAGATAGCTGATCATTCCACCCCGAACCAAATCGTTGTTTCCCGTTAGAGGGAATATGTTCCGTTCGGACGAGTAAGTTCCCACCTCACCCGTCAGACCGACCCATCTCGATGCATTGTAGGTAAACGATCCCGATCCCCCATGGTTGTTGAAATTCGTGAAAGGATCACCAGGCGCGAAATTGATGTAGTCATACATTCCGGCGAGTTCATACCGGGGCACCAACTGGCCTGGTGGACGTGTGTCCGCGGCAACCGCAGCCGGTCCCGGGAAGGGCGTCGGCCGCGGCGTGGCGGGCAACGCGAATACGCCCTTCGCGGCTACCGCCTTGATGGAAGGCGCGCTTTTCTCAGAAGTCGTCGCGGCGTTCGCGGTATCGTCGCCCGCTCCGCCGCTCTTTTGCTGAGCGCACAGCGGCAAAGCCAAAAGCGCGCTCATCGCCAGTGCTGCACACCAATTACGCATCTCATTCCTCCTGAGCTTTATCCAGCCTATCCCGATTGGTTTACGCGCCCGCCTGGCGACCGCTCGCTGCTCCCGGCGGGCCCCGTTAGGCGCATCGCAGCTCTTCAGCTTGTTGCTTCTTCCTCCCCAGGCACCCACATCTCCCCACACCCATGTCCGACCAAGGGAGAAACCTGAAGAAGCAAAAGGACGCGGCGCAGTAAGGTTATTCCACAATTCACTTTCGCTGCAACTACTTCCTCGCTCCCCAGGGAGGCTACTTGGCCGCATGGCTTCAGCCGCAGCACGAATTCACGAATCACAGTGCACGGCTCATGCGTCACGGCTTTCCCCGGCGCTGCTCTCAACTGTCAACTGTTAACTTTCCCATCCTGCGCTACACTTCTCTTCTCATGAACTCGATCGCCACACTTGATAACCTCTGGATGGGACGGCCGCGTTCCATTGCTGCCGGGCTACTCGAATCGGACGGCCACCGCGCCGTGATCGACCCCGGGCCGGGTTCCACGCTCGAGACCCTGCACCAGCAGCTTCGGGCCCGTGGCATCGGCGTGGGCGATCTCGACGCCATTCTTCTGACGCACATCCACCTGGATCACGCCGGTGCTACAGGCGCGCTCGTCCGCGAAAATCCACGGCTTGCCGTCTACGTACACAAGAATGGCGCGCCCCACATGATCGATCCGTCCAAACTCCTCGCCAGCGCCCAGCGCCTCTGGCCCAACGATCTGCAGCGCTTGTTCGGCGAAACGCTTCCGGTTCCAGCGGATAATTTGCGCATCCTCGAGGGAGGTGAAAATCTCACGCTGGGCTCGCGCCAACTCGAGGTCGTCTACACGCCGGGCCATGCTTCGCACCACGTCAGCTATTTCGACAACACGAAAGGCGTTGCCTTCGTCGGCGATACGGCGGGCGTGCGCATCGAGGGAAATTCGTTCGTCATGCCCGCTACTCCTCCCCCGGACATCGATCTCGGCATCTGGGATACTTCCTTCGCCGCCATCCTGGAGCGCAAGCCAGCGCGGCTCTTCCTTACCCATTTCGGTTATTCCGATAATCCTTCCGAACACATCGCTTTGTTCCGCGAACGGCTGCATCGCTGGGCCGCGCTCACCGCGGAAATCCTGCGCAACGCCGCCAGCGAGTCCGCCGCGATGGATTCCTTTATGTCCGCAACGTATGCCGAAATCGCTGAGCATCTTCCCCCCGGTGAAGCCGAACATTACGCTTTCAGCGCCGGCTTGAATCTCTCCTTCCTCGGCCTCGCCCGGTATCTGCGCAAACGTGCTGCAGCCGTTTCCTGAGCGGCAGGCCGGATTTCTGTTATTCGAAAGGAAAAGCGGAAGCCCTACGCGGTTGTTCCGGAAGGAGAGACTTCTTCCGAACCCGCGGCGGACTCTGAAGCGGGCGCGGCCAGCGCTTCGAGGCGAGCAGAAAGCGCTTCGACGAGCAGATCGACGAGTTTCTTTGCGCCGCTGCCTTCGGGATCTTTGTCGGGATTGTACTGCGCCACATCGAGACCCAGCAGGTTCTTGTGTTTCACAAACTCCGTGAAGGATGCGCGGACGTCGTCGAAGCGCATGCCGCCGCTGCCCGGCACGTTCACCGCGGGAAAATCCTCCTCCGCGATGACATCGGTATCGAGATGGAGAACGAATTCGCGCGCGTCGGCGTGCACTTGCGCCAGCGCTTCGTGTGCCGCTTTGCTGCCGCCTTTGAATTGGATATCCGCGGCGTCAATATGCCGCATCGGCGATTTGCTGAGGAACTCCTGCTCCGGAGGATCGAGCCTCTCGAGTCCGAAGAGGGTAACGTCCGGCTCGCGCACCAATGGCGCCTCGCTCCAGAAGCGCACTAGCTCCGGCGCACCCCTGCCGATGATGTGGGCCACAACCATTCCGTCGATGCGGCCGGAGGGAGTGCTTGCCGGAGTATTCAGATCCGCGTCGCGATCGAACCAGAGAAGATTCACGTGTTTGTAGTACCGCCGCGTGCCGGTGAGCAAGCCGATGACCTGAGCGCAGTCGCCGCCCAGGACGAGAACTAACGCGCCGCTTTTCACCGCGAGCTCCGCGTGGGTCTTCAAATCGTTGAGGCCGGCGACGATTTCAGTCAGATTGCGGGCGCGCCGGTGTTCTTCGTCGTTGGCGAAGAGGCGCGGGGCGCAGTCGCCGTAATCCACGACTTCATAACCGGCGCCCTGTAACTTTTCGGCGAGTCCCGCGGCCCGCAGCGCCGCCGGGGCCTTCTCGCTTCCCGCGGAAAATGCTGCGGCACTTGAGGGCGCGCCAATCAAGGCAATCTTCTTCGGCTGACGGACGATTTTGACCGCCAAAGGCTGGCTCCTTGTCTTGTATTTCCCGTCTACCGCGCTAGGCTACCGATGACTGGAACATGCAGAGTTTAACCGGCACCGCACCCAGTCATGCACTGCGCGTTTCCCCGCCGGGCCCTACAAACTGTTTAGCGGCGCGGCGCCGGTGCAATGGTCGCCAATTCCGGAGGCAGCGTGAAACGCACGTCCTCGCGGATCAAATCCAGATCCCGCTGATCTGTGAAACCGAACTCCGCCAGCCGTTCGCTTACCTGCTCCACGAGGACTTCCGGCGCGGACGCGCCCGCGGTCAAGCCTACGCGTGAAACGCCTTCGAGCCACTTCACATCGATGTCCGTTGCTGAATCGATCAATTGGGCTTTGACGCCGCTGCGCTGGGCGACTTCCACGAGGCGGTTGGAATTCGAGCTGTTCGGCGAACCCACCACCAGGATCAGGTCGACGTCTTTTGCCACCTGCTCGACCGCTTCCTGCCGGTTCTGCGTAGCGTAGCAAATGTCGTCGCTCGCAGGACCCTGGATGAATGGGAACTTCTGCCGTAGCCGCGCCACGATCTCTTGAGTGTCGTAGAGGCTTAGGGTCGTCTGCGTGAGGAACGAGAGTTTGTCGGGGTCTTTCACTTCGAGAGCATCCACGGCAGCGACGGAGTCCACGACGATGGTCCGGTCCGGCGCTTCACCCGAGGTGCCGACGATCTCCTGATGGTCACGATGACCGATGAGAATAATGGTGCGCTTTTCGCGCGCAAACTTGAGGGCCTCGAGGTGCACCTTGGTCACCAGCGGGCAGGTGGCATCAATCACCTTCAGCGCTCGCGACTTGGCTTCCTCACGAACCGTCGGCGGAACGCCGTGGGCGCTGAAAACCAGGACGGCACCATGCGGCACTTCCTCGATGGCTTCTACAAAGATCGCGCCGCGCCGGCGCAACTGCTCGACCACGTAGGTGTTATGCACGATTTCGTGATGTACGTAGACCGGCGCGCCGTACGCTTCCAACGCAAGCTCGACGATATCCACGGCGCGCACTACGCCCGCGCAGAAACCCCGCGGCCTTACCCTCAGCAATACTTTTCCATTCGCTGCAGTCGGCATTTTTGTCCTAAATAGTTGATTTCCGAAGACTCTATCATACCTCACGGCGCGCCTCGCCCGCATCCCGTTTCCCAAAAGTTCCCTTCACCTAACTCCGAGAATTCCTCTCGCTTTCAGATTCAGCATGAAAGAGGAAGCCTAAGCGACCGACTGTCAGCCGCTTATTTTCATAATTCTACAGGAGGGTTCCTTGAAGATGGCGAAGAAGGAACGAAGGAGGCAAGGAGGACGCGCGGCATCGGGTAAACTTAGCAGGTACTATGAATATAATCCCTAGCGACTGACACACTCACCTGCCAACCAAGCCGCAAGACCAGAATTCTTAATCACTTATGGAGCACCCATTTTGGCATTCCATAAGCATTGCATGACTCTGCTGAACCATTTCGTTCCTGGTCGTCCCCGGGAAGCGGAGGCACAGTCCTCCGAAGACAGGGATTGGAGATCGGAAGCGAGTCCGATCCCTCGCAAGTCCCCAAAGCTAGCGCGCAGAGGAATAACGAGGGCCTCATGAATTCAGCTATTTTGCTTGTGGACGTTGCTTCGGCGAGCCGCGATTCCTGGAAATCATTTCTACAGAGTCATAACTACGAAGTATTTACTGCAGATAACGGGGAATCCGCTGTGCGGGAGTGCCTCCAGCTTCAACCTGATCTGGTCCTGCTGTATGACGCTCCGCCGGATGTCCATGCCTTCGACCTCTGTCGCCGTATGAAGGGAAACCCGCTCAATCACGAGCTTCCTATTGTCTTGATCAAGCCTTCGCCGCAGCCAGCGGATGTCGCGCGTGGACAGGAAGCAGGCGCTGCCGATTTCTGGGGAACTTGCAGCTCGCTCGCGGAAGCGTTAAGCCGCGTGCAGTCGCTCTTGCGGCTCAAGACGTATATCGATGAACAGGGGAAGGCCGTGGTGCTTTCGCTGGCGCGCAGCATTGAAGCGAAACATCCGCTCATGAACGGGCACTCCGACCGGATAGCAAATTACGCCGTGCATCTCGGAAGCAGCGTGGGTTTGCCGGATGAAGATCTGCAGGAGTTGCGGATCGCGTGCCTGCTTCACGATGTCGGAAAAGTAGCTGTGCCGGATGGGATCCTTCTCAAGCCCGCGGCGCTGAACGCGGCAGAGACCGAGATCGTCAGGCAACATCCCGTCATTGGGGAAAGCATCTGTGCGCCGCTGAAGTCGCTGCGCCGCATCCTTCCGGTGATCCGGCATCACCATGAGCGAATGGACGGGAGTGGATATCCTGATGGCCTGTGCGGACACGAAATTCCGCTGATGGCGCGGATCCTCCAAATCGCGGACATTTACGATGCGCTCATCACGGATCGCCCTTACCGGGATGCGCTCTCTTCAGAGCAGGCCTTGGAAACTCTCAACAGGGAGGCTGGGTACGGCTGGCTTGATGATTCCCTCGTGGTGAAGTTCTCGCAGATCTGCAGATACGGCGAATACGTCCCGGTAATTGGAAGATCCATGCTGGCCTCCTACTATGCGTAGCGGCGCATCGTTCGTCCAGTAGTTCCACACATTGAACGAGTTATCTATCCTTATCCAAATTGGCGCTCGCTGAACCAATGCGTTCAGCCCTAAGATTCGCCCATCATGGCAACGGAGATGGCCGTTTCCCCGGTAATGCTGGAAGGCGAGTACGTGCGGCTGGAGCCGCTGGCGAAGGCGCATCTGGCGGATCTGGCCGAGGCCGGCCTGGACGAGGAATTGTGGCGCTGGATTCCCGTGCCGGTTCGAACGGTGGGTGAAATGGCAGCGTACGTCGAGACTGCCCTCGGAGAACAAGAGCGAGGAGTGTCGCTGCCTTTTGCGATCGTTGAGAAGGCCATCGGTCGTGCCATCGGAAGCACGCGTTATGGCAATATCGACCGTACGCATCATCGCGTGGAGATTGGCTGGACGTGGGTGGCGCGCGAGTGGCAGCGCACGGCCATGAATACGGAAGCGAAATATCTGCTGCTGAGGCATGCTTTCGAAACCTTGGGCTGCATGCGCGTGGAGTTGAAGACGGACTCTCTGAACGAGCGCTCGCGCGCGGCGATCCTGCGCATCGGCGCTCGGGAAGAAGGCACCTTCCGGAACCACATGATTACGGCGAGCGGGCGCATCCGGCACACGGTTTATTTCAGCATTATCGATTCCGAGTGGCCGGCGGTGAAAGCGCGCCTCGAAGCGACACTGCGTTCCCGCAAACGCTAGAGCCGCGCGGGCCGGATTGCGGCCCTACCTCTTGCGCAACGGCTCGCCATTCGGCAGCACTCCAACATCATCAACTGAGGTAAAATTCAGCGCGCATACAATCAGAGTTGAAGGAGGATCGTGGCTACGCCCGACAATCCGATGAACCGCCGGCGCAGCGAGCGCGTGATGCTGCAGATGAAAGTCACGGTGATCGCGGAAGACATCCAGCGCAAATCGCATCAAGAAGAGGCGATGACGCTGGTCGTCAACGCTCATGGCGGCCTGCTGAAGATGAAGATGGAGGTGCACGTCGGCCAGCCTATGCTTCTCGTAAACCTGCAGAAAAGTGTGGAGCAAAATTGCCGAGTCATTCGCGTGGAAGATACGTCGACAGAATATTTCTCCGTGGCGTTCGAGTTCGACAAACCGAATCCTAAGTTCTGGCCGGTCGTCTTTCCACCGTCGGATTGGGATGCTTCGCGCGCGTGATGCTGCGCCATGCGGCTTAGGCGAGCCGGAATTGCCTGCTCCTCTTTTTAATCCGTTCGCACCACCCTTTGACGACCGCAACTCTTCGAAGAATTCTGGGTTCAACAAAACGAGGGACAGTGTCCGCTTTGGAGGACGCTCTGATGAAGTATCGGATGAACGGCATTGGAGGATCGCCGCTAGTGGCGGCATCCGTTTTGATCTGCGGGCTGCTGGTCGCCGGTTGCGACGACCGCGTCGACGTGGTTCGCGATTCGAATATCCCCATACCCAAGGGGAGCACCTGGGCCTGGAAGCCTGTCGCGCCACCCAAGGACGCAGACCGCCGTCCCGTTGTATCGCGTGACGTGATCTCGCGCGGAGAAACCGTCGCGCGCGAACCCCACGCCAACAACGAAATCGTTCGCCAGCGCATCCGTACGGCGATTGAGCAGACGCTGTCGTCCAAGGGATTGCGGCAAGTCAGCGACCCGCAAGCTGCGGATTTCCTGGTGGATTATCACGTCGCGGTGCGGCGGCATGACATGACCGTGCAACGTGTGTACCCGGGCGGATACCCGGGCCTCGTTTGTGGCCCTTACGGATGCTGGGAATCGTGGGGCTGGGGCCCGCCGGAAGTCGGCTACGAAAATATTCGCTTCCGCGAAGGCATGGTGGTCTTTGACTTTGTGAAGCAATCGACGAAGCGGCTGGCGTATCGCGCGACCGGCCAGAAACCGCTGCACCGCGACACGTTCAATCAAGACGAGATCAATGAATTCGTCCACCACATGCTCGGGAAGTTGAAGACCAACGGGTAGGGTCGATCCACAAAGCTAAGGCAGCAAACCGAAGACGGCGACACTGTTTGGTGTGCCCACGTACACTTTCCCGTTGACGATCACCGGGGTGATGAATTTTCCATTGCCGCTGAAGTGGTCGCGGCCATTTGCGGCCTGGTCGGAATCGTAGAGTTCCTTGGTGAGATCGGTGGCATCGTAGGCAAAAAGAATGGCGCCGCTATTTTCGATGGCCCAGACGATTCCATTGGTTGTGCCGTTTGCGGAGACGCTTGGCGTCGTTCCCGGATAAGTGAAATTGTGAGTTGTTTGCGTTGCCGGGGAAAGTGCAAGTTTCGCGTTAGTGACCGGAAATGCTTTGAGGGCGTCGCCCACGGCACCAAAGTAAACCGTGCCATTGAAGTACGCGGGCATGGAAAAGACCTGCCCGCCGAGCTGGCCTGAAATTTCCTGATAGATCTGGTCCGAGTTTGTGTTGAACTTGCCCATGTTGTCGCGGTCCGCAACGTAAATGACGGCGTCTTTACCGGCGCCGACGGAGAGGTGCTTCGTGACGCGCCCCGCGTCTTGGGTGTCCGGCAGGAGAATCGCGCCGCCAGAGCCGAGATCCAGGTCGGCGCTCGATTCAGAAACGGTATTGTGCGGAGTAAAATAGTCCACCAGTTTGAGTCCCGCACCCGTCGAAACCTTCACAAAACAATTTCCGCAATTTGCGTTGGATGGGAACCCCTGAGCGTTCAGAGTGGTGTCAAAATCGCCGTTTCCCTCCAGGAAAAAGATGTTCCCCGACGAATCGGCTGCGGGCGCGGTGCCGGACATCCAGATTCCTCCTTCGCTCCCGTTTGGTACCAGATTCAAAACGCTCGTTTGGGCGAGGCTGTCCGCGCTGAAGGCCATGACCCATGAGGTGTACGGACGATTGTCGCAGTGAGAGGACCAGGTGGTGTAAATCTTTCCAGTGATTTCCAGAAGGCCGGGCCTCTCCTTGTATTGTTTGGGATCGAAGACGACGTTTCCGCGGGAGCTGTTGTCGCCCGTTCCAGGATAGGTTGCCGTGATCGTCTGCGGCCCGCCGAAGAGCTCCTTGCCTGTAGTCAAATCGAGCGAATGCAAACGCTGGAAATAGGTTCCAGCGGTATTCTTCGACATAGCCACGACGTAGATGGCATTGCGCACGCGGTCAATCACCGGCGTCGCGGTGATGCCAATTTCCGGCGAGACCTGGGTACATCCTCCCACTGGATCGCTCGTAGTTTCGCCGTTGCCGAGGGTTGACGTCTTCCACAGCAACGAAGCGGTCGCGCCCCTGACGGAGTCGGCGTCGAAGGCGTAGACGGAACCGTGTTCGGTCGCGACGTAGAGAACATTCTTCTTTTGTCCGCCGATGCTCACCTGGGAAAGATAGAGCGGCTGGGCTAAGCAGGGAACGAGACGCTAGGGCAGATTGATCCAGTTTAGCGAATACATAAAATACGGCCTAGGAGAAAACTGTAAGGCGATATTAGATTCGGCCTGTGGAATTGCACGTGAACTGCTGTACAGTCCTTGGCAAGCGCGTTGGGAGCAGGCTGGGGACCGCCATGGCTGGCCTGCTTGCACCTGCGCTTCCTTCCTTCTATTCTCAGGGTCCTTATGCTGCTGAAAGATCAGGTTGCGCTCATCACGGGTTCGGGCAGGGGAATTGGCCGCGCCATAGCGCATCTTTTTGCGAAAGAAGGAGCCGCGGTGTTTCTGACGGCACGCACGGAGAAGGAACTCATCTCCACAACGGCGGAAATTTCGCGTGCCGGAGGCAGGAGCGGATACGCCACGGCAGATTTATCGCGGGAATCCGATTGCATGCAAGCGGTAGAGGCGGCGCGAGAAAAGTTCGGCAGGATCGACATCCTGGTGAACAATGCGGGACATTATGGCCCTGTGGTTCCCGTTGAAGATTATCCGCTTGCGGATTTCGACAAAGTGATTGCCGTTCACCTTCGTGCCGCGTTTCTGTTATCGAAGCTAGTACTACCGGAAATGTACGCGCGGCAGTTTGGCGTGATCCTGAACGTCTCAAGTATCTCGGCGAAGGCGGCTTACGCGTGGGGCTCCGGCTATGCCGCGGCAAAGGCAGGGATGCTGGGGCTGACGCGGGTCACAGCCGCGGAAGGAGCGCGAAAGGGCGTACGCGTGAATGCCATCTGCCCAGGACCGGTGACGGAAACGCAGATGTCGAAGGATCTGGGCGCCGTGCTCGCAAAGAAAATGGGTGTGAACGAGGATGAACAATTGGCCGGCTTTCTGAACGGTCTGCTGCAGGGCCGCGCACAGACGGCAGAGGAGATTGCACGCGCCGCACTGTTCCTGTGCTCGGAGCAATCCAGCGCGATGACCGGCCAGTCCATCAACGTCGATGGCGGCGTGGCGTTCTACTAGGAAGACTCGGAATCATTGCATTTCGTTCTTGTAAACAGACCCGCCTTTCATCACGAACTTCACATTTTGCAGTTCTTTGATATCTTTCAGCGGATCGCCGCTGACGGCCACAATGTCCGCCCACTTGCCGGCCTCGATGGTGCCCACTTTGTCGCCCCAGCCAAGAAGCTCGGCGGGGACTGAAGTGCCGGCTCGAATCGCTTGCAGTGGGGTCATACCGTATTGCACGTAGTATTCGAATTCCTTGGCCTGGTTGAGCACCTTCCAATCAAAGCCGCCGGCGTCCGTGCCCAGCGCGATTTTTACGCCCTTCTTGATCGCTTTCGGAAAGTTTTCGCGCTGCAAGTCCGCCATCTTCGGCCAGTTGCCGCCGCGGCCTGGCGCCACGTACATGCCGACAGTGATCGTCGGTACCCAATAAATCCCTCTTTTAGCCATTTCGTCCATCAGCGCGTCGGTAAGCCCGTCACCGTGTTCGATGGTATCCACGCCGGCGCGCAGCGCAGCGGCGATCCCGTCACTGCCGATCGCGTGCGCCGCCACTTTCTTGCCGATGCGATGCGCTTCGTCCACGATGGCCTTTGCTTCCTCATCGGTGAAATTCACCATCGAGTGAAGCACTCCGTCGGCCTCGAAGTGGTACCGGCGGTCGGAGTAATACTTGATCCAATCGGCGCCGTACATCGCCTGTTCGCGCACGGCCTTGCGCGCACCGTCGGTTCCATCCACATACTGCACAATAACCAAGCAGCGGATACATTCCCGTGGGAGCCATCGCGCGTGTGGCCGCCTGCATGCGCGGGCCAGGCACTTCGCCATTGGCTATCGCCATCTTCACGTCCACATCCGCGTACATCGCGCCTTCCGTCTCCAGGTCGCGAATGGCCGTGAATCCGTGTGAAAGCGCGATCTGCGCGTTGCGCGCGGCGAGGATCGCACGATACGGAATCGATTCCTTCAGCAATTGCGCGTCATATTCCTCGGCTGTGATGTCTCCTTGCAGCAGGACGTGCGTATGGGTATCGATGAAACCAGGCAAGACTGTGGCCTTCGAAAGGTCAATCACGTCGACACCGGCGGATGCGCTTCCTCCTGCGACGACGGAGGCGATCTTGTCGCCCTCAATTACGATCAGCACATTCTCAAGCGGCTTATCGCCCTTCCCATCAATCAGCCTTCCCGCGCGGATAGCAACACGGTGTGGAGCCTGGCAAAGGGCGAACACTGGCATTACGAGACTCAACCCAAACGCAACAAGCGGACGGCGCATCAGAGAGTTCCTCCTTCAAAGCGCAAGAGGGTATCAGAAACAGGAACTTTCGTCGCCTCCTGAAAGTGCTCGACAAGACTTGAATTGCCGGAATCCAGGAACCCTCCATGCAAATATCGACAATGGAGCGGGCTTCGGCTAACATCTGCCTCGTGGAGTTCCGCAAGAGGGCACGGTGCGCAAATGTGCCGGAGGCTGGTTCACACTTAGATCGAGTTTTTACCTCCCTGCGGAAAAGATGTTTCTGCCTAGCGAAAGTCTTGTGGAGCTACGGGCATTAGGAGCTGCATCTCTTTGGAGCAGATGTGAGCCAATCGTCTCTGATTGATCGCAATTCCGTGGGAGAAGATGCGCGGCGCAGCACGCGCATCGAGCGGTCCATCCCCCTGATCGTTTTCGGTCAGAATCGCCTGGGCGAGCCCTTTGTAGAAAGAACGGTCTCGACCAGCCTGAACCTGCATGGGTGCCGGTATCCCTCGCGTCACGATTACGGCGTTGGATCGTGGATTACGTTGCAGGTGGTGGGATTGGAAGTCGAGCCGAAGCCCCCGGCGGTGCGCGCAAGAGTGCGCTCGATCCACACATCGCAAAGTTCGCGGGAATTGCAGCAAGTCGGCGTGGAATTGGAAAACCCGGGGAATGTTTGGGGGATTGTTACGCCTCCTCAGGATTGGATGAAGGTGGCGGGAAATACGGCTGTGGCGCAATTCGCAACGGCGGTCGCGCCTGCGCCGGATCCCCCGCCCCGGACGCTAAAAATCGACGAACTGCCGGTGAATACCGAGCACAAAATGGCCGAGGTCGCTACATTTCCTTCCCCTTCGCCGGTCGCTTCGAAGCCGCAGGCTCCGAGGGCGGGCGAGTCACCCCAACCGAAACGCGTCGTCGTTACGCCGGATGGCCTCATCGCCGCGTTGCAGGGAAAACTGCAGCACGCGGCAGAGAAAGCAGTGCAAGGGGCGATAGCGCGCCAAGTGGATGAAGCGGTGCGCGAGGCGCTCAGCTCGATTGATGACGTACGCAACTCGAGCGTGCGCGAGATTCAGGAACTTTTCCCCACGCGGGTGGAGGCGATGCGGCTTTCCTCGAAGGAGGAATTTACCGGCGAGATCGCCTCGCACTGGAAAGAACAAATGGAAAAGTACCGCGGCCAGGCGGAGGAGATGGCGCAGCGGCTGGAGAAGCAAGCGGCGGAGTTGCGGCAGGAACTGGCGAGGTCGCAGGAATTTGTGAAACGAGTGACGCGCGAAAGGGACCCACGGATCCAAGCGCGCCTGAACGAAGCGGTGGCCCAGGCTATATCCCAATTCGAAACGGCGACCGCCCGCTCCGCCGACCGCCGCTACCAGCTCATGCTGGAAAATACGCAAGCCGCAATACAGGAGGCGCTCCTGAAACTCGATGCGCGCTCCGCGGAAGTGCAAGCGCTGGTGCAGAGCGCAGTGAATTCCGCTCTTGCGACCTTCCAGCGGCAGACGGACCAGCATGCGAATGCCTTCCTCTCCGAGGCTAAGGAGCGAGCGGTTTCTGCCCTTGCCTCACTCGACGCGGAGAGCCGCGCCGCCTGTGATGCTCGTCGCCAAGCGCTGGAGACCGAAGTTGCCCGTTCCGCCCAGCGTTCCACGGATCAATTCCGCAAAGGTATGAAGGCTTTCCTGTACTCCTGTCTAGTGGCCGCCGTCAGTGCCGTGGATGAACATTCGAAATCCACCCTGGATGGGCTGGTCAAAGACAACGGGAAGACTCTGTTCGAAGCGGACGGCGAATCGCGGACTCAGGATGAAGGGGAAATTATTCCAGATCCCGACGTCGATCCCCTGACTCATTGATGGATGGACGATTGCCCGGAGAAGCCGGCGCTGCCAGCACATGCTCGGGACCGGGGACTCCTCAACAAATTGAGCGACGGGTTGATTCAACTTGGCGCAGCCGAAGAATCCCGAGGCGCTGCGGAACGAAATGTCATCTCCGACGCAAAAGAAAAAGAGCCAACCGCTCTCTCAGGACGGTTGGCTCTTTTTCTTCGTTCCTGTTGCCGCGGAGGCTGTATCAGCCCTGAAGGAGGCAGGGTGACAAGCTCTGCGTGCGCTCTGGCCAAGGCCAGAAGGTCTTTAAAAACTTAGCGGGCTGGCGCAGAACCCGGACGCCGAATCGCCCTGCGCGCCACGTCTTCGATCGTGTCGACGCCCTGCCGCATGGCCACCATGACTGGGTGCCGGCTGTCCGCGATGCGGTCCACGGCCAATGCCCACCCGCGGTGCAGCATGTACAAGCTTCCGATCGCAAAAGCGATGGCCGCAAATCCAACGGCAAACAGTGCGAACACCGCCAGCAATTCCCACACGAAATACATTTGCAGCGAAACCAGCACTGCCAGGAACATCCACATCCACTTTCGGCTCTCGTCCTTGGTCTTCATCTTCCCTCTGTTCCCGTTCCCCACTCGATCTAACACTGGCTGTTAATCCATGTTTCGCTTCATTGGTTCTTTACCACTTGCTTTGATGCTCGACACTGTCCGGAGGTTCTGATGAGTGTCCCTCCTACCTGTCCTATTTGACAGGTTTCGAGCTCCAAAAGCGATGGTACATAAGATACATTTTGAGGTGTAAACCAGTCTCCTAGTACCACAACTTCTCTAGATTATGTCTCTTAAATAATACAAAACAAATATGTTATACAAGACTCGATTTTCGCCCCAGTTTTCGCCCCTTTTTCCCTGTACTAGCTGTTGAAAACCTGTCCTTTCGTACAGGCCTTCCCGGTCCTCATGGTAGTCACTCCCTGTACCCTACGTTTCATGGCATACCGTATCAGCTTGGTTTCAAGGCCTTCCATCTCCTGATCCGCTTCCCTCCGGACTGCATGACCCTGCTGGGCAAGCGTCTCCAGTTTCCCCCGATGTTCCGTACGCCTGCAGGCGAGCTTGCTTTCATGCTTGAAACGGCCCATAAATGCAAATAGTTACCAACCGGTCTTGCCAGGGTTAACGAGGATCCACGGACTTGGCGATCGACAGGAAGACTTCGGGCTGCGTTACTGCGGCTTCAACCGACAAAAGAGGGCTGTTTTCAGGAAGTGCTTGCGGCAGGCTCCCTAATTTCCCTTTAGAGCGTAGCCCACGTCAAAGGGCAGCTTGCCATCCACGCGGAGGACTTTCACCGAACTGTTGATGGAATAAACGTCGAGAATTCCCACTGCCCCTGCTGCCCGCGATCTTTACCGCCACGCGGGACTCGTTCAGTTTCGCAATCGCCGCCTTGGGGTCGCCGCTGGGGTCACCGAAAAGTTTTTGCACCGCCACGCGCATCTCAGGAGACTCGGGGTTCTTGATAACGAGAGTGAAACTCTTTCCGTCCGGCCAGGCCTTCTGGATGCCCTTGCACAGCTTGATGAGGTCGGCCAGCGGGACGTCCGAGAGCTTGCTCCCCGCGGAAATGACCACCGCCAAATTCTTGATTGCAGCAACGGTCGAACCGCCGGGCATCGAAGCAATACATAAGAGGGCCGTGATTCGCAGCCATTTCCCGCGGGCGCTCTGCTTCATAACTCCCACGCTCACTTTCAGGCAGGTTACCAACAGTATGTTCACTCGTCGTCGGGCGGAGCAAGTACCGGTTTTTCGCCCTGTGTCCAACTGTGCGCCTCCTCGTTTTTGTCGTCAATCGGTTAACCCCTTCTTTATGATCACGCACACCTGTACTAAAGGCCAGTATCCCCGCGTCCGTACTCCGCGCTACGTTCTCAATCAGGGCTCATTCTGTTCCTTTGGGAAACGGAGACTGTTTTGCCATGAAACGTTTCGCGGCGCGCAATTTTCTTTTGATTTTCACTTGGCTCTTTGCCACCAGTGCTTTGGCGCAAGCTCCCCCTTCTCTCGTCGCAGAAACAGCAAATCGCGCGGCCAGGAAGTCCCCGCCCGTGACCTCCGTTACGCAACACCTCTTTGGCGCCATCCCTCTCTCCACGCAATCCAGAGAGGCCCGCAAATTCATCGAACTGGCATGGGATAAATACGAAAACTCAATGTATGACGACGCAATCGTGAATGCCCGTCATGCCACGGAAAAGGACCCGCAATCGGCCCTGAGTTATGCGCTGCTTTCCTTCGTGGCCAGGCGCGGTGTTCCCAATTCGGCGGCGCTGGCGAAAGCCAAATCTCTTCTCCCTCGTACCACATCTGACGAACAACTCCTTGTCCGCTGGATGACCAGCATTCAGGACCGCGACCTTCTTCCCGCGATCATGAACATGAACGACCTCCTGAAGCACTACCCTAGGGACAAGCATGTCCTTTACCTGACGGCGGAATGGCTGTATCTCCAGCAGGACTACGATCGGGCCCGAAAGATGATGGAGACGGCTCTGCAAATCGATCCAAATTTTCCCGCGGTCTTGAACAGACTCGGCTATGTGTACGCCGAAGCCGGTGAGATCGCAAACGCCGTCGCCTCCATGAAGCGATACGCGGAGGTGGAACCAGGATCCCCTAATCCCGAGGACTCGCTCGGCGAGGTCCTGCGAGCCTCCGGTGATGATCGCGGTTCCCTGGAGCACTACAGTGCGGCTTTGCAGATTGATCCCACGTACTTCGCCTCCCAGATCGGACTGGGAGACACGCTAACTCTTATGGGCGATTTCGACAGCGCACGAAAAGAATATGACCGCGCCTTCCAAATCGCGGAGAATCCGCGCGACGAACTCAACGCCAAATATCAGAAAGCGCTTGTTTATTTCTGGGAAGGAAACGCTGCCGAGGGCCGCAAGGAGCTTGCCGCTCTCTCCGAACAAGCGGCTGACAAAAAAGAACCCAACATGCAATTTGCCATCGCCTTGGGACGCGGCATGCTTGCCGGCAACGCTCAGGATGAACTCGAGCAGCTCGGCGCTCTTGCTGCTTTCTTGGAACAGCCTCTAGCCGGCATGAGCGAGTCGGACCGCGGGATCGCTCGCGCCACGGTTCTCCGCGAACGCGTGCGAGTGGCCGCGCTTAACGGCCTCTCGGACCTTGCGGCCAGCACGATCTCTAAACTCGAAGACCTTGCGACCTCTTCCCGCGATCTTGTCGTCGAAAATGCCTATGAGTCCGCGCGCGGCTTTGCCCTTTTTCAGCAAGGTGATTATCCAAGCGCCGCTGACGAACTGGCCACGGATTCCCGTTCGCCGCTGGCGCTCCAGCAACTTGCCATCACCCAGGAAAAACTGGGAAAACCCGACGCAGCGCAATCAACCCGCACGCTCCTGAAGTACCAGCGGGGACTGGCCGTCGAGTGGTTTTTGGTCACGCACCCAGACACCGGCAAATCTCACTAGGGTTTACTCAATCCAATTGCAATCTGCTCCGCCAGGTTCCGTCCATATGAACCCGCCCTAATTTCTCTCGATGTTGAGCTACGCCTTTTTCACCAGCCGCGTAATCCACACAAGAATCACCGCGCCGACAAACGCAACTATGATCGAGCCAATTATGCCTCCGCCTGGCCAAATGCCGAGCATTCCAAATAGCCAGCCACCAACGATGCCGCCGAGAATGCCAAGGATGATGTCCACCAGCACGCCGTACCCGCCGCCCTTCATCACTTGTCCGGCGAGCCAGCCGGCAATCAGCCCAACCACAATCCAGTAAATCATAGTCGCCTCCTCTTTTTCTCTTGCGTTGTTAAGGATAGAGACCCTGCTTGCGTACCTTTTAGAACGCGCCCCTGCCAAATGTCAATCGCACGCCGGTCGAGAGAAGCAAATCATTCTTCTTCAAGCCCGGCAGTGGATCGCTAAGGAAGCGGTCGCTGAAGGTGATTTGCCAGCTCAGCCAGTTTTTCAACTTTGTAGCCGCGCTGGTGTCAAACTGGTAGCGGTAGCTCCCCGTGTTGCGCAGGTTTGGATAGAACGCAAACCGCTCGCTCAGCGTCACCCGGCTACTCAGTTTCGTGTTCAGCTCTTCCCCAACCACGATTTCTCCGCTCTTGCGCGTCAGGCTGGCGGGCACCGTTGGCGGATTGGGCGAGAAGTATTCCTGTTCAAAGTCACCGCCCCCGAACAGATCGAACGTCGTTTTTTCCGTCTTGACCACGTGATACCCCAGGCCGCCACCCAGGACGTTGCGCAAATCGAGATGCTGGAAAGCGTCGTACTCGAAATCCGTAAACCCGAATACAAACCATTTTTCCCTCACGTTCAGATCTCCGCGGACGCCGCCGCGAATCGAATGCGCTGACGTGCTGCTAACGCCATTCACCGTACTTTTCGTATAGATGGCGTCGGAATAAACCGTAATTTTGTCGCGCCGTAACACCCTATGAATCCAATCCATCAAGAAACATCGCCGGACATGGGGATTTGACCGTTTTCCTGGTGGCCTTCCTGTATACTTTTTTCTTCCAGCTCCAGGGGAGAATAATGATTTCACATGTTCGTCCGTTCGTCTTGCTGCTGCTCGCACTCGCTCTAATCGGCGTCTCCTGCTCGAAAGCTCCGGGGCGGAATGATTCAACTTCCACGCCCCTCTCCCCATCCGGTGCGCGTCCCACCATCGTCTTCATGACCGACTTCGGCACGGCTAACGACGCCGTCGCCATTTGCAAGGCCGTCATCGCCGGCATCGCGCCCGCCGCGCGCATCATGGACATCACCCATCAGGTGACCCCTTATTCGATCGAGGAAGGTTCGCGCTTCCTGGAGGCCGTGTCCCCTTACTATCCCGCCGGAACGGTATTTGTGGCGGTAGTCGACCCCGGAGTCGGCACGTCGCGCAAAGCGATCATCGTCAAATCAAAGAAAGCCCAGTTTTTTGTTCTTCCGGACAATGGCCTAATCACCCCCGTGATGGATCGCGACGGCATGGATTCCGCGCGCGAGATCACCAATCCAAACTGGATGATTCAGTCCGCCATTTCTTCCACTTTTCATGGCCGCGATATCTTTTCTCCCGCAGCCGCGCACCTCGCCGCCGGATGGGATTACAATCTCGTCGGCCCCGAGGTTCCTCAACTCGTCCGCCTCACTCCAAAAATTTCCACCATCACCGACAAGGGCATCGCCGGCGACATTATCGGACTCGATGATCCCTTCGGCTCCCTACTCACCGATATTCCTGGAGATGAATTCAAGCAGCTCGGCTACAATCTGGGCGACAAACTCCGGATCGAAATCAACAGGAAATCGGTGACCCTCCCTTACGTGAAAACCTTCATGGATGTCCCCGTCGGCGATTTGCTTCTGTTCATCGATTCTCGCGGCCACGTTAGCATCGCCGTCAACCAGGGCAACTACTCGAAGAAGTTCAACGTCGAGCCTCCCGGCGCTATCTTCATTCCGCGCAAAGGCGCTCCTCTCAAGGAAAGGTAAATAGATCGTCATCAGGCGAACCGGCATGATTCACCGAAGGCACTGTCGATATCCGTCGCCGCCTATAAGATTCTAGGGAACTTCTCCCGCTCCCTGCCGTATCCCTTTGTTAGATCGTGCAATGTGTGTGCCCATTGAATAGGCACGATCAGGATGGGGTAGCCGATGGAATCCTTTAATAGCCAGCTAAAGCAGGTCCTGCGCAGGCTCGGCCGTGCCCCGATGTTCACGGCCTTCACCCTCATCACGCTGGCCGTCGGCGTAGGGGGCAATACCGTGGTGTTTAGTGTCCTCGAAGGCGTCCTTCTCAAACCTCTGCCCTATCCCAAACCCGATGAACTCATCGGCGTCTGGCATACCGCACCCGGCATCCAGATCACAGACCTCGACATGTCTCCCTCCGACTACTTCATCTACCGCGAACAAAACCGCGCCATGCAGGATATTGGCATGTACTCGGGTGACTCCGTAAGCGTGACAGGTGTCGCCGAGCCCGAACAGGTCCCCGCGCTGCGCGTCACCGACGGCACCCTCCCTCTCCTCGGCGTTCCTCCCCTGCTGGGTCGCAGCTTCACGAAGCAAGACGACTCGCCAGGCGCTCCCGAAACTGTCATGCTCACCTACGGTTATTGGCGCCGCAAATTTGGTGGCGACGCCTCCGCAATCGGCCGCAACATCGTCGTGGATGGCAAAAGCCGGCAAATCATCGGCGTCCTGCCGCAGCGATTTCATTTCCTGGACCGCGACGATCCCGCCCTGATTACGCCGTTCCAGTTTGACCGCAGCAAAGTCAACCTCGGCAACTTCAGCTACGACGGTCTCGCCAGGCTTAAGCCCGGCGTCACCCTCGAGCAAGTCAACGCCGACGTTGCTCGCATGCTGCCCATCGTTATGAGGTCCTTTCCTGCCCCGCCGGGCTTCAGCATCAAACTCTTCGAGGACGCCAAGATTGGCCCCAATGTCCGCCCGCTCAAGCGCGACGTCGTCGGCGACGTGGGCAGCGTCCTCTGGGTCTTGATGGGTTCGATCAGCATGGTCCTCCTTATCGCTTGCGCCAATGTCGCCAATTTGCTGCTCGTCCGGGTCGAAGGCCGCCGCCAAGAGCTGGCCGTGCGCGCCGCCCTGGGCGCTACCCGTCGCCGCATCGCCGCCGATCTTCTGCTCGAAAGTGTCATTCTCGGATTGCTCGGTAGCACCGTCGGTTTGGGTCTCGCTTACGCCGCTTTGCGCTTCCTTGCCGCCATCGCTCCCGCGGGACTTCCTCGCGTTCGTGAAATCGGCATCGATGGGCCGGTCTTGCTCTTCACCCTTGTGATTTCACTTCTCGCCAGCATCCTGTTTGGTTCCATTCCCATCTTCAAGTACGCCGGAGTGCGCCTCAGCACCGGTATCCGCGAGGGTGGCCGCGCTCTCAGCCAGAGCAGGGAGCAACATCGCGCGCGCAGCGTCCTCGTCGTCGTGCAAGTCGCCCTCGCACTCGTCTTATTAATCTGCTCCGGCCTGATGATTCGCACCTTCCGGGCCCTCACCAACGTCAACCCCGGATTCGTCGGGCCCGCCGCGCTGCAAACCTTCCGCGTCTCGATTGTCAGTGCGCAGGCGAAAGAAGACGAAAAGGTCGTCCGCATGGAGGAGGAGATCTCGCACAGGCTCGCCGCGATTCCCGGCGTATCGTCCGTCGGAATCAGCTCCAAGCTCCCGATGACGGGCCAAGGCTGGACCGATCCCGTCTTCCTCGAAGGCCGCACCTACACCGAAGGCCAGCTTCCTCCCCTGCGGCGTTTCAAATTCGTCTCGCCCGGATTTCTCGGCACTCTGGGCATGCCGCTAGTTGCCGGCCGTGAGATCACCTGGAACGACACCTACAAGAAAATCCCTGTTGCCATGATTTCTGAAAACGTAGCTCGCGAACTTTGGAACGACCCGTCCGCCGCGCTCGGCAAACGCATCCGCGTCAGCACCAAAGACGACTGGCGTGAAATCATTGGCGTCGTCGGCGATGTGTACGATGATGGCGTCGCCAAACCCGCCACCACCTCCGTTTATTGGCCTCTGATGATGGATCATTTCGAAAGTGATGATTCCTTTGCTTTCCGCGATGTTGCCTTCGTCCTTCGCAGCACACGCACCGGCTCGGAAAGCTTCTTGAACGAAGTCCGCCAAGCGGTCTGGTCCCTGAACCCGAATCTTCCCCTTGCCGATGTTCACACTCTGGACTTTTTCTATAAGCGCTCCATGGCCCGGACTTCCTTCACGTTGATCATGCTGGGCGTTGCCGGCGGCATGGCGCTGTTGCTCGGCGTCGTCGGCATCTACGGTGTGATCGCCTATTCCGTCTCTCAGCGCACGCGCGAGATCGGCATTCGTATGGCCCTCGGCGCGCAGCAGAAAACGCTCACCGGGATGTTCGTCCGCCACGGCTTGACACTGACGGGTATCGGTGTGGCTTGCGGACTTGCCGTGGCCATCGTCGTAATGCGCCTCATGGCTTCGTTGCTCTTCAAAGTGAGCCCCGTCGATCCGGTGGCCTACGGCGCCGCCTCCCTCGGCCTCGTAGCCACCGCATTTCTGGCCAGCTACCTGCCCTCGCGCCGCGCTACCACAGTCGACCCCGTCGAGGCCCTCCGCGCCGAATAACCTCCGCCCTGGTGGTGCCTCGTCCTGCATCACCTTCAGTTGGTGCTGGTTACCCTTTCGTTCAAACCATCAAGTATTTTCTCTTCTCTCACTGAGTACGGATAACTGAGGACTGGAAACCATTCCAGCACGTGGCACCAATCCCCATGAGTTGCATTTTCCTCTCGCTCGCCCAACAATGAACTCTGTATCTCGACAACGAGGTCCCGCCATGCCCGAAGCCGTCATCGTCTCCGCCGTCCGCACTCCTGTCGGCCGCGCCTACAAAGGCTCGCTCCGCGCCACGCGCCCCGACGATCTCGCTGCGCTGGCCATCAAGGAAGCGCTCGCCCGCGTTCCCGGCCTCGACGCCAAGGAAATTGACGACGTGATCCTCGGCTGCGCCATGCCCGAAGGCGAACAGGGTATGAACGTCGCGCGCATTGCCGCGCTGCGCGCCGGACTGCCCGTCGAAACCAGCGCGATGACCATCAACCGCTTCTGCTCCTCCGGTTTGCAGGCCATCGCCCTCGCCGCCGAACGCATCCGCGCCGGCTCCGCCGAA
>WNFJ01089843.1_pt2 | contig 22437 bp, 18 predicted proteins | sample 5400461 | NCBI WGS metagenome assembly WNFJ01 (sample SAMN13153349, study PRJNA577476) | soil metagenome | isolation source: 115 cm saprolite on Douglas fir-dominated hillslope | place: USA:California | collected 2013-09-17
CTTCTTGACGGCAATCCCGCCAATAATTTCCTGAAGCGCGCCCTCGTGTTCAATCCGGGCGGTGCCCTTACTGGCGCGCGCCACATCACCATCGTCGGCACGTACGCCTACATCCTCACGGACAAAGCTCTTGTCGTGGTCGACCTCGACAATCCACTCGCTCCGCGGATCACCGCAACCATCGGCGCGCCCGCGCTCAATGATCCGCGCGGCGTCGCTGTCCAATTCCGTTATGCGTTCGTCGTGGATCGCGACGGCCTGAAAGTTCTCGATGTGACGGAGCTCGCGCAGCCGATACCAGTCAGCAACGCGCTCGTTCCGCTCGAAGACGCTCGCAACGTCTACGTTGCGCGCACTTATGCTTACGTCTCGGCGGGGAAGCAGGGCCTCGCCATCGTCGACGTCGAGAAACCCGACGCGCCGAAACTCGATCAACTTTTCACGGCCGAAGGCCAGCTTGATGACGTCAACGACGTAAAAATCGGCATGGTCGCCGCCAGCGCATTCGCGTTTGTCGCGGACGGCAAGAATGGTCTGCGCGTTTTGCAAGTTCTCGCGCCCTGGGACGATCCCGCGCATTTTTCCGGCTTCAGCCCGCGTCCCACGCCTAAACTCATCGCCACTGCCCGCACGCGTGGACCCGCGCTGGCGATTTCGAAGGGCATCGACCGGGATCGCGCCGTTGACGAGTCCGGCAACCAACTCGCCGTCTTCGGCCGCCGCGGCGCACGGCCGCTCAACCGCGCCGAAATGCTCTCTCTCTACATTCATTCCCGCACCGGCGATTCTTACGCCGTCACAGACAATGCCGATGGTGCTGAAAAATATCGATCCACTCCGCCTTCATCCACTGCGAATTCTTTCGTTTCCTTGTTCGCGCGTGCCCGTGCCTGGATGAATTCTTTTCATTGAGGTGTTGCCATGAAACGCCGCAAATTCCTCTCACACGCAATAAGAAGTGCCTCGGCCGCGGTTTGCTCTTATCTGTTTCCCCATGCCCTTCGCGCTTCTCTTTCTCCGCAGGCCGGTGCGCCAAAGCCTTCTCTCAACAATTCTGCGCGGCCGCAGCTGGCCCTCACGCTCGACGATCCTACGCTCTCCCTGGGTTCCATACTGAAATGGCAGGAAGCCAACAGCCGAATTTTGAAAACGATCTCCGAGAAAAATGTTCGCGCCGCGCTGTTCGTTTGCGGCATGCGCGTGGATGAGACCGACGGCACCAAGCTCCTAACCGCGTGGGACCAGGCGGGCCACCTTATCTGCAATCATTCGTATTCGCACAAATTCTATGCCGAGCAGACAAGTTACGCGGATTTCGCCGTCGATTTTCTGAAAGACGAAAAGGTGATCGCTCCCTATCACAACCGCGCCGCACTATTCCGCTATCCCTTCCTGAAGGAAGGCGACACCGCGGACAAGCGCGATCGTTTTCGCGCGTTGCTGAAAGAGCGAGGCTACCGCGTCGGCCACGTCACCATTGACGCTTCCGACTGGTATGTCAGCCAGCGCTATGTCGATCGGCTGGGCAAACAACCCAAAGCGCCCATGGCTCCTTATCGCGATTACCTGGTCGCTCATCTATTGGATCGCGCGGCGTTCTATCGCCAACTAACGCTCGATGTCCTCGGCCGCGACGTTCGCCACACGCTGCTGATCCATTTCAATCCACTCAATGCTTTCGTGCTTTCGGATGTGATGAGCGCCTTCGAAGCAGCCGGATGGCAATGGATCGATGCCTCCTTGGCGTTTGAAGACCCCGTTTTCCGCAGCCAGCCGCAGACAGTTCCCGCTGGAGAAAGTTTGGTCTGGGCCCTTGCGAAGGAGACAGGGCGTTTCGAGGAGCGACTCCGGTACCCTGGGGAGGACGACGTCTACGAAAAGCCTAAGATGGACGCACTGGGGCTGTAAACGACTTCCAGGCATGGTCCTGATGGGCAGAGGGAATCGGCAGATTTTGGATTCCGTTCGAGCCTCTTTTCTCTTCTTCTTCGCCCTTGCTATCTCTTTCTAGTTGCGGAACTTGCCGCATTATGTTTGCCTTGGGCTGGATGCATCTCCTTTCCTTTTAACCTTTTATAGCTAGGGCACATCTAATCAAGGTATAATGAACTGTTCACACTTTTAACGCATAGCACCCATCAAAATAATTCGTGAGGGCAGCCTGGGGGAATGACGTTAAGGTGTAGTCGGAGGGTGGAGAGAGTTACCCAGGCAAGCCCACCACGAAGGTTAGCAGGAGGAGTACCAGTACATGACCAGACAATTTCTACTGGCCAGTGACTTCGATCAGACGCTCAGCTTTAACGACTCGGGAGTCGTCCTGAGCGAGCTCATCGGTTTTAACGGCTTCCACGAGAAGGTGCAGGGTTTGTCGGAGATGAACCTCGTCCAACAGGGCGCGGAGCTCAGCTATCTGATTCTGCACGACCCGGATTTCCGGCAAGTTCGTCGTGAACACCTCGTTGAGACGGGCAAGCGCATCCGCCTGAAGCACAACGTGGCGCTGTTTGCGCGCGCGCTCGACAATCTCGCCGAGGGCTATAAGTTTCATTTCAACGTGATCTCCGCCGCGCCGCAGGAGATTATCCAGTCGGCGCTCGAAGGCATCGTTCCACCGGATCACATCTTTGGCACGCGTTTTCGCTACAACGAAGCCACCGGTGAAGTGAATTCCATCATTCGCGCCTCGGCCGGCTGGGGGAAAATCACCGTGCTGGAAGAACTGCGCTCAAACCTCGGCATCAGCCATGACCAGATCATTTACATGGGCGACGGAAGTTCCGATCTGCCGGTGATGATGCACGTCAATCAGTACGACGGACTCACCATCGCGGTCTCCGAAGCCAAGTTCATCACGCGCGTCGCCAAGCGAACTGTTCTGAGCGACAACGCCATGAGCGTTCTCGTTCCCGTGCTCGAAAAGGTTTTGCACTGGGATTCCGCTCATATCCGCCGGCTCTTTGCATCCTACGGTCTGACGTTGCTTGAGTGGGACAAGATGCGAACCGACCGGCTGACCATCCAGGAATCCGCCGAGCACGTTTCCGTAGCCGCGGCTTCACAGGCCAACGCCCAATAAACTATTCCATCGTGCGTTTTGATATAGAGGGCGGAGATTTACCTTGCGTTCAAACGAAAGGTGACTCCGCCCTTTCCTTATTTGTTCTTTCGGAGCAAAATCCTCGTTCGCTGCTACAGTCCAGACGACTAGAGGAGAACCCATGCTCCGCACCTGTTTGAAATTTTCGTTGCTCGCGGCCGCTTGTTTCCTTCCGGATGCTTTATTCGCGCAAACAGTCTTACCCTCCAAGGTGGATCTTACTCAGCCGCAAGATTACGTTCTCAAACGTGTTTCGAGCGCGGATCCCACCGGAGGAAACGCGGATTTTCGCCAGATCGATCCTGGCGGCACCCTCACACTGTTGGACGCTAACGGGCCCGGACTGCTGACCCACATCTGGATCACCGTTGCGAGTCCCGAAGCCTATCACCTCAAGAAACTTGTTTTGCGAATCTATTGGGACCAGGAAACGGCGCCGAGCGTGGAAGCTCCGCTGGGAGATTTCTTCGGCCTCGGCCTCGGCGAATACCATCGCTGGGAATCCGAGCTTCTCTCTGTCGGCAGCGACAAAGCCTTAAACTCCTTTTTCCTCATGCCATTTCAAAAGCACGCGCGCATCACGGTTTCGAACGAAGGCCAGCGGAAGGTAGACGCCTTCTATTTCAATCTCGACTATCGCGCGTACCAAAAGCCTTTCCCGCCCGAAACGCTCTACTTTCACGCGCAATTCCGGCAGGCGCAGCCCAATCACGGCTGGACATCCGACTGGAAGAGCAATGGCGATCCTAAAGTCGACGGTAAGTCAAACCTCGACGGCAAGGAGAATTACGTCTGGCTGGACGCGACGGGCCGCGGACATTTTGTCGGAGTCACCATGTCCGTCTTTCAGAATCAGGATGGCTGGTGGGGCGAAGGCGATGACATGTTTCTCGTGGATGGTGAATCCCGACCATCCATCAACGGAACGGGTTCCGAAGACTATTTCCTCGGCGCCTGGGATTTTGGCGGACACCCCTTCTCCTACCGGCTTTACGGCGCTCCGCTTGTCGGGGAAGAGCGCGCCGGAGGCAAATCGTCCGTCTACCGCTTCCATCTCGCTTCGCCGATACCTTTTACGAAGTCGCTCCGCGCCACCATCGAGCACGGTCACGCCAATCATCGCTCAGACAACTACTATTCCGTGGCTTACTGGTATCAGACCGAGCCACACGCCGCATTTGCAGCGCTTCCCACGGTCGAGGAGCGGATTCCGCATCTCCAGCTCGTCGGCGGCCCCGGCAATCCAGCTGTTGTTCATCCGTAATCGGCGGCGTACCGCCGACCGAATCTCGATTCCTGTAGCGCCGGGCCGTAACCACGCATCCTACACGTCTGTTACACTAATGCGCTTCGGAGGCTCACATGTCCAAGAAATCCATCCTCATGATCATTGGCGATTACGTCGAAGACTACGAAGTGATGGTCCCGTTCCAAGCCCTGCTGATGGTCGGCCACACCGTGCATGTGGTCTGCCCCGGCAAAAAATACGGTGAAATGGTTCCCACCTGCATCCACGATTTCGAAGGCGACCAGACCTACACCGAGAAGCGCGGCCACAATTTCGCTCTCAACGCGACCTTCGATGAGGTCAAGCCTGAAGAGTACGACGCACTAATGATTCCCGGCGGTCGCGCTCCGGAATACATCCGAACGATCCCACGCGTCATCGAAATCGTCCACCACTTTTCCAAGACCAACAAGCCTCTCGCTGCCATCTGCCATGCCCCTCAAGTACTTGCCGCCGCCGGAGTCTTAAAAGGAAAGAGGTGCAGCGCCTACCCAGCCACCGGCCCTGACGTTACCTTGGCCGGCGGCACGTACGTCAATCTCCCCATGACCGATGCCCTCGTGGACGGCAACCTCGTCACCGGCCCGGCGTGGCCCGCGCTTAATTCCTGGCTCGCCAAATTCCTCGGCGTCCTTGGAACACGCATCGAAGCCTGATGCAAGGCACTGCCTTTCGTGGCAACTTAACAGCCATCCACAAAGCGGCCGCGTGTCGATTATCTTCCGATGGGCCGCATGCGTCGTATCGCGTCTGGCGCCAGGGATAACAAAAAGCCTTCAATGGCAGCACGGTTCCGCTGATAGCTCACGCCTAGATAAATCACGAGCAAGCCGATCAGAGTCAATGCCAACGGGAAAAGCATGGAGTCCTTAAAGATTGTGTAAGACAAGTGTCCCAGATATCCAAAAACTCCAAATGCCCCGAAAACCAAGAACGCACGTCGTTCGAGAAAAACCGCGAGGAACATTAGCCCCACATTGATCAGGCAATACAAAAATTTTCGCAGCTCGCTTCCACTTTCCATCAAAGATAGCCCGCCCCAGAAGGCCATCAATCCGAAGAGGTAGCCCCAGAATGCGAAGTCTTGTCTTGTCCGCCGATCAACTAGGTAGGAAACCAGTAGAATCATTAAGCCAAAGCATAGCGAGACCCACAGCCGTTCATTCCACGAAAACTCTTTTCGGCCGGCCAGCATCGGCGTCAGGTCCATCGACATGTACCAGAGCGAAAAAGCGATGGGAAACGTAAGGAATGGGAAACGTACGAAATACAAGGCGATAAGTCCGGTGATGATAGTGCCGGCTTCCATCAAGAGCCAGCTTGCGCGCACCCAGATGTGAAAATCTCGAAAAGTACCGGGATCGCCTCGGGGCCACATCCCAAGCATCCGCTCAATGCCATAGATGGCGAGAGGCGTCATCCACACCGCGAGCGTAAACAGGAGCCCGCCCGGAACGGCCAGATTATCGCGGAACCACAGCGTCCGTCCGGCCATAACGAAGAGGGCTGCGTAGACCGCGGAAATTGCAAAAATTCCACCACCGCCGTACCGCTCCCAGCCAAGGGTCATGAACCATCCCATCGCGGACATCACCACGAGCGCGCCGAAGTAATAGGCTACATGCGCCACGTCGAAGGAGTGGCGCGCCGCGTTCGGTTTTTCCAACCTCGACCAGAGCGCCGCAGCTTGATCGGCATGCAGTACACCTTCTCGCACGGCAGAGTCGAGATCTTCTCGCGTGATTTTCATGGCTACGCTCCAGTCCACTCCGTTAGAACGAACAAAAGGCTCGAACTTGCTCGCCGGATGTTGACTCGATTCTCCTCTTTTATCCCTCGTGCTTCCATGTCTCGTTTCCGGCTCATTGCCCAATGTCTTGGGTCCCACCGCAAAACCGGCGGATGAATGCAAGAGAAACACCAATCAATTCCGCGAATTCAACGGCGTCAAAAAATTGATTCTGCCTGCCTCTTCCTAAAAACTGTTTCAGAGGGGATAATTCTCTGTTTGGCATCGCACGAAAGGGCGATTCGAGAGCTATGGCAAACATCAGCAACAAGCGAGGCGTCATCGGCATTCTCACTGGAGGCGGCGACGTTCCTGGTCTCAACCCTGCCATCCGTGGCGTGACTCTTCGCGCCATTCGCGAAGGCTATCAGGTGATCGGGATTCGTCACGGCTGGGCAGGCCTCGTGGATATGGTCCGCGAGAAGGATTACGACAACTCCGACAACCTCTTCCTTCTCGACGAAGAGACCGTTGACCGCGCCGGCCGCACCGGCGGCACTTTTCTCCATTCTTCCCGGACCAATCCCGGCCGCGTCGCCAAGTCTAGCGTCCCCACCCATCTCAAGGACAAATTCACCGCCGAAAAGAACGACCTGACGCCCGAAGTACTGAAGAACCTAGCTTGGCTCGGCATTGACACTCTGATCCCTATCGGTGGCGACGACACGCTCAGCTACGGCGTTCGCCTGCACAAGGAAGGATTCAAAGTCATCGGCATTCCCAAAACCATGGACAACGACGTGCCCGGCACCGACTACTGTATCGGTTTCAGCACTTGCGTCACCCGCACCATTCAAATGGTCAACAGTCTTCGCACCTCCGCGGGCTCCCACGAGCGTTTCATGGTCATCGAAGTCTTCGGCCGGTATGCGGGTTTCACCGCTATGCTTCCCACCATGGCGGGTGCGGCCAATCGTTGCGTCATTCCCGAATATAAATTCAATATCGAGCGTCTCACCGAACTGCTGGTTGCCGACCGCCGCAAAAATCCCAGCCGTTACTCTATCGTTCTCATTTCCGAAGGTGCCATGTTCGAAGGCGGCGAAATGGTTTTCGAAAGCGAAGCCACCGATGCCTATGGCCACAAAAAACTCGGCGGCATCGGCGAAATCGTCGGCGAAAAAATTAAGGAAGTTTCCGCCAAATTCAACAACGGCAAGAAAATCGACGTCATCAATCAGAAGCTCGGCTACCTTGTCCGGTGCGGCGATCCCGATGCCATTGATTCCATCGCTCCCATGGCTTATGGCAATCTCGCCCTCGACCTGCTACTGAAAAACATCAGCGGCCGCCTCGTTGTCCTCAAGAACGGCCACTACGACAACATTCCCCTCGAAACCGTAACCGCCACCAAGAAGGTTGTCAACGTCAAGGAGCAATACAATACGGAACGCCTTCGCCCCCATTACGCCAGCTTCGAGATGCGCCCGCTCTTCCTGATGACCAACGAAGTGCGCTGACGGGTCGCCATCTCGGAAATCTGCGCGAACACTCTTTCCTTCCGTCTCGGGTCCGCACGGTAGCGCCGACATCCCTGCCGGCTCTTTTGCGCGTCCGGCCAGTTACTTTAAATGGCTGGAAGCCAAGTGGAGGTACCGCGTAGAGTAATAGAGCGCAACAAGGAAAATCGCAAAAAATACTACCGCCGAAGTTCTCATCCCTCTCGGTTCCTTCTCTTTATCCAGCAAGTCGGCGATCGCCGCACTCAGGAAGAAGGCTTGCAGCCCTGTGAGAATGCTTGCTGCAACTTCCACCAGCGCATATTCATGAAACAGCGCGACAACGAAAATCGCCCCGCTGATCCCTGCTGCCACGACACTCATCAACACCGTCAGCACGTGTCGCTTCATCGCGCCCATCGGCCTCCACGCCGCCCGTTCCTGCCCTTTCATCGCCATCGATTCTGGCGAGTGCGTCCCACCGCTGCGCTTGGCTTGGCTCTGGCACTCACATTGTAGCGAAGGAAGCGTGGTCGTGCTGCCGGCATCGCTTGTAACGGAACGCGCGACCTCCTCATCCAATTCCATCAATCCCAACGAGGAGAAATTCATGCCAAAACATCAACTTGGAAAAGGCGGTCCAACTGTTTCCGCCATAGGTCTCGGGTGCATGGGCATGTCCTTTGCTTATGGCCCTGCTGATGAAGCGGAATCGCTCCGTGTTCTGCGCCGTTATATGGAACTCGGCGGAAATTTCCTGGATACCGCCGAGATCTACGGGCCGTACACCAATGAAGAATTGCTGGGCCGTTTTCTGCGCGAGGTAGCCCGCGATAGCGTGGTCATCGCCACCAAGTTCGGGTTCCGCATCAAAGCCGATGGCACGAGAGGCCTTGATAGTTCACCTGGAAATGTACGGCGGGCTTGCGACGCCAGTCTTAAGCGGCTCGGCATCGAAACCATCGATCTCTTCTATCAGCACCGCGTCGATCCGAACGTTCCGATTGAGGAGACCGTTGGCGCCATGGCCGAACTGGTTTCGACCGGCAAAGTACGCGTGCTCGGACTATCGGAAGCCGGACCTGAAACGTTACGGCGCGCCGCCAAGGTTCATCCCATCGCTGCGCTGCAAACTGAGTATTCGCTCTGGTCCCGCGACGTGGAAACGAATGGCGCCCTGGCCACTTGCCGCGAGTTGGGAATCACCTTCGTGCCTTATAGCCCGCTCGGGCGCGGCTTCTTAACAGGCACGATCCAGAAGCTCGAGGATCTTGATGCCGCGGATTGGCGCCGGACGAATCCGCGTTTCGGACAGAAAGCCTTGCAGGCGAACCTTAAACTGGTGGACACCGTGAAAGAGCTCGCCGCCAAGAAGGGCTCGACCCCAGCACAGTTGGCCCTCGCGTGGGTTCTTGCTCAGGGCAATGACCTCGTGCCTATCCCTGGCACCAAGCGCGTTCGCTATCTTGAGGAGAACATGGGAGCACTCAACGTGAAGCTCACCGATAGCGATCTGAAAGAAATCAACGCCCGCCTCGCGCAGATTGAAGTCTTCGGCGAACGCTACGCGCCCGATATGATGGCCCTTGTCCAACACGCATGAGCGTCGCCGATCACGTCGCCCATCAAAGTTGAGCGCGCGCCCGCCACAGCAGGCTGGCGCCCTGCTCAAGCATGCCACTTGTTTTTATTCGTCAACATGGCTATTCGCCAATCGCAGCGGATGTCTAGCGGCCACCAGTTCGCAACGCCGGTAGCGTGAATTTCGGCGTCACTTCCTTGCGCTTCGACCAATCGTGGTAAGTGTGGCACTCGAAGCAACGCGATTCCGCGTGCTCCAGCCCGGGCGCATGACACTTCTTGCAGGTCTCAATTTCTGGCAGCAACACGTCGCTCGCTTCCGTGCTGGTCAGCGCCTTTGCGTGACAGCTCACGCAGGTGAATCCTTCATGCGCCCCGTGATCGAACCTCGCATGCGGCATCCAGCGCAAAGTAATGTTTGCCGGCGCGATGTCAGGCAATTCAGCCGAAGCGCTGGACAATTTATTGGCGTCACTGTCTCGGAGAGCCGAAAGTTCGATTTTTGCGTGAGAGCTTTTCGCAAAAGGCGTGAGCGTGTGGCACTGCTTGCAGGTTTTTCGCCAGAGCAGATCTTCGGCATCGGCGATGCGCTCCGTCACCCATTGCGCTGGAGTGAGGATGCGAAACTCCGGAGGAAGAGGCCTACCCGTAAGGTCACGGTTCGGATCGCGCCGTACACGCACTTCGGCGGGATGCGCGGCTATGTATTCGCGGAAAGTTTTGAGTAGAAATGCGTGTATGACTTCCGGCTTGTCGTGTGGGACGCCTTCGCTAAAATGCTTGTCAAATGTGAGCAGATGACATGCCGCGCACGCATTCGCAAATCTTACCGGGGCCATAAACTCTCGCCCGGTTTCTGAACGCGGAGGCTTCGGAGTTTCGGCGCGAACAGACAAAAACTCGTCGCCATCTTTGTAGCTGACGGATGCGGCGCGGTACTTCGGGTCGGCGTACGTCAAATCCGCCTCGCTGGCAGTGACGCGATGGCAGTTGTTGCATTCGAGCTGGACGTTCGGTCCGTTCGGGCCGCGGCGAATCGGCTTCATGTGGATGCCGTGATTCAATTTAATCGTGCTGGAATCACTCGTGGCGACGCCCGCAACGGAACGCAATGCCGCAATTTCGGGATGGCCATCCTCGAGGGTTCGCATGTGCGATGCGTACTGCGTCGCGCCGCGGCTCGTCCGTAAGTCACTGTGACATTCCGCGCAAGCTTGATTGCTAGCAGCCGCGATGTTAATGCGCCCGCGGTGTTCGGTGTGACACGTTGCACACGCCATCGATTTTGTTGTGTTGGCGTGGTGAACCGGGTCATCGTGGCAGTCCAGGCAAGCAGAGTCGATGACTTTAGCGGAGAATTGGCCGGCTTCCCTCAAGTGGCAGGCCGAACATTCCTTATCGAGGACGGCGTGCGGCTCGGACAAACGCCCACTGCTGTAAACGCGCGAGTCTTTCAAGACAGCGTGTTCCGCGATCCAGACCAGCGCGAACAGCGGCAACAGGACGCTGAGCCAGAATTTCGCGCGCTTCAGCGGCGTCGGCCTCTTGAAATAATTGAGGTCGATGCGCTGCGCAAGTTTCTTAGTTGTTCTCGTCCTCGCCACTCGTCACTCACCACTCGCCACTTCCTTAATATCGCAACGCCATAACCGCGTGAATGGCGCCAAGCAAAATCAACGCAAGCGAAAGTGGAATGTGCAGTAGCAGCCAGCCGTGCAGCCAGTGGTGCAAGCGTTCCTGGCGCGCGAGCTGCCGCGCTTCGTCGCAAATATCTTCGAGGTCTGCAAGCGTGACGTGCGCTGCCGCTGGCAGCACTGTGCGCAGTCCGGCGAACGTGCTGCTGGCCTTCGCGGCATCGCCAAGACGCTGGGCATGTTGTCTCGAATGCTCCAGAAACGGACGCATCTCGTCTATGTAAAATCGGCGCAACGGCGCGCTTTCTTCTTCGTCCAACAAAATAATTTCGGGAGCCGCCGCCACTGCAGCGCTCGCGCCGGCGCTAACTGCCGCGGAAGTGCGCAGCGGGACTGCGGACGCGGCCATGGTCCGCAACGCCGTAAAACCTCCCGCGCGCTGGCCTTCTTCGTTCGAATGTTTTGAAAGTCCCAAATTGCCGCAAAGAGATTCGATCGCGCGATCCGCCTCTACACGCAGCAGCTCTCGAACGCGCCCGATCTCGTCGTAGATCGTTTCGAGGGGCACGTCCGTGGTCATCACGCGCGGAATATAATGTTGCAGCGCTGCACCGAATACTCCGCTGAACACCGTAATAATAAGCAGCCACATCAGGACACGCGTGAGCATGCCGCCGAAATGAAATCCGCCGTGAAAAAGAATCATCGGCAGCGCGAGTAATCCGAGCCAGAGATGTCCACGCATCCACGCTTGTGCACGGCCGACGCGCCACGTGGGGACGCGTTTACGCGCGCCAAGAAGCGCGGCAAAAATCATGAATCCGAAACCGATGACGCCGAACGTAAGGCCAATGGTGCTTCCGCCGCGCGCCCCTTGCGGCGATTCGAATACACACAGGATGTACACGACCGCCGATATCGCCAGGATCGCCAGCGATGCGAGAGCCCAGCCGCGTTGCGTGCGGTCCATCCTCATTTCGCGCCGCCCTGCCCCAGCATGTCAGCAAAAAATGTTCGCGGATCAACGCGATGCGCGGCGTCGTGCGGGCACGCATAAACGCAGCTTGGTTCCTTCAGGTGTGTGCAAAGATCGCACGAAGTAGCCTTTTGTTTGATGGCGGCTTTTTTGCGCCCGGACCGCTCGGGATCATCCACCATCACTTCGAACGGATGCAAATTGATATTGCCGTAGGGACAGTTCTGCGCGCACAGCCCGCAGCCGATGCACCAATCTTCAATAATAACTTCTAGCGAGCTGCGCCTTCGAATCGATCCGACGGGGCAGCCGACCATGCAGAGCGGATCGCGGCACTGGCGGCAACTCGTGGCCACAAGATATTGATCGAAGCGCAATCCATCGCGAACCAAGCGCGTGACGCCGTCGTGCGCGTCGGCGCAGGCGTTGACGCAAGCATCGCAGCGCGTGCAGTTTTGCAAATCCAGAATCAGTAGGCTCTGCGCCTCCATCAATCCTTGCGACAGAAATTGATCGATGGGAACGTTGTGAACCATCTGCATGCGCTGCTGATTTGCTGCGCGCCGTTCGGCGGCCACGGCTTCGAGGCCCGTTCGAACGCTGGGGAACCGCGCGACCATGTCGCGGAAATCTTCGCCCGAGATTCGCACGAGTTCGACGTGATCGAGCGCCGTGCAGCTCGCCGTTCGTACGCCTCCCCCGAGCAAACCGATCTCGCCGAAATAATCGCCGCGCGAAAGATAGGCGAGTACAAGCTCGCCTCCGGAATAGTTCTCCGAAACTTTCACGAATCCGATGCGAACGAGATAGAAGCTGTCAGCCGGGGCGCCTTGCTGAACGATGACCTGGCCGGGCGCGAAGCGCTGCAACTCCACGCTTTCCTTAAGATGTTCGATAAACTCCGTCGAAAGGTCCGCGAACATAGGCACGCCGCGAAGATGATTCTCGAGAGCGCGGCGTCGATAGGTCTGATCGAGCTGCGAGCGAAATGTTTTGTTCTTGAGCATGATGTCCAGAACGTTGCGCAGCATTTCGAAGGCCACCACATCGGACTCCGCGATCACCGTGGCGGATCGTGGGTAAAAATTCATGCAGGTCATCTCGCCGAAGAGATCGCCAGGCCCGAGTTCGGCGACGGGATTGCCGTATGCAAGATCGACCGAAGCGTCGATGGGAATGGTCCTGTCGCGCGCTTCTTCTTCGCGCTTGTCTTCTTCGCGCGCGACAAGCGTGCTGGTCAGCCTCTTAAAAAATCCTTTTGCGCCGCCTTGCGTTTTGACGTGCGCGATGGGCGTGGAAATGGAAACTTTGGCCCGCCCTTCCAGAATGTAGAACGCCGTGGAACCGAATTCACCTTCGCGGCAGATAACTTCGCCTTTGCGGAAGCGGCGCTTGACGATGGCGCCACGATTGAGCTCGAGGAACGTTCCGGAAACGCCCTTGAAAACGGGGATCTGCAGCAGATCCTCGGCTTCGAATCCTTGCGCGCCAGCTCCGGCTGCGATGGCCGTGCCCACAACGCTTTTGTTAGTCAGCGCGCCGGTAGGGCAGGAGACCATGCACTCGCCGCAGGAGATGCACGTGGAATCCCCCATGGGCGAGTTGAGATCGAAGGCCACGCCCGCGAAATAACCCTTGCCCATGCGGCCCAGGACGAAATTGTTTTTGATTTCGTCGCAGCCGCGGATGCAGCGGTCGCACAGAATACAGGCGTCGTGGTCAACCGCGATGGCCAGCGAAGAATCGTCCTTGCCGCGCGCGACCGTGCGCTTTGCAAAGCGCGGTTGGGCAGCGCCAGCGGCTTTCGCGAGCGCTTCCAATTCGCAGTCCCCGGAATTCTGCTGGCGCGCGCACGGCGAAGGATGATCGGACATCATCAATTCGAGAAGAGTCCTGCGCGCAGCCAAAACTTTTTCGGAATTGGTAACCACTTTCATGCCCGGCTCAACCGGCCGGACGCAGGAGGCTGCGAGAACGCGCGCTCCGGTGTCCACAACACACAGGCGGCAGACGCCAACGGGAGTCTGGTTTTGCAGATGGCAGAGCGTGGGGATAGTGATGCCGTTCATCCGCGCGGCATCGAAGACCGTTGTGCCTGCGGGCACGCGGACAGATTGGCCGTCGAGCGTGATGTCAACAAGGCCGATAGGCGTGGTTACGGTCGTCATCTTACGGGCGAATCCCGACGCGCTGGACTTCCCCGGCACGCGCGGCGGAAGTGAAGCAGATTCCGCTGGGACATTGGCTCTTCAATACGTGCGCATCCACTTCCGCGCGAAAGTGTTTCAGCACCGATTGAATCGGTGCCGGAACGATCTGGCCAAGCCCGCAAATCGAAGTGAGGCTCATGGCTTGCGAAAGTTCGTCAAGCAGCGCGAGGTCGGCGCGATATTGCGATTCGCCTACCCCGCCTTGCGTCCATCGAACGAGCATGTCCGCCATTTTCTGCGAGCCGACGCGGCAAGGGACACACTTGCCACAGGATTCGTTGCGATAGAAGCGCACGGCGTTCAGCGCCATGTCTAGCATGCAAGTTGCGTTGTCGCAGACCACGATGGCGCCGGAGCCGAGCATCGAGCCCGCTTCGGCGAGAGCTTTGAAATCGAGACGAACATCGATCATCGAAGCGGGAAGATAGCCGGACGATGGTCCGGAAGGCGCGAAGGCTTTGAGTTGACGCCCGCCGCGAACGCCACCAGCGTGATTAAAAATAACCTCGCGCATGGGCACGCCCATGGGGACTTCGAAAATGCCCGGGCTAGCAACGTGGCCACTGACGCCGACGAATTTCAAACCGCGCGAGCCGCCTGCGCCTTGCGCGACGAACCACTCGACGCCGCGGGTAAGAATTTGCGGCACGTTTATGAAAGTCTCGACGTTGTTAATGACCGTCGGCTTTTGCCACAGGCCGATTTGCCCGGGAAACGGAGGCTTATTGCGCGGCTCGGCGCGATGGCCTTCGATGGCTTCAATCAGCGCGCTTTCTTCGCCGCAAATGTAGCCGCCAGGGCTGACGAAAACCTCCATATCGTAGTCAAGATCGCTGCCAAGGATTTTTTTCCCGAGAAGCCCGGAGCGATAGCACCGGCGAATCTCTTCGCCGAGAATTTCTTCCTGAACATGATATTCGTGGCGAATATAGAGGAAGCCGCGCTTCGCACCGGTGACCAGACCGGCGATGATCATGCCTTCGATGAGCAGATGCGGCAGGTTGGTCATGATGAAGCGGTCCTTGATGGTGCCGGGCTCGCTTTCGTCGGCGTTGCAGACAATGTATTTGACTGGATCGGGCTGCTTGCGGACGAGATCCCACTTCATGCTCGTAGGAAATCCGGCGCCGCCCATGCCCTTCAGTTCGGCGGCTTTGAGTTGCGTGAGAACGTCGTCCCAGGCGCGCGATTGCACCAGCTTGCGCGCGACGCCATACTTTTCGCCGTCGCCATACGGATCGGCCTTGCACGCGATGCGCGCCCGCTCGGGATGTGGCTCGTGAATGTCTTCGCCGCGGATCGCGCTGCGGGCAATCTGTTCTGCATCCGCGGCAGTGACATCCGTGAAGATGTGATCGTTGATGGAAACGGCGGGAGCACGATCGCAGCGGCCGAGGTAGGAGACGTCGCGAATCTGCACGTCGGGCGGCGGCGAATTGGCGAAGCGGCTCTCCAGATCGGCGCGCAATTCGCAAGCGCCATTAAGATGGCAGCTCATGTCCGCGCAGACGCGAATTTCAGCTTTAGGCGGCGGCACGAGATGGAAATGGGGATAAAAACTCGCGACGCTGTGGATTTGATACAGCGGCGTCTGCGTGCGTTGCGAAAGACCTTCAAGTTCCGCTTTGGGGAGAAAGCCGTGGCGAAGCTGAATGGCCCGAAGGTCGTCGAAGATCACGGCGCCCCGTCTCGCGCGAAAAGCGCCGCCATCATTCTCAAAAGATGCGCGGCGCAAAGCGGCGTGCTGAATCTCCTGCATACTACTGGCAGCGACGGCGGGTGTAAATAGCTTGCGTTTGGCTTTTCGCGGCGCGGCGCGAAAAAGGTAACGCGGCCCGTTGACTTCGGCGCGGCGCAAACGATATAAGCAAGCAGACTTACCGGCACACAGAATGCGCGACGCTTCCAATTCCTGCATGATTCGCTTGGTCTTCTGCGCTTTGCTCATGACCGTTCCGGCTTTGCTTTCGGCTCAGGATGAGCGCAGCAAATATATTGGACCGGGCTCGTGCGCGGCGACGAGTTGTCACGGAAGCGTGAAGCCCATCGCGGGCAGCCGCATTTTGCAGAATGAATATTCGACGTGGATCATTCAGGACAAACACAGCCGGGCGTATCAGGCGCTGACCGGAGACGTCGGCGAGCGCATGGCGCGCGTCTTGAAGCTGGGCGCGAAGGCCGAAGACGCTCCGAAATGCCTGGCGTGCCACGCGCTCAATCCGGCCGCTCAGCAGCGCGGACGCGTGTTTGAAATATCAGAAGGCGTTTCCTGCGAAAACTGCCATGGTCCGGCGTCGGGCTGGCTGGGGCCGCACACGACGCGAGCGTGGGCGCATGAAAAATCAGTCGCGCTGGGAATGCACGACACGCGAAACGTGATTCACCGCACGGAGAAATGCCTGGAATGCCACCTGGGAACAAAAAATAAATTTGTGGATCACGAGATGATTGCCGCGGGACATCCGGATCTTTTTTTTGAGCTGGATTCGTTTTCGGCGGTGATGCCGCGGCACTGGAAGACGCCGCGCGAATCGGAGCCGGGCAAACCGGTGGAGGACGCCGCCTGGGTTGGGGTTCGAGAATGGAGCGCCGGCCAGGCGGTGCAGTTGCGGGCGGCGATGGAGCGGCTGACGTGGCGCGCGAAGAATGAACGTTTCGACAAAAAAGATGCGTGGCCGGAGTATTCCGAGCTTTCCTGCGTCGCGTGTCACCACGCTCTGGGGCCGGCGAAAGACAGTTGGCGGCAGGAACATGGATACGTTGGCCGGCGTCCGGGCGATCCGGCGTGGAACAGTTCGCGTTATGCGGTGTTCCGTTTGCTTGCCAAGCAGATTGATTCGGCGAACGCGCAGGACCTGGACCGTCAACTGGTTCTCGTTTCCGACGAGATGAGCAAGCTCAATCCGGATCGCAACGCGGTGACTTCAGCGGCATCGGCGGCAGCTCCGCTCGCACAGCGGATCGCCGAGCGCCTGGCAACGATACAATACGATCAGGCCGTCGCGCTGCGCATGCTGCAACGCATTACCGATGACGCGGAAAATATCGCGCTGGCCGACGAGCGCGCTGCGGAGCAGGCAGCTATGGCGCTCGATTCGCTCTACATCGCTTACAGCAAAGACGCAAAACCCGCAAGCGCCGCCGAAGTCCGCGCCGCCATCAACGGCCTCTTCCAGCAACTCGAGAATCCTTCCTCTTACAACGCCGATCAATTCGCTTCTGCCCTTCGCCGCATCCGTGGGCTGCTACAATGAAACCCTGGCATTCCTGATCGTTCTGTTCTGGCTTTCGTAGCAGATGGCGTTATACTTGTGTGACTCATTCCACGGTTCATTAGAGGCACTTATGAAGGCATTTCCGCGAATTACTGTGAACCCCAAACAGATGACTGGCCTGCCCTGTATCCGTGGCCTACGCATCCCCGTCGCAACCGTGGTCGGCATGGTTGCTGAAGGTATGAGCCACGAGAGGATTCTTGAGGCCTATCCCGATTTGGAAGAAGAAGATATCCGCGAGGCGCTCCGATATGCAGCGGAGGCGGTTCGAGAGCGCGAGCTGCCTGTTTCTGAATTGCCTTGAAGTTTCTGATCGACAACGCGTTATCTCCGATCCTGGGTTTCCATCTTCGCAATTTGGGACATGACGCCGTCCACGTTCGTGACTACCAAATGCATGCTTCCGACGATGAAATTGTCCTGTCTCGGGCCGTCCTAGAAGAACGCATTCTGATCACTAAGGATACTGATTTCGGAGATCTACTGGCCGAGAGCGGTTCTGCTGAGCCTTCGGTGATCCTCTTTCGCCGGACTTCGGGAGAGCCGGACGTGCAATTTGAACTCTTGCGCAAAATACTGGCAGGCTTGGGGGATACTTTGCGCGAGTGCTGCATCATTGTGATCGAGCCGCGAAAAGTGCGAATACGAAAACTTCCAATAGGCGGCTTTGACGAATGAACCCGTATGAAACATGGTTTTGTGGATCGCGGTTCTGGCGATGGGTGACGCGTCGGCAGCTTTTGCCGTGGATTTTGCAAGGCTCAGAGTTGCGCGAGCACGTGCTGGAACTGGGCGCCGGGCCAGGGGCAGCGACGGAGGAGTTGGGGCGACGAGCGGGGCGCGTAACCAGTCTGGAGTACGACCACTCGTTTGCAGAGAAGCTTGTCGCGCGAAGTAACGGTCCGAACGGAGCTGTGATTCAGGGCGACGCGGCGACGCTACCGTTTGCAGATGACACGTTTTCTTCGGCGATCGCGATTCTCATGCTTCATCATTTGCGTTCCGGCGAGCTGCAGAACCAGGCGTTTGCGGAAATTCGCCGCGTCCTTCGACCCGGCGGAGTGTTCCTCGCGTTTGAAATTCAGGACGGGTGGCTGCACCGAGTAGCTCACGTCCGGAGCACGTTCGTGCCGGTTGCGCCGGCTTCGGCGTTAGCGAGATTGACGACCGCGGGATTTTCAAAGGTAACCGTCGATTTCGGGAACGGCGGTTTTCGAATCCGCGCGATCCGCTAGCGAGAAAGCTGAACGCCTCACGCGCGGCGCGTTGACGCGGTACGAACGCGGGCATAGCATTGTCAGATGTTGAGAGGGAGTCACCAGAAATTTCCCGCCGGACCTTCCGAAGGGCTCAGACGTTGGTCGCTCGGTCCGCTGAATAACAGTCCCCTGGAATATTTCACCGAGATCGCGCGAGAATTCGGCGACATCGCAGGACTGCGCATTCTCAATTTCAAAACGATTTTCATCAATCATCCCGCCTTGATTGAAGAAGTCCTGGTCACCAACGCGCGCAAGTATTCGAAAGGCCGCGTCCTGCGCGCGAACCGGCACGTGTTTGGCGAAGGCTTGCTGACCAGCGAGGGAGATTTCTGGCTGCGGCAGCGGCGGCTGGCGCAACCGGCGTTTCACCGCGCGCGAATCGCCTCTTACGCCGCGGCGATGGTGGACTACACGCAGCGGCTCGTGAGCGGGTGGCGCGACGGGGAAGAGCGCGACGCGCATCAGGAAATGTTGCGGTTGACGCTGCAGATCGTCGGAAAAACTTTATTCGACGCGGACGTCGGGCGCGACGCGCAAGGAGTGGGAAAATCGCTGGAGCTGCTGCTGGAAATCGGCGCGAATTTTCGGCGCACGATTTTTGTTCCCCACTGGGTGCCGACTCCTGCGAATCTGCGCGTAAAGCGGGAAGTGGCGCAGATCGAAAAAATTCTTTACCGGATTATTGCGGAACGCCGCGCTTCGGGCCGCGATGCCGGCGATCTGTTGTCGACGCTGCTCGCAGCGCAGGACGACGACGGTTCGAAAATGACGGACCAGCAGCTTCGCGACGAGACGATAACTTTATTTTTGGCCGGCCACGAGACTACAGCCAGCACGCTTTCCTGGACGTGGTGGCTGCTGGCGCAGAATCCCGCGGTGGAAGCAAAGCTGCATGCGGAATTGGATGCTGTTCTCGGCGATCGCGCTCCTTCTCTCGATGATTTGCCAAAACTTGTTTACACCGGGCACGTCATCACCGAATCGCTGCGGCTGTATCCGGTAGCGTGGGGATTGGCGCGGCTCGTTGTCGAAGACCACGAAATTGCAGGCTACCCGGTGACGAAAGGAATGGGCGTGGCCATGGCGCAGTGGGTGGTACATCGCGACGCACGGTGGTACGACGCGCCGGAAAAGTTCCGGCCGGAGCGATGGGAAAATGATTTGATGAAACGATTGCCACGGTTTGCGTACTTTCCGTTTGGCGGCGGGCCGCGCCAGTGCATTGGCAATGCGTTTGCGCTGATGGAAGCGGCGCTGATTCTCGCGACGATCGCCCAAAAGTTTCGACTGCGATTAGTGACGAATCATCCCGTTGTGCCGCTGGCGTCGATCACGCTGCGGCCGCGGCATGGAATTCGCGTGACGCTGGAGGCGCGGCAGCGAAACGAAGCAGTGAAATTTTTCTCCGGCGAACAATCGGCCGTTGCGGATTAAGTCTTTCCTGCCCAAAATGCGGATTAATTTTCCCTCCCAAGAAAAAACTGCAACAAAAAATTCGATGTGAACCAGGCCAGCTACCGGCTTGTGGCGAGCGGGCCGAGTTCGGAGCGCGTCTGCATCACGCGACGAAGTATGGAGTCGCGCGTGACGATGCCAACGATTTGCGGCGCGCCGTCGCCAGCGCCGCTCACCACCGGCATCTGATTAACGTCGGCGCTCAATAGGCGCTCCAGCAAACGCAGGAGAGGCTCGTCCGGCGAAGTCCAAAGAATTTTTTCGCGCGGGATCATGGCGGACTGGACGGAGTTGTGGACCCACTCGTCGCGCGGGACGGCGTTGAGGTTGTGAACGTTCATCATGCCGACGAGGCGGTCGTCGCTGAGAATGAGATGGTAGCGGCGGCCGGTGCGCAGCACTTCGGCGCCGTATTCTTCCAGAGTGATGTGCCCGGCGGCGGTGGGGACTTCCTTGCTCATCACGTCGGCGGCGCTGAGGCCGGCGAGAGTTTGCCGGACGGCCACTTGAGCGACGCTCTCCTGCGCGGCGTTCAAAATGAACCAGCCGATGAAGGCGAACCAAATCCCATTTTGAACGGAGCCGTGGAAGGCACCCCAAGCGCCGGAGAGGATCATGGTGTAGGCGATTAACTTTCCGCTGGCACCCGCGACGCTAGTGGCCTTCTCGAAATTTTTGGTGACTCCCCAGACCATGGCGCGGAAGATTCGTCCACCATCCAGAGGAAATCCCGGCAAGAGATTGAAGAGCGCCAGACCGAGATTGGTCCATCCGAGCCATTTGGCCATTGCTCCGACCGATTGGCTGTAAGGGAAGAGAATCGCTAATCCAAAAAATCCGCAGGAGAGAAAGCCGCTGGCGAGCGGCCCGGCGATGGCGATGTTAAATTCCTGAATGGCCTTGGAAGGTTCGCGCTCGATGCGCGCGAGGCCACCGAAGAGAAACAGAGTGATGGAAACGACGCGAATCTTGTAATGCTGGGCCACGACGCTGTGGGAGAGTTCGTGGAAGAGCACCGAGGCGAAGAAGAGCAGGCTGGTTACGATGCCCACGGCATAATGCTGGGTGTTCGTCCAACCCGGATGGTCCTGTTTGAACTGCGAGGCGATGATCCAGGTGATGGCGGCAAAAATGAAAACCCACGTGGAATGCAAATAGATCGGGATTCCGAGAATTTTGCCGATGCGTAAGCCTGATCCGCGATTCATGGGTGGTCTCACGGCTAGCGTAGCACAAGATTTCGACGGAAGCGGGAAGGCGAAGGCTGGCATGAGAGACAAGGAATTTCCCCTTCGCGAAGCGCCCCGACCGAATCGCGGGATGAGCGTGCGGAAGTTGCGGTAGCCCCCACCCGGGTGATTTTTGGCAAAGAGTGCGAAATCGCTTGAAAAGAAATGAGTTGTGATTTTCGGGAGTGCAAAAAAGTGCAAAAGAGTGCGCAAGAATGTGAAAAGAAAACGCTTGAGTGTAGTGACGAGTGACGAGTGGCGAGTTCCGAATTGGGAAGAATCGGTATACACCCCGGCAGTTTTCGCAAGAGTGGCAAACAAAGGACTTACAGCATACGGAACTTGGAAGAGTGTACGGAATATGGGAGATGGGAGCAGGGGAACAGTGGAGAGGTAAAGGAAGGGGAGCGAAAAGACAGATAGCGCGGGACTTACCGCTTCGATGGAGGGTGGAGCGAAAAATCACAACCCATGCTAACACGAAACGCTAATTCTGTCAATAGCTAACTTAGTGGTACTAGACCTTCAGAAGCCCTGGGAGGCGTAAGTGGAGGAAAAGAAACAAGTAACGCCGCCTTCGGCTCTACTCACCACAAGCTATGTGGAACCGACGGGTCGGGCAGGAAAATTCGTTTCAGGATTTATCGTTCGAGCCCACCGTCCTGCCGCGCGCGGGCAGATGCGAGCGTGCCATAGGCTGCCGCCGGCATGGGGCCAAGGAGGGGTCGGATTGACAAGAAACGGCCGGATTGACTGGCTGGGCCCTCCAAAAAAGAAATTGACAAGTAACATTGTGTTATAGTTTCCGCGAGACTCTCCCAAAGGTTTATTGTCTCTCCCCCTAGACTCGAAGCTGCTCGCTGCGGGTTGGCTTGGAGCTTCGATAGCCCATTTTCACAGACCTGGAAAAAGGAGGCATAAGTTATGCATTTAAGGGACAGCGGAGTATTTGATGTGGCTCCCTCGGAGAAGATAACTTTTACAGTGTCAAGGAAAGACCCTCAGAACAAAGCTGAATTTGCCCCTGACAACTTCGTCGGCGGCTCCCAAAGCCAGCCGGACCCCCAGACTAAAATTTGGACCGGGGCCGCGCCGACCATGGACAACGCGGAGTGCACGATGACCATTACGTTTGACTTCACTGGGAACACGCCCGGCACCTTCGATCCGAACGACAAATATTTCATTGAAATACAGGG
>WNFJ01183362.1_pt2 | contig 22435 bp, 24 predicted proteins | sample 5400461 | NCBI WGS metagenome assembly WNFJ01 (sample SAMN13153349, study PRJNA577476) | soil metagenome | isolation source: 115 cm saprolite on Douglas fir-dominated hillslope | place: USA:California | collected 2013-09-17
CCGCCACAAAAGCCGCGACGCGCCTTAACTGTGCGCACTCGCGGCCAACTCGTATTGCGCATCGCCCTTTGATTTGGAAATCTCAGCGAGACGATCGAATCTGCACGCGACGGAACTCGAGGCCCGCGAGAGGGGCGAATGGAAGCGAATAAATCTGCCGACCTCACACCGCTGGCCGAACGATGGCTGCGCGATTTCAACGAGGCGCCCTGGCGCAGATATATAAGCGCGCTCAGGGAGCGCGAACTGCTGGCCAATGTCGACGGGATAATGGTCGACGCCGGCACGCTGTTCAAGACGCATTTTCGCTGCGACACCAGAACGTGCGCCGGAGTCGATCGGGGTCCCGGTATCGAATCCTGCTGCACGGACTACGACGTCGAGATCACGCCCGAGGAGCACGCGCGAATCGTCGAGCACGGCGACGCGGTGATCGAACTGCTGAGCCGGTACGACGGCGAACGCGTCACGCCCGGCCGCACGATCGTCGAACTCTTCCTGGAGTCGCATACGATCTCGCTCGCCAAGGAAAAGGGGCGCTGCGCTTTTTCTTACCGCGACGGCGGCGGTCAGTTGCGCTGCGGACTTATTGGCGCTGGAAAAGGGCGTCCCCGTTCCTTCGATCAAACCGCTCGCCTGCGTACTTTTTCCGATCGTCATCTACCGCTTCGAAAATGGCGAAACCTTGCTGACCGCGACCTCGCGCGAGACCTCGTCCTTGTTCGGACGGGAGAAGGATTCCGAGCTTCCGTGTCTGCGAGCCGAGCAGGGCGACCCGATGTTCATCGAATGCCGGATGGCGATCGAGGCCGGCTTCGGCGAAGCTTTCTACCAGCGTCTCGCGCAGGTGGCGAGCGAGTTCGAGCAAGCGAAGCGCCGTCTAGCCTAGTCGGACCAGGCGTGCGTTATCCGCGAATTCGCCTGAGTCACAGAGCCTTTCACTACCAGTGCGCCCGACTGTTCGGACGCCATTTGTAGCCGTAAATCCGCAAGAATTACCGGGCAATTATAGCGTGCGAACGCGCGCGATTCCGGCCTGTAACCGAACGGCAGACCCTTCGTATCAGGTAAACGGAGGGACTGTGTATGGATGCAGCAAAAGTCGCGGCAATTGCGTCCGGGAACCAGGGCTTGACTCAATCCAGGGGGCGAAAGATCTGGCGATATTGCGCTGGGACCGTTGCGCTGGTCGCGACGCTTTCGCTGGCCGGATGTTACGGCCCGCCGCTCAGCACACGCGCGGAAGGCACGCTGATCGGCGGAGCAGCCGGTGTCGGCGGCGGCGCGCTGGTGGGATCGGCGGTCGGTTCACCTCTTGCTGGCGCCGCGATTGGCGGCCTCGGCGGTGCCGGCCTTGGCTACCTGATCGGCAATGAGATGCAGCACCAGGAGTACGGATACGGCGGATATGGTGGATACGGCAACTACGGCCGTTACGGCTACGGCAGGTACGGCGGTTACTAACAGGTACGGCGGTTACTAAGTTGACCGCACCGGCGTCAAAAGCGTCGGCTTTCTAAACGCTCTCGCGAAAATTGCCAGGCTGCATCGTTGTCATTCGGGCGCGATGCAGCCTGTTTCGTCTCATCCGCTGGCCTGCGAACGGCCGGTCGCTCAAAGATCTAGGAACGTAGGTCGGCAGAGCCATGCTCGCCTGATGTTCCACCAAAACCATGTCGCCGAAAATATGTCACCTGTGGTACAGCTTTATACGCTGATTTATGTATGAATGAATTCGGTAGCCGCGCGGGAGTCACAGGGAACGCGCGACAACAGGGAGAATTGTAAGAGATGAGTGTGAGATGGACTGAGTCTGTCCGACTTTATGTTCTTGGTGCGCTTGTGCTGGCCGGATGTTCGAATGCGGCCGTGACGCAGCAGGCCCAGCGCGGGCCCGCCGACTATGATCGTCCCACCCAAATCGTCGTCTATCCCTTTGCCGCCGATCCGGCCGAGGTTACGCTCAACCAGAGCATCATCCAGAAAGCCTACCGCGGCGCGACGGGTGACAACGAGAATGCGGCTCAGCTTCAGATCGCGCATGACACCGCGCAGGCGATTTGTGAGCAAGTCGTCTCCGACCTGACGGCGAATGGCTACAACGCCGCATGTGCTCAACGCGGAACCTTCGTAGCTGGCGGCAACATCCTTATCGTTGATGGTGCGCTGACTAACATCAGCGAAGGCAATCGGTTGCGTCGGCTGGTAGTCGGTTTCGGCGCGGGATCTTCGACCCTGGACAGTAACGTGGCGATGTACCAGCGCGTCGGCGGCAATTTGAATCAGGTGCTCACGTTCAGCACGCACGCCGATAGCGGCAAGATGCCGGGAGCGGCGGTGATGGCTCCGGTCGGCGTGGCTGCGGGCGGGGGTGCGGCGGCAATCGTAGCCACGAACGCGGCCGTCGGCGGGGCCAAGACCTACAGTTCATCCACCAGCAGCCTGGCCAAGAAAACCTCGGATCAGATCGTCAAGACCGTGACCGACTATACTGCGCGGGCCGGATGGCGGATGCAGTAGCGCTACGGATCCCAAAACATAAAATCGCCAGATTTCTTCCGCATCAGCTCTCACTTCTCGCCGGCCGAGCTCCGCGTCACCACCAGAATCCTGAACGTCCCCGCCACCGGTGTCGGCCGCGGATGCGCACTGCCGGCGCCCGCTGGTGGAAACGTCAGATCCGCCGTCGGCAGATAAACGGTCCCGCTATGCCCATCGACGGCCATCGTGCGCGCGCCCATCTCAGTCTTCGCCGTCTCCGCCAGCTCGAACTTGTCCGCGGACACTTCCCGCACGATCGTCAGCGTCCCGTCCGCGCAGCTCGCGAAAACCATCCCGTCGTCAAACGCTGTCGCGTCGACAACCGCGCCGATCGGAAAAGCCGCCACGATTTTTCCGTCGTCCGCGTTCATCACCACCAGCTTCTTGTTGCGACACCCGACGAAGAGCCGCCGCGACCCGCGATCCATCGACATCCCGGTCGGGCGCTGGCCCGGCCCGGTCGGCCATCGCGCGATCACCTTCATCTGCTTCGTATCGACGACCGCAACCTCGTCCTTGTCCGCGATGTTCACGAACACCTTGCCGAGCCCGTCCGCCACCGCGAACTCGGGCGACCCGCCCAGGTCAATCGTCGCCGACGCCACGCCGCCTTTGGGGTCCACGTCCGGCGCGATCGCCACCATTCGATGCGCGTCGCCGCAAAACACCAGCACCCGATTGCTTACTGGATCGTAGATGATCGAATCCGCGTCATTCGCCGCAGCGATTTTGCCTAGCGCCGCTCCACTGTTCAGGTCAAAGACGATCACCGCGCCCAGCTTGCCATCGCTGATAAATCCGCGCCCGGCCGCGGGAACCAGCGCCACGCCATGAGATCGCACCTGCCCGGCAATATCGTGCACCGCCTTGCCCGTCGCGATGTCCAGGACCATCGTATGCGTGGTGCGCGTCACGTATAGAAATTTGCCGGCCGCATCCAGCGTCACGTAATCCCAGCCGCCTTCGCCGCCAAGTTTTATCGTCGAAGTCAGCTTGTATTCCGGCGCCGCCGCCGCCCGCGCCACGCCATTCCACGCAACACAGCACGCCGCCAACACGGCGCCAACCATGGTGAGCACGAAGAGCCGAAGCGAAGAACTTTTCATGTCGGCGAAAAACTCAGTCCGCCACCAGTTCATGGAGGATACCGTCTATCGCCGGGATGTCGCGCGGATTCATCGGTGCCATATGTCCCCAGATCGAAGATATGACGCGGCACTTGGCGCCCGGGATGTGTTGCGCCTCGTACTCGCTGTCCGCTGGCGGAAAATAGCGATCGTTATCCACCGGCGCGACGATGGTGCGTGCCTTGATCGCGCCAAGCGCGGCCTCGAAATTGCCGCTGTAAGCCGGATTGTTGCTGATATCGCAGTGAAGCCAGGTCCACAGCTGCGCGAGCAGGTTGTTCGCGTCGCAGCGCACGAAGAACGGCTCCCAGAAATACGCGACGTGCTCGAGGTAGTCGCGTGCGCCGAAAGCGCGATAGACCTCGGTCCGGTAGAAAGGCTCCGACGTTCCCCAGCCCGCGTAGATCGCGGCGAAGGCCTTCAGCCCATCGACGGGAGGCCGCTCATAGAAACCACCCGCGAAGACCGGATCCAATTCGAGTGTGCGCTGCAACGCGAGCAGGAAGACTTTGTTGAATGACGCCGTTCTGGCCGAGCCTGCGATTGGGCACGCGGCGCGCACCATGTCCGGGAATTGCGCGGCCCACTCGAAGGTCTGGCACGCGCCCATCGACCAACCGGTCACGAGACGGATACGCGCGAGGCCCAGCTTCTGAGTAAGCAAGATCTGCTGGAGACGGACATTGTCGTGGATTGTGACCTTGGGAAAACGGCCACGCTCGTTCGGCGGCGGAGAGTTGCTGGGCGACGAGGACAGTCCATTGCCCAGCAGGTTGGTCATCACGATGAAGTACTTGCGCGGGTCAAGCGCGCGGCCTTCGCCGACCATGAAGGTCTCGATATCGTTGTGCGTTCCCGTGTACCAGGTCGACACCAGCACCGCGTTATCACGAGCCGGACTCAGCGTCCCGAGGGTCTTGTAAGCCAGCCGGGCCATCGGGAGCAGCCCTCCCCGTTGCAACTGGACGTTAGGCACCTCGAGGACTTCGTAATCGCTCATCGCTATCTCCCACTTTTTTTGCCGCGGTCATGTTTTTTGCGGCAGTCATGCGTCGCCGGCTTTTTTTGAATTTCGGCGATAACCGCTTATATCAGATTTCAGCCTGAACCTGGGTCTGCGGCCTGCATCATCATTACGATCATCGGCGTTGACGAACCGGTAATCATCGTTGGTAAAGTAGCTGACGACGGAGAGCGGATTGCGGACGCGGCATGGCAACGCCGCGACCATCAATCATCAGGGAGGTTCAAGATGAGCAGGCTATTGACCGTCGCAGCGGGACAACTTGGTCCAATCGCGCGCAACGACAGCCGCAAAGCCGTTGTCCGCCGGCTGATCGATCTGATGCGCCAGGCGCACGAGATGAAATGCGAGTTGATAGTCTATCCAGAGCTCGCGCTGACCTCGTTTTTCCCGCGCTGGTGGATGGAAGATCGCGAAGAGATCGACAGCTTCTTCGAACATGAAATGCCGGGACCCGACACCCGCGCGCTCTTCGACGAAGCGGAGCGCCTGAAGATGGGATTTTACCTCGGCTACGCGGAACTGGTGGTCGAGGACCACCAGACGCATCACTACAACACCTCGATCATCGTCGATCGGGAAGCCCGCATCGTTGGCAAGTATCGCAAGATCCATCTGCCCGGCCACGCCGACCATCGGCCGAACTATCCATTCCAGCATCTCGAGAAGCGCTACTTCGACGTTGGCAACCTGGGGTTTGGTGCGTGGCGCGCATTCGACGGAATCGTCGGGATGTGCATCTGCAACGATCGCCGATGGCCTGAGACCTATCGGGTGATGGGCTTGCAGGGGGTCGAGATGGTGATGCTGGGTTACAACACGCCGACCCACGTGCCATGGATGCCGGTGTACGATCATCTCACGGGCTTTCATAATCACTTGGTATTGCAATCGGGCGCTTACCAGAACAGCACGTTCGTGGTCGGCGTGGCGAAGGCGGGGGTGGAGGAGGGATGCGAATTGGCGGGCGGCAGTTGCATTGTCGCGCCCTCTGGAGAGATTGTCCTGCGACCTCGATCTCTCGCGGGCCAACAAGGAAGGACTATTCAATTTCGCTTTGAATCGCGTGCCGGAAGCCTACAAGCTAATCACCGAACGCCGTGGAGCGATACCGCCGGCCTGACTGCCGGCGCTGCCATTTACGCCGGCCCGATCACTTAGTATCCGCAGGCGACGGAGGCATCGTATCGAATTCAGGGAGGCTTCCCTTGAGCTCATCCCACGCCAGACGATTGCGCGCAAATAGGATGGCCTCCGGCTGAAATACCGACGGGTCGTCCAGGGTACCGACATAAACGGTGACGGTCTCGGGAGCCATGTCGGGCGTGCCAAAGAGGAGGCTGCCACAAGTCGGGCAAAAGTTTCGAGTCGTCCTCAGTCCGCTCGTTCCCTGTACCGTGTAGCTCTTGGGCTTGCCGGTGACTTTGAAAAACGCCTTCGGCATACCCATAACCGGCACATGCCCGGTTCCGGATGAGCGCTGACAATCGCGGCAGTGGCAGTGAACCGCAAACAGAGGCTTTCCCTGAGCCTCGTACCGCACATCTCCGCACAAACACCCGCCCGTCATCGTCTCCATATCAACATCGACCCTCTAGCTAGATCTGATGCGCGTGGCGGAAAACACCACTAGGCGAACTGCCGATCGATATCGACCTGGTAGCCATTGGCAAGGCGATTCGTTTCGTTCGCCATCCCAACCACGGCCATCACTTCGCCGAGCATGGCATCGGTCATGCCGGCCTTGCGCGCGCCCGCGGTATGGGAGCGGATGCAGTATTCGCATCCGTTGGTCGCGCTGACCGCGATGTAGATCATCTCCTTGACCAGCGGATCGAGAGCGCCCGGCGCCATCACTTCCTTCACGCTCTCCCAGGTTCGCCTGAGTGTCGCCGGATGATTGGCCAGCGCCTTCCAGAAATTGTTAATCCAATCAGTTTTGCGGGTAGCCATGATGTCGTCGTAAACGGCCCGGACCTCCGGGCTCGCTTCGTGATATTCGACGAGCTTTACGGTCGCCATGCTGCCTCCGCGTTTGCCGGGTGGTCGGAGAGATAGTCACTCGTCTTCATTTACTCATCTTCGGAAAGCGCGCGAAACCGCCGCTCGTATTCTTCGCAGGTAACTCTTACGGCGGAGAGATCGTGGCGCAGGAAGGCGCGTCCAACGGCCTGCTCGAATTCGTCGAGAAGCGCCTCCGCGCGCGCGGGCGAGAGCTCTTCCCCCAGCGCGTCGATTTCGGCGAGCGCGGCGCGCAACAACCGGTTAGCCTCTGCTTCTTGCCACGGTTCGTTCAACTTAAAACCTCGATGGATCGAGACGTCCTACCGAATAGAGCAAGCATCCTTTCATAGCCGGCGCGCGACGATCTCACACAGTCTCAAATGATAGCTTCAAGGCTCGCTCAAGGCGAGATCAATCGGTACGCTCACGGGATGGCCCAGGCCGTCCGCAAGGCGTTCGCAGCCGGCGCCGACACGTATGACCGTGCGAGGCGCAAGCTGGTTCCATGCTTCGATGACTTCTATCGCATGGCGCTCGAGTTGTTGCCGTTTGCGCTCGATGCCCGCTTCGAGGTGCTTGATCTGGGCGCCGGCACCGGCCTGCTGTCCGCGATGATCGCGGAGATGTTTCCCAAGGCGCAGCTCACCTTGTTCGATCTCACCCCGGAGATGCTGGCGATCGCGCGCCAGCGCCTCAAGCCGGCGGGCAGACGCGTGCGCTTTGTGACCGCAGATTTCGCCGCCGCGGCCGCATCCGCGAAGTCTTACGACGCCGTGGTCTCGGCGCTGGCGATCCATCATCTGCCCGACAGCGGCAAACGTCACTTGTTCTCCGACATCTTTAAGTATCTGACTCCCGGCGGCGTCTTTATCAATGCCGATCAGGTTGCGGGCGAGACCGCGGCTATCGATCGGCGCTCGCACGACCTGTGGATCAAGCGCGCACGCGAGCTGAAAGCAGGCGAGCGTGACCTCAATGCGGCGCTCGAGCGGATGAAACAGGACCTGCCGGCGACGGTGGGTCAGCAGCTCGCCTGGATGCGCGAGGCCGGATTCGTCGAGGTCGCCTGTACCTATCGCAACCTGATCTTCGCGGTGCTCTCGGGCGCAAAACCCGGGCCGCGAGGCGAGCCGGACTGAGCAACAATTGCCGCGGTTGCGGCAACTGTTTCCGAGCCCGGAACGATTTACCGAAAACTTGGCACTGGGAATTGCCAAAGCCGTTGAGACGCCACGCTAGTCTCTCGGGTCTAACAAAGCTTCTTTTGGCATCAGGTTTGCTTCCTAGTACGAACGACGTGGGCGGAGCCGCGTCCTGCTGTGTTGCTGATAACCACTTACAGTCTGAAATCCTCTATTGCGCAAATCGATTCGAGGGCTTGGTGAGTCAATTCAATGGTAATTATCGATCGTAACCTGGGAGGAATCGTGCCGTACAGGGCGGTGTTCTTTCCCACGGACGAGACGCTTACCGAACTGACTGAGCGGACGAAGCCGACTCAGATGGCGAGACTGTTTTGGACGGCGACAGAGCTGCGGAATGCGAACCGCGGGGTGCGGCACGAGAAAACCGCCACTGTATGTATAGATCTGAGCGGCACGCTTGAGGCGCTCTCGAAGGGGGTTGCCAAGAACACTCGCTATGAGATTCGGCAGGCCGAGAAACTTGGCGATCGGATCCGCATCGAGCGCAATGGTCCCGAGCTGACCGATAAATTTCTCGCGCTCTTCAACGATTTCGTCCGCTCGAAGCCGGAGGTGGCGGCCATCAATCACAGCATGCTCCGCCGCTATGAAGCTCACGCCGATATCTTCATGGCATATCTGGACGGAAATCCGGTATGCGGCCACGTGTTGCTTCGTGACGTCGAGATCGGCCGGGCGCGGCTATTATACTCCGCCAGCCGCCGCTTCGACGATCGCGAAACCGCGCGCTTGAGCGGCACGCTGAATCGCTTTCTCCACTGGCACGAGATATGTGCCTACCGGGAAGAAAGATTTAGCGCTTATGATCTTGGCGGGATCAAGGAAGACAAGGCCGACGGGATAACCCAATTCAAAATGTCATTCGGAGGAGACGTCGTTAAAGAACATACCTACCTCTGCGCGGGCATCCCGTGGGTTGGACGAACGGCGCAGGCGCTGTTAGAGAACGTTGTCAAGCGCTACCGCCGACGGAGTCCGCGCGTCGGTTCCAGCAACAGAGATCTCGAAAGTGTCGAGTCCCGGGCCGCGCAATCCTGATCAAGCTGGTTGAGCGCCAGGGCATCTGCCGCCCAAGTACCCCTCGCTAGTCGCGGCGGGAATCTGTTTCTTCCGTCTCGACTTTCAACAATAGACTGCGGGAACCGCGCTCGGCGCAACGCTATCGATGAGAAAGCAAATCGCCGTCACGCTTGTTAGTTTCGCGCCTGACTGATTTGCGCTTGCGCGGCTCGCTCTTGGGGGGCTCCAGTTCGCGAGCGCGCCGCGAATTCGACTCGAGGATCGCGTCGAGCAGTGGCGAGCCGGCGAGCTTACGCAGCAATTGGATGTTCGGGAGAACACAGTGGCCGCCGATGACTCCCGGGAAATAGCGAGGCCGCGGCAGGAAATCGACCTCCTCGAAAAAGTTGATCGCCTGTTCGTAGTCGGCGCCCACGCGGCGGGCGTAGCGATCGAGATCCTGGGCAAAAGCGATCTGCACGCCGAAATAGGTCGTCTCCGCAAGCTTGGCCAGCTCCAGCGTCTCGGGCTTGTCCATCCGCCGGGTTTTCATTCCAGCCCGCTCGAAATGAGCCTCCGCGAGCGCGGCGGTCTCGGGCTCCGCCGCCGCCACGTACTTGACATAATGCAGCAGGTCCTGCGCCATCCGCACGTGCTTGCCGCGCACGGGACTGTACGCGACGGGTTTGCCGGTGCGCCGCGCGATCGCGCTCGTCGTTCCGGGCATCACCGTGCTGTTGACGATCGTCAGCGCCGGATCGAAGCGTTCGATATAGCCGCACACGGCGTCCTCGAACGGCGCGCTTGATTGAAACGGAATGCAGATGTGCATCACGCCGATCGGCGCGTCGAACTCGCGCGGTTCAATATCGTGACGCAGCACAGGCTGTCGGCGCTCGATCACCTCCGCCAGCGCCGCGCCCACTTCGCCCAGGCCAACAATCAGCGTCTCCCCGTGCTCCACTCGGTTTTCTCCCTTATTGTGTTCGCTTTGCCTCACGCTGCCCGCTCCGGGTCGTAGCGCGCCTCCGACGACGGCTTTTTCAGGAGCGAATCAATCGTGCGGTAGTACTCCGCCCGTTGAGCCGGCCAGCCGATTCGCTCCGCCGCGCGTCGAGCATTGCGCGCCAACTCGGCGCGGCGGGCGGGGTCGCGATAGAGCTCTTCGATCGCCGCCGCCATCTCGACGACATTGCCTGGTTCGACAAATCTCACGGCGCGCTCGCCGAAGTAGTGCTCGATCGTGCGCAGGCGCGACGCGATGGTCGGGATGCCCAGCGCCATGTAGTCGAGCAGCTTGACCGGAAGCATAAGATGGGTCGCGTTGCTCGCCCGGTTTGGTACTAGGCCGACATCGGCTTCGGCCAGCAACCGGGGCAATTCCTCGATAGGTACCTGATCAATAAAGTTTACGCATTCTTCAAGCTGTTTGCGTACAACGAGCTGCCTGGCCTCATTGATATAGTCGCCGGTCCCGATCACCATCAGCCGCAGGCCGGGTATTCGCGGGCGGACCAGGGCCACCGCTTCAATCGCGACATCCAGTCCGAGCCGGCGCGTCAGGGTGCCGTGACAAGCCAGGGTGAAAACGCCGTCGGGGCGATCTCGCCCCTCCGGCATCGCACTAAAGACCGACGGGTCTGGAGCGTTCATCACCGTACTAATCTTGTGCTCCGGAACCCCCGCCTGGATCAAGCGCGCGCGATGAAGCGCGTGCACCGCGAGCACTCGGTCGGCGCAGCTTGCGCTGGAGCGCTCCTCCAGCATCAGGAGCCTCGCGCCGATCGCGCCGCGCCGGCCGCCGAACTTGTCCTGGTACAGCTCTGGCATCGTATCATGGATATCGAGTACGACCCGGCTGCCGAGCAGCTTGGCCGGAAGCGCGCACAACACTGCCGCGTCGGGCATCGTGCAAACGATCACGACGTCGTAGCGCTCCACCAGACTGCGTCGCAGAGCGGCCCACGAGGCCCGGGCGAAAAATTTCAGATAGCTGCGGACGTAACTCGAGCGGCTGGCCCCGCGATAGCGCGGCATCTTGAGTCCGATGACGTTGACGCCGTCGATCAGGCCGTTATGGCCGCTGTCGAGACAGATCACGTCGATATGATCGCCGCGTTCGGCCAGCGCCTCGGCATGGCGCTTGACGCGCCCGTCGTGGACGTAGGTGGTATAAGCTATGAGCAGAATACGGGCCACGACGAGCTCCTAATTCGCCAAAGGTTGTTCGCTAAGCCGCAGCGCGCTCGCACGCGCGGCTCCGGGACCGGATATGATCGGCCGGCCGTTTTCGACGTGCAGCCGCAGCTGCGCCCGCTGCCGCCACCATCCGGCCACCTCGAACGGTAGCGCGCGCCAGGCCGAGTTGATCTCGGCGAGCTGTTTGAGCAGTTCCGCGTATGCCTGGAGATAGACGCCCTCGCCACAATAGTCGGGATGCGTGAGCGTGAGGATCATTCCACCAATCGAGGCAATCCATTTTGCCTTCATCGTCCATACCGGCAGCGGGCTCCGGCGGAGCAGATGAATCAGGGTATGGTCCTGCGGCAGCGTGTAGGGCAATTCGATCAGACGCGAGAGATGAAACGGAAACAGGCTGCAGGTTCCGCCGGGCTGCGGTTCGTAGGGATCCGTGTCGGCGAAACTGGAATCGAAATCGAAAGACATGGTGGCGATCGCACGCGGATCGCGCAGCGTCGACGGGGATCGGAAGCCGCGGAGATCGTGTTCGCCGGCGAGCCGCTCCAGCAGCGGCGCGAGCTCGGCGAAGTCGCGATGGCTGCGGAACAGGCGGCCGTCGTGACACAGCCCATGGGCGCCGAATTCGAAGCCGCGCGCGCGCAGCCGCTCCACGCGCTGCCAATCGATCGGATATTGGGCCAACGGCAGGTTCCAGGCCGAGCGAAAGCCGTGTTGCTCTTCGAGGTCGGCGATCACCTCCATCCGATCGAAGCCCTTAGGGCTTTCCACGTCATGGGTGAGCACGATGCAGCACCTCGCGCCCTCCGGCCAAAAGCCGATGTGCCAGGCATCAGTAGCGCCGTGTATTTCCAGACCGTGCTTCAGCCAGGCACGCCGGAATTCAACCAGCGCGCTCTCGCAAGGCCAGCGTGGAAACTCCAGCGGCGTGCGCGCGCGGATTGCCACCGAATTGAGGCGATGGCGCAGGCCTTGCGGAATCAGCCGTTTGACGTAGTAGTACGCGCGCATCGCGGAGGGCGGATGACGATCGATCTCGGGCAGGTATTGCTCCAGCAGCAGCCGTTCCGCGGCGGCCTCCGACGGCCCTATCGTCGACTCCAGCGCCGCGGCCCACTGCTCGGGCAGCTTCCAGAAACTGAACGCGTCGTTGCGCCCGGGTGCTTCGACCCAACGATCACCGTGCTGGAGCGCCGCGTGATCGATCGCAACTTTGAGACTCAGCGCCATACCGACTCCATCAAAAGAAGTCTGCGTAGCTGTTGACGGCGAACGAATCTGACCAGCGCGGGCGAGACCGGCCGCGGAGAGCGCTGCACCGCGGCTTGGAGGTAGCCGGCCGCAAGCCCGAGGCCGCCCACCACCGGCGGCCACTTGAGCCCGAGCCGCAGCGCGCGCGCCATCAGGAACACGGGCGAATAGCCAACATTGTAGGCGGCTCGGCCGGCAGCTTTGCGGCCTCGCCATAGGCCGCCGGCGGCGCCCTGCGGGCGATGATGATAGGCGCGGATGTGCCGGAAGTTGCGCGTGCCGAACCCGAGCATCATCGCCCGCACTTCGTCGATCGTGTCCCAGCCGAGCCCGGCCTCGAGCCCGCCGATCGCGGCGAAGCACGCGCTGGAGTACAACTTGGCGGCGCCGCGGGTGTGGAACGACGGTGCCGGCACTTCGTGCCAGCGCGTGCCACTCGGCTCGTACAGCGTGGGGCCGGCGATCCCGAGGCGCGGGTCCTTTTCCAATTCGGCCAGCAGCAACTCCGCGAACTGCGGCTTGAAAGTCAGATCGGCGTCGAGGCGCAGGACAGCGTCGTAGCCCTCCCACGTGTCTCGTGGCAGAAAGCGCATGATCACTGATTCGCCACCCGGCGCGCGTGTGCCGTTGGGCGGCAGATGCTGCGGCTGGATCCAGGGATGGTACTGCGCGGCGCGATCGAGAATTTCGCCGGTGCGATCGGTCGAGCCGTCATCGATGACGATCCAGCGGCCAGGCCGGCGCGTCTGTGCGACCATCGCCACGAGCAGCCGCGGGAGAAGGCGCTCCTCGTCGCGCGCTGGCGTTATGGCGATATAGTGTTTCATGCGTAGTAACCGTCGGAATCCGAAAGTTACGCCTGGGCTTCCGAGGCCTTGGTCTGCGGCTCCGGGGCAGGCACAAACGCCCTGCCGATGAGGTCCATCGCGTTCGAGCGCTCCATCCACAGATAGATCAGAGCCGGCGGCGCGGCCGCGGCAACCAAAACGATCGCGCCACTCTCCCCAGCGAGAATCGCGGCCGTTTTTCCGGCCACGGTCGCGAGCGCGCAGAGCGCGGCCAGACGCAATGCCGGGATTCCGGATCTGACCAGGTCTTGCAGGCTGAGCCCGATCAGCGCGCACGCGAGCGCCTGACCTAATACGCTGACGACGGCCTCGACCGCGCTCATTCCCAGGCTGACGCCGAACAGTCCCCATCGCGAGAAACTCAGCACCGCGATCACCAGCAACGTGAGGCGTATCCCATGGAGATACATATCGAGCGCCGGACGATTATTGCTGTAGTACATCGAGCCGATTCCGAGCCGCAAGCCGCAGAGCGCGAGGCCCGGCGCGAGCAGCCTCATCGGCAGCGCGGAGGGTATCCACTGTGGGCCATAGATGGTGCTCAGGATTTCCGGCGCCGCAATCGCCGCGCAGGCCGCTATCGGCAGCACGACACGCGCGATGTAGTCGAAGAAGTCGAGGTAGGCACGGGCGAGTGCTTCGCGGTCATCCTGCAGTTGGCAGAACGCCGGAAACGTCACGCGCCCGGCGACGCGATGCAGGCGGTCGGGCACGAAGCGCAGCAGGTCCCACGCCATCCCATAGAAGCCCAGCGCCGAACTGCCGAGTAGCCGTCCCACCAGCAGGTAGTCGGTGTTCGAGGAAAGCACGTAGATAATCCGGCTGCCCCAGGCGGCGGCCGAAAAACGGGAAAAGTCACGCGCGGCTTGCCTGGTCGGCCGTCCGCTCGGCAAGTGCGGATCGGCAGCCCAGATCGCAATCGCATGTACGGTATAGCGCGCCGCAAGACCTCCCGGCAGGCTCAGCGCCGGCATCCCGCGCCAGAGCACCAGCGCCAGCGCGACCACGACAAAGGCCATCTCCGCCAGGACATCCGCTGCCGCAAGCGCGGTGAAGTTGAGCCTGCGGCGCAAACGCGCGCTCGGGACCACGGTCGTGGCGTCGAGCAGAATCGGCAGGCAGAGGAGCCGCGCGCCGGCAGCCAGCCCGGGCATGTCCATCGCCCTTGCGATCGAGGGCGCCGTTACGTACAAAACGACCGTGGCGCCGAGCGCCGCGAGCATGCTCAGCCACCACGCGGTGGCTTCATGGGCGGCAGTTATTTCCTTGCGCTGGACCAGCGCGTCCGGAATGCCCGCATCATTGGTCAGAGTCGCGAAGACGCTGACCACGAGCAGCACTCTGAAGATTCCGAATTGATCCGGGCCGAGCGCGCGCGCCAGCAGCACGAAGCCGCCCAGGCGCACGCCCTGAACGACGAACTCGGCAATCACGTTGTCGCGCACGCTGCGTGCGACCGCCCGCCACATCGAGTGGCGCGTCCCGGGGCCTTTCGGCTCAATGGTTTGCGAAACTGCCACCCCGCCTACACCCCTCCTCCTCGAAGCATCGCAGGGACCGTTCTGGCCAGGATCCGCAGGTCGCCGGAGAACGACCAGCTCTGGAGATACTGCACATCGAGCCGGACCATCTCGTCGAACGAGAGATGGTTGCGGCCGCTGACCTGCCACAGGCCGGTTATTCCCGGCGCCGCTTGTAGGCGGCGCAGATGCCACGGCTGGTAAAGCTCGAGCTCGTAGGGCAGGGCGGGGCGCGGGCCGATGAGGCTCATTTCGCCGCGAATCACATTGATGAGCTGCGGCAGTTCATCGATGCTGAAGCGGCGGAGCCAGTGGCCGGCCTGAGTCACGCGCTGGTCGTTGGCGAGCTTGAACACGCGCTCGCCGCCGGAGCCGTTTTGGGCCGCCGACTCGCCCTGGCCAATCCACTCGCGGACGTAGTCGCGATGCGACGAATCGTCGGCGGCCGATCGCATCGTGCGCAGCTTGAGCATGCTGAATGGCCGGCCGCGCATCCCGATACGCGTTTGGCGGAATAGGATCGGGCCGCCGTCGAAGAGCCGGATCGCGAACGCGCTCGCCGCGAGAACGGGGGCGGCGGCGATCAGGAGCAACATCCCCACCGTCACGTCGAACGCGCGCTTCAGCGCGAAGTTCAGACCCTCGATGTTCGAACCGCGCGGACTGATGAGCGGCACCACGCCGAACATCTCGACCCGCAGACCGCCGTTGGGCCACTCAGATACCCACGGCATCAACCACCAGCGCAAGCGCTGTTGCTCGCACAGCCCGATCATCCGTTCGTGCTGCTCGCGCGGGGCGTCGGGCATTACGATAGCGGCCTCGAGCGAAGGGTAGAGCGCGGCGATTTCGGCGATGCGCTCGGTGGAACCGAACACCGGGCACCCGCGATATTGGCGCATGTCACAATCGTCGTCGACGAAGCCGACCATCTCGTACGGCGTCATCTCGTCGAGAACTCGGTCGCACAGGTAGCGCGCGAACCGGTTGCATCCAATCAGCAGCAGCGGGATCGCATTCTTGGGATTGGCGTAAAAGCGCCGGATGGCCTGCCGCGTCGCCATCCGTTCGAGCGCGACGGCCGGGACGCTGAACAGGTAGCCTAGCATCACGGTGAGCCGCGAAACCTCGGCATGCACCAGGAATCCGACCAGCACCGTGAGCAGCGCAGCATACGAGCATCCGCGAACGATGCTGGCGGATTCCTGCCAGCCGCCGTTACGCATCCGGTAGAGATCGCAGGCGCGGAACACGATGATCCAAAGTAGAACGACGGCAAACACGATGAGGCATAGAAGCGCCGGATTGTTCTGCAACAGGCGCCCCTCCATCGCGTGCGAGGGATCGTGCAGTATCAGCGCCGCCGCGAATGCGACGAGCAACGCGAGCCCGTCACACGCCGCGAACAGCGCCTTCTGCCTTTGTAGTTCGCCGGCGAACATGCCTCACTCGCCACGCTCCGGGGGGAGAGCAGAGACGGCTGGGCTTCGGCGATGCCCGCCGGCGAATATGGTCGGACGCTTGCGCACGGCCGCGAGCACGGCCTCGGCCACCTGCCGCACCTCGGCGTCGGTCAGATGCGGATGCATCGGCAGCGAAAGCTCGGTGTCGGCAAGCCGCTCACTCACCGGAAAATCCTTGGGTCGGTAGCCGAGGTCGCGGCACGCCGGCTGCAGATGCAGCGGCACGGGATAGTGAATGCCGCACTGGATATTCTTGCTGAGCAACGCTTGACGGATCGCGTCGCGCTGACGGCTGCGAATCGCATAGAGGTGATAGGCCGAAGCTAACCCCTCCGGCTCGGTCGGCAGCACGAGGTCCGCGCCCTCGAGCAGTTCGCGGTAGGTCTCCGCGATCTCGCGCCGGCGCCGGTTCCAGTCGGGCAGCCGCTCGAGCTTGGCCCGCAGCACCGCCGCCTGGATCGCGTCGAGGCGCGAGTTATAACCGTAGTCCTGGTGCGCGTAGTGCGAGATGCGCCCGTGGTCGCGCAGCATTCTGATCCGATCCGCCAGTTCGTCGTCGTCGGTTACGGCCGCGCCGCCATCGCCCCAGGCCCCGAGATTTTTGCCCGGGTAGAAGCTGAAGCATCCGGCCGCGCCGAGCGTTCCGGCGTACCGCCAGCGCTTTCCGTCGTGGAATGAGGCGCCATGTGCCTGGCAGGCGTCCTCAACGATGCGCAGGCCGAACTCCTCCGCGATCTCCTGGATTTCGCGCATCGCTGCCGGCAAGCCATAGAGATGTACCGGAACGATCGCGCGCAGGCCGTGTGGTGAACGGCGGCGCCGCTCCACCAGGTAGCGCCGCAGCGCATGCGGGTCGATGTTGCAGGTCTCAGGATCGATATCGACCAGGGTCGGCCGGGCGCCGGTTTGACGGATCGCCGCGGCGGTCGCGATGAAAGTCATCGGCGTCGTGATCACTTCGCTGCCAGGTCCCACTCCGACCGCGAGCAGCGCGAGACGGATCGCATCAGTGCCGTTGCCGACGGAAACGACGTGGCGAACGCCGAGATAAGCCGCGAACTCCTCTTCGAAGGCCTTGATCTGCGGGCCGCCGATATACCCGGCGTCGAGATGAATCCTGACCAGTTCGCGTTCCACGCGCTCGCGGATCTCCGCGGTCTGCGAAACGAGATCGACGAACTTAATCTGCATTGGAGTCTCCATGGTTGGGGTTTAACTGGTTCTCGGGTCTGGTCGAGCGAAGCACGCGCGCCGGATTGCCGGCCACCACCGCGCCCGGCGGCACGTCGCGCGTTACCACCGCGCCGGCGCCGACCATCGCGCGCGCGCCGATTTCGATGCCGCACATGATGACCGCGCCGCTTCCGATCGAGGCGCCGTGCCGCACCACCGTGCCCTCCATCCGCCAGTCCCTCTCGGTTTGCGGCGCGCCGTCCGCGGTAGTCGCGCGGGGCGCGCGGTCGTTGATGAAAACCACGCCGTGACCGACGAACACCTCGTCCTCGATCGTCACTCCCGAGCAGATGAAGGTGTGGCTCGAGATTTTGCAGCGTTGGCCGATCGTCGCTTCGCGCTGGACTTCGTACAGGTTGACGAACGGGCTCAAGCGGACGCGCGGGCCCAGCCGGACATCGTCGGCTACGCAGGCAAACCGGGGCATCTGGATATCGCCGCTCATGCGCTTCACGCCAGGGGGATTTCGATCGGGATTTTGTTCCCGCCGTGTTTCAGCGAAAGGTTGGCTGCGTGCAACACGCTCACTACGCGCGCACCCGAAAGTCCGTCGGTGCGCGGCGTGGTCCCGTTGCGGATGCAGTCCGCGAAGTGTTCGCACTCGGCTTTGAGCGGTTCCGCCTCCTCGATGCGCGGGATCTGGATGTCGCCGTAGCGGTACGAGAATTGGAAATCGCCGAAGGTGTCGTAATAGCGCTGGACGTCGACGCCTTTATCGTAGATGCGAATCTTCTCCTGCAGGGAAGTGTCGTCGTAGACCAGCATTTTGCGCGAGCCCACGATGGTGGTGCGGCGAATCTTGTTGGGGTCGAGCCAGCTCACGTGCACGAAGGCAATCACGTTGTCCGGGAAGTGCATCGACAGCAGCGCCACGTCCTCGACGCCGTTGCGGTAGTGGCTCTGCCCCTGGCAACTCACGGCCTCCGGCATCCGCCCCATGATCATGAGGATGATCGAAATGTCGTGCGTGGCGAGGTCCCAGACCACGTTGACGTCGTGCTGGAAAAGTCCAAGGTTGGCGCGGATCGAGCTCACGTAGAAAACCTCGCCCAACTCGCCCGCGGATATGACCTCGTGAATTTTGAGCACCGGAGCGCTGTACTCGAACGTATGCCCGGCCATCAGCACGCCCCCGCGCCTGCGCGCGAACCGCATCAGGTCGGCCGCCTCGGCCGGTGACATCGCCAACGGCTTCTCGACCAGCACCGACTTGCCCGCTTCCAGCACCCGGCGCGCCATCGGATAGTGGCTGCTGACCGGGGTTGCGATGATCACGCCCTCGATGTCGGGGTCCTCGAGAACGTCCTCGAAGCGCAGGTCGGTTTCGGCGGCCGGATAAAGGCTGCGAATGCGCTCGCAGCGGCCGTCATCGAGATCGCACGCGATGATCCGTTCTGCGCATCGCAGCTGATAAAAGTTACGCACCCAATTCGGACCCCAGTAACCGAGCCCGACCACTGCGACGCCGCGCAAACGCCGCGTCTTGTGGGTTTCGGCGGCGCCATTGCGGCCGTTCAGATCCGGTTGTACAACCGCCGCTCCACTTGCCAATTCATTCATTTTCCCAACAGTCTCCGTAGTGGTTTCGCAACCGGGTCGGTTGCATCGTTGAGGATTACGCCGGCCACCGAACGGCGCGCCGCGCGCAACGCGCTGGCGGTCGTCGACAACTCGCGCCGCTCCGTATGCCCCTGGCGCACTACCATCAGGATCGGATCGTTAGACCGCGCCAGCGGCAGCATTCGCGCGTCGAGCCGCGTCACCCCGAGATCGACGATCACGGCCGGATACGCGCCCAACAGCGCTTCGAATTCGTCGAACAATTGCCGTTGCGAATCGGGGCTCGACAGGCAACAGGTCACCAGTTCCAGCCGCGGCCATTCGGTAGAGCGAATCTGCAATGCGCCGTCGAGCACCAACTCGGGAGTGCGGCGGCCGGGATGCTGGAACAGGCGATGCAACGACGGATGCCGCAGGTGTGCATCGACCAGCATCGTGCGCAGGCCCAGGCGCTGGCTCATGTCGATCGCGATCGCCGTCGCGACCGTCGACGCCCCGTCCCCGGGACGGCATCCGGTCACCAGCAGCCGCGAAGATCTTTCGATCACCGCCACGGGCGCGAGCCGCTCGGTGAGATTGCGAATCGCGCTCGCGCGCGCCACCGCGGCCGGCACGTGTTCGAGCGTCGGCAGCGGGACTAGCGAGTGCGACGCCGCGCTGATCCCGTTGAATACCGAAGTGTCCGTGCGCCGCAGATCATCGACCTGCGGAGGCGGCTGTGCCTGATTGGGACGAGTTATTGCTTCGTAGTACTTGCTCATGATTGCGCACCGGCGAGCGGGTAGCGGCTGCTGGCGTCAGACACCAGCGCCGGCAACATTGGCCATGACGAAATCTCAGGCCCCGGAGTAGCAGGAACCAAGGCAGGGTGGAGAGTTTCTCTGCCCAAGGTCGCATGCATCGGATTGAAGGTGAACCAGGACTGAGATGACCACACGTAAAGGACGCCCAGCGCGACCAGTACGAGCGCGGCCACTGCCAGCGCCGCCCGTGCGAACTGTTTCAGTTGCGGCCCGCGCGCAGACTGATCGCGCGATGCCGGTTTCCCGTCGAGCAGATTTTCAAACTCGTTGACGGCCGCTCTGGCCGTCGGCAGGTTGACCCTGACGCGCCCGATCGCAAACCCGAGCAGCATCGAGTTGTGACAGAGCACATTTGTCCGCCGTGGGATTCCGCGGCTGTGCTGCACCAGGTGATCGAGAGCGGCCGGGGCGAATACCTTGTTCGCCGCTCCGCCCTTGGACCGCAGCCGGGTGTCGATATATTCGCGCACCTCTGCGGTCTGCAGCGGACTGAGCAATACGCGCGCGCCGATTCGCTGATTGAGACTGTTCATCTCAGGGCGCGCCAGACGATCGATCAGTTCCGGCTGCCCCACCAATATGATTTGCAATCGCCGTTCCTCGGCCGTGTCGAGGTTTGAAAGCAGCCTGAATTCCTCCAGCGTCTCGTCGGCCAGTTCCTGTGCTTCGTCGAAGATGATGACGAGGCGCTCGCCCGGCCTGAGATCGTCGAGCAGGCGCGTGAAGCTCTCGATCAGTTGGAGCTTGTTCTGGCCGTTCGTGGCCCGAAGTAATTGCGACATGATGGCTTGCATCATCTGATCGAAGCTCAGCTTCGGGCTGGTGATGTAGGCGCTGCGCACGCTCGCGTAGGATCGCGCCAGAATCGAACACACGAGCGTGGTCTTGCCGATCCCGCTTTCGCCCACCAGCAGGGTGAAACCCGAGGGCTCATGCAACAGGCTCCATTCCAGCGCGGCCAGGCCTTCGCGATGAGTTTGGCTCAGGTAGAGCGCGCTGGGCGTGGGCGTGAACTGAAACGGTGCGCCGCTGAGTCCGAAGTGCTGGTGGTACATGGCGGTCGCGCTTATGCCTCGTTGCGAAGGATCGCGATGGTGGTAACTCCGCTCGCCTCTTCGACCGCGGCGGCTGAATAGATTCTGGGGTCGCGTTGTTCTTCCCAATACGCGGCCGCGATGCCTGCGCACATGGACAGTGCTGCCCCCGCCAGGAAATTCAGCCAGATAATGGGAAACACCGGCATCATCGGCGCGGTCGGCGCCTGCGCCAGACTGACGTTTAAAATCTTGTTCAGATTGAGCCCTTGCGCCGCGCGCGCCTCTTCACCCTTACGCACGTATGCGGTGTAAGCGTCCTTATCGTTTGCGACCTGGCGCGACAGCCGCTCAATCGACAGCCCGTTGTTGACCATATCGGTAAGCTGCTGGCGCATCGCGTCGATCTGCTTATCGAGTACCTCGTGACTGGCTTGCAGCGAGGCGGCGTTGGCTTGCGCCTGCTTCAGACTTTGTTCGAGCGTGACCCAGACCGGATTGAGGTCGGTGCTGGCCTCCTGCACCTCGAGGTGATTCTCACGATTCAGGATCCGATGCGCCGCCGCGAGTTTCGCATCGATCTCGGTGATCCTCTTGCTGGTCGGCTGGTAGCGGCTGAGAAGATCGGCGCGCTCGGCCTCAAGCTGCATCACTTGCGGTTTGATTTGCTGCAGCGCGAGGTTCTGTACCGACCGCGTCTCCTTGCTTATCTGCTGCGGCGTCGCCTGCAGTTCCTGCGTGAGTGAGGCGACCTGCTGTTGGGCCGAAGCCAGGTCGGTCGAATTTTTCGCGTCCTCGATTTGCAGATCGGACAGGCGTGTCACCAGCGCCTGCTTCTGATCGGTGAGACTGGTTATTCCGGTCTGAACCTGGAATTGACGCAGCTTCTCTTCAGATTCATTGAGCCGCTGATCGAGCTGCTTGGCCTGCTGGTTGAAGAACTGTTCCGCCTCGGGGTCGTTGGAGAGTCCCGCGTGATATTCCTGGTACTGGGTAATTAGCAGCGACAGGAAGTCGTGCGCCCAGCGCGAATCGTGCGCACGAAAATCGACTTCAATTATATTGGAGCGCTTAATCACTGACACGCCGACATGCTGCGCCAGCCTTTGCGCCCATTGGTCGCGGGGGTCGGCCGCTGGTGAACTGTGCAATAGCCGGTAGCCATTGCTCGGAATCTGCAGCGCGAGTCCTAGCGTGTCCTGCAGCAGACCCGGACCTGTGGCGTTGTCGGGCAGCGGGAGGCCCGCGATGGCCTGCTTGACCAGGTGGAGACTGGTCAGCAGTTCGACTTCCGAGTTGAGATCCTGCTCGCTAACCGGGTTCGCGACGATCCCGGGATTTTGCGAGGACTCGTTTTGAAGGTCCGGCGAGACCAGCAACTGCGCGCGATTGTTTTGCACGAAAATCTTCGCGGTCGATTGGTAGACCGGCGGCCAGAGCAATGTCCCGATCACCACTAGGCCGAAGATGATCCCCGCGGTCTCAAGGAAGGCGTTTTTGCGCCGGAACAGCAGTTCGGTCCAGTAGTTCAAATCACGCAGTATCATTGTCGTCCGAATCCTCCGCGTTCCGGGGGTTACAGCCCTGGGGTCATCGACAGATAAGGCTGGACAGGCAGCAGGTC
>WNFJ01402989.1_pt1 | contig 22431 bp, 21 predicted proteins | sample 5400461 | NCBI WGS metagenome assembly WNFJ01 (sample SAMN13153349, study PRJNA577476) | soil metagenome | isolation source: 115 cm saprolite on Douglas fir-dominated hillslope | place: USA:California | collected 2013-09-17
GAGTCAAACGCCCAGCCGCCATGTCACCTGGGAAAACTCATCGAGCCGGCAGCCGGGCCGGCCTCAGAAACCCATGATCATCGGAAACTCAGGCTAGCGCCCGGCGAGCGTCCCTGCGCGGCAGGCCATGCCCTAGCGCCCGGCGAGCGTCCCTGCGCGCCAGGCCATGCCCTAGCGCCCGGCGAGCGTCCCTGCGCGCCAGGACGTGGACTGGCACAGGGCAGCGAGCCGTGAGCGGCCAGGCGTCCCGCCGTGCGACGAATGGGCCATGGCCGGCGCTGCTTTGCACGCACCGGGACCGCCGCTCGACCAGCCTCCGATCAGCAGCGCCCCCGCCGTAGCCGCGAGTGCGACCGGCGCGATCAGGATGAGGCGCAGCCGGCCGAGCACAGCCCGCTTCATGTACTTTCCACGCGCCGCGAACCGGTCCGCCCTGACCCTGAGCCGCTCGACCGGGGGCATATCCTCCTCCCGCGTGAGCCGGGAGAAGGTCGCGAACAGCGACGCCAGCCGCGGGTCGGAGCGGTCAAGCGCACCCTGGATCCCGTTCAGGCGCCGCCGCTCGCGCGCGGGCAGGCTCATAACAACCTCCCAGGGGTGCCAGGTGGTATGTACCTTTTTCAACCTTGCCGCGAAAGTCTAGATTAGTCGGCGCCGGGCCGGCAATTTCAGAATCCACGACTTCACCGGGATTTTTACACGGTGTTGGCCCAGGGCGTGGCTCAGTCGTCGGCGAGCTCCGCGAGGGCCTTGTGCGCGCGCCGCAGGTCCTGGCGGTTGCTCCAGAATCCCTCCCACGGGTCCGCTGAGCCGCCGAGCCGCTTGCCGACTGTCCGGATCGTGAAACGGTCAGGCGCGAGCGCATCGCCGGTCAGCTCGTCCCAGTGCAGCGGTATCGCGACCGGGGCACCCGGCCGGGCCCGCACCGCGTAGGGCGCGACGACGGTCTGGGCGTAGGCGTTGCGCATGATGTCGATGAACAGCCGCCCCGATCTCGCGTTCTTGCGCTGCTCGGTCGTCAGGTGCTCCGGGTACCTGTGTTCAAGCCGCTGCGCTACCGCGCGGGCGAAGCCGCGAACGTCGTCGAATCCCGCCCGGCGGTTCAGCGGCACGTGGACGTGCAGGCCCTTGCCGCCCGTCGTCCGCACATACGCGGTCAGGCCGAGGGTGCCTTCGAGAAGCTCGCGCAGGCGCAGCGCCGTCCGGCAGGCCAACGGGAAGTCCGCGAGCCCGGACGGGTCGAGGTCGAACACGACCTGGTCGGGCCGGTCGATGCGGTCCGCACGGCTCAGGAAGACGTGCACCTCGATGCATCCCTGGTTGGCCAGGTACACGAGCGTGGCGGCGTTGTCGCACACCACGTGCCGGATGGTGCCGCCTTGTTTCTTCACCTCGGCGGTCCGCACCCAGCCGGGGAAGTAACCTGGCACGGCCTTCTGGAAGATGCGCTCACCTTCGATGCCGTCCGGGTACCTTGCCATCGCGACAGGGCGTCCGCGCACGTAGGGCAGCATCCGGTCGGCGGTCTCGTAGTAATAGGTGATGACGTCACCTTTGGTGATGCCTTCACCAGGAAAGAAGATCTTGTCCGTATTGGAGAGCGCGACGCGCAGACGGCCGAACCTGAGTTCGTCTGTCATGGGCTCGGCCGCTCCGCCACGACCTCGGACGGATCTTTGTCGCGCCGCAGGCCCTCGAACCGCGGATGCCGCAACTGGCCGTCCGCCGTCCACTCGGTGAACCCCACCTGCCCGACGAGGCGTGGCTCGACCCAGTGCACGTGCTCGCGCGGCAGCTTGCCGCGCTCGAACGGCGGAGTCCCCCGCTCGATGGACGCGAGTTCGTCGTGCAGCGTGCGCAGCGTCCGCTCGTCGAACCCGGTACCGACCTTTCCCGCGTAGGCGAGCCTGCCGCCGTCGTCGTAATAGCCGAGCAACAGCGCGCCGAATCCGACGCGGCTGCCGAGCGGGTCGGTGTAGCCGCCGATGATGAACTCCTGCGCGTTCTCACACTTGAACTTCAGCCAATCCCTGCCGCGTCCCGAGTGGTACGGCGCCGCGGCGCGTTTGGCGATCACGCCTTCCCAGCGTTTCTGGCACGCGGCGCGCCAGTACGCCTCGCCGTCGGTCCTCCGGTACACCGTGAGGCGGAGCGGGTCGGAGTAGGAGAACAGGCGCCTGAGTATCTTCTTGCGCTCGAGCAGCGGCAGCTCCCTGACGGCGCGGCCGTCGGCGTGCAGCAGGTCGAAAATGTAGTAGAAGACGGTCACACCGCTGCGCCGCGCAGCCAACGGATCGCTCAGGTGAATACGCCGCTGCAGCTTCTCGAAGCTCGTCACGTTCCCTTTGAACGCGACGACTTCCCCGTCAACGATGAAGTCGTCAGGTTCCTGTGCGCCAAGTGCCTCGGCGAGCTCCGGGTACGCGCTGTCCGCGGGCTTGCGGTTGCGGGTCAGCAACCGCACCTGGCCGCCCTTTCTGTACGCAAGGCAGCGCTCGCCGTCGAACTTGCGCTCGAAGATCCAGTCCGGGTCGGAGAACCTGCTCCGCGTGAGCGTCGCGAGCTGTGGCTCCACCCAGTCGGGTTGATCTTCCCGTGGGGCTTCCTCAATGCTCACCGGCAGCCGGATCATCCCGGTGACCGCGCCGATCCGTGGCGGCGCGCCTTTTCCTTCTGCATGATCGCCGGCCTTTCAGCTCAGAGCCTGGGGCGGCGGCCCGCAGCCGGGGCCGATGGTTCGGCCCAGGGGTGGACGGGTGCCGCGTCCGGTCATACTCAACGATGACACGGGGGGTGAATCCGCCGGGCTCCGGCACCGTCCCGGGACTGCGGATCGGCAGTCAGCCTGCTTCCTCGTCGCCGGTCTTTACGCCGGCGACCGCAGTCTCCGCGTCGAGGCCACCGGTTTCGATCACACGGCGCGCCACCTCGGTGAGCTTGACGTGCTGTGTCTGCGAGACGTGCCGCATCCTGCTGAAGGCCTCATCGGCGTCGCAGCCGAGCGCGTGCATGAGAATCCCCTTGGCCTGGTCCACAACGGCGCGGGCCTCGACGGCCTCTTGCAGCTGCGACGCCGTCCGCTGCGCGTCGCCGTATCTGGAGGAGTTGGCGACGCTCGCCGCGCCGAACGCGGCGAGCAGTGAGGCGAGCGGGAGCTGCTGCGGGTCAAGTGACCGCGGCCGCACGCCGTAGAGCGTGAGTGTCACGGCCATGCCGCCGAACTCGTGCACCAGGCTGGCGCAGCAGCGGACGCCTTTGCTCAGCGAGGCCGCGGCGAACTCCGGCCACCTGTCGTCGGCAAGCGTGTCGGCGCAGCCGTTCGGCTCACCACTGCGGACCGCCTCGATCGTCGGGCCGCTGCGCGTCTCGATCTCCAGGGCGGTGAGCGCGGCAAGGTCGGGATGGCTCGCCGCGGTCGTCACGGCCTCGCCGTCGCGCCACAGGGTCGCGGTCGCACCGGAGCACGCCTGGACCCGCCGTGCCACGAGCTCGGCTAGCTGACGGATCGACTTCGTACCCGACGGGTCGGCGACGGCGAACAGCTCGGCCGCTTCGCGCGCGAGTTCGTCAGTGGTCATGGCGTGCTCCACGGGCTCGGCGACGAGGGATGCTCCATCCCGCACGTCGCGTATGCGGATAGCAGAGCTTATAGCTGGTCAGTTCCACGCGCAGGGTCATCCCGCTGGTTGGGCCGGCCAGGAATCTCGCGGGCCGGCGGCTGGGCGGTCGGCTGGGCTGGCGGCTGGGCGGGTGGGTCGAGCGCGCGCAGCGCGATCATCGTCACGTCGTCGCGCACTTCGCCCTGGCTGAACTCGAGAACGAGCTCCCGGACGGCAGCGACGACCTCGCGGGCGGGCCGCCCGGCGAGCGCGGCAAGCTCGTCGGCGAACCTGGCTTCGAAATACCCGCCCTTGGCGTCCCGCGCCTCCGTCACGCCGTCGGAGTAGAAGAACAGCGTGTCGCCGGGCTCGAGGTCGAGGTGCTCGGTGGCCGGCCGCGCGTCGCCGAAGCAGCCGAGCGGCAGGCCGCCACCCGGCAACACGCGGATACGGCCGTCCGGCCGGACGAGGATGGGGCCCGGATGCCCAGCGCTCGCGAGCACCACGCGGAGAACGTCGTCTTGCCACCCGAACGTGGCGGCGATCGCGGTGACGAACTGGTCCGTGCCCGGCTGGGTATGCACCACCTCGTTGGCCAGCCGCAGCACGTCGGCGGGTGCGGGGTTCCAGTGGGCGAGAACCCGGATCGCGTAGCGCGCCAGGGACGTTACGGCGCCGGCGTCCTCGCCCTTGCCGCACACGTCGCCGATCATCAGGCCCCACCCGCTCGGGCCTGGGTAGACGTCGTAGAAATCACCGCCGACGCCGAGATCTCCCGTCGACGGCGTGTAGGCGGTCGCGATCTCGACCCCGGGGATCGACGGCAGGTCACGCGGTAGCAGGCTCGCCTGCAGGGCATCGCTGATCGCGGACCGGCGCAGAAACATGCGGCCGACCTTGATGGCGACCGCAAGCTGCTGGCCGATCTCGTCGGCCAGTTCGAGGTCCGCGGCCGCGAACGGCCCCGCCTCCGGCCGCCTGGCCAGGGTCAAGGTGCCGTAGCTTCGCTCGCCGTCGGTGAGCGGCGTGCACAGCACGGACGTGGCGCCGAGCAGGGTGAGGACCGGCACCCCGGACGAGGCGCCGCCGAGCACCGCCGGGTCCGATGCGTCCGCGATCAGCCGCGAGCGGCCCGACGCGTTCACCGCCCAGGGCAGCGAGCCCGGCAGCGGACCCTGGTCCTCGATCGCGCGGGTCAGATCCGCGAACCGCTCGCCCGCGGGCCCGGCCACGAACAGGCGCCGCATCTCCCCTTCCTTGGCCACGTCAACGATCACCCAGGCGGTCAGGCCCGATGCGAACAGGCTGGCGCAGCGCCGCAGCATCAGGGACTCGCCGAAGGCGGCGTTCTCGAAGAGCAGCCGGGAGACCGCGCTGATCAGGTCGAGCCGCTGGGTGGTCTCGGCGATGGCGCGATCGGCCGTCACGCTGCGGCCGGCCATGAATGTGCCATCTGCCGCGGTCAGCGGCTGCGGCATGTTCGCGGGCCCCGCGACCGCCATGATGAGCGGCCCGGACTCACCCGGGCGCCGCAGCAGGTCGAAGGTGAGGGTGGTATCCACCTTCCCCGTGGCGCCGAGCAGTTTGCAGCGGATGCGCCGCGGCCTGCCGGTGCGCAGCACCGCGGTCAGCTGTGCCCGCACGGCGCCGCCCGCGCCGGGGTCGACGAGCGCGGTGAACGGCTTACCCGTGGTGGATCCGGCGTCCGCGCCGAGCAGGGCCGACGCCTGCCTGTTGACCCTGCGGACGCCAAAGTCGCGTTCCAGCAGGAAGATCGGCGCCGGTACCTCCTGGAACACCGCGCGCAGCAGCCTGCGCTCAGCGTCGGCGGCACCCGCGCGCTCGATTTCCGCGGCGCTTGGGCCCGACCGTAGCTTGCCGAGCAACTTGACCGTGAGATCCAGTTCACCAAGTACCGCGTCCATGGTGGGACGAAGGCTGGCATCGGGACCCCTCGCCGCACGGCGCAGCGAGGCGATCCGCGCGCGCAACTCGGCGGCCTCGCCGCTCCCGGCGGCGAGGTCTGCCGCCGGCGCGGGCTCGCGTGCGCCGCTCAGTAGGCTAGCCGCAGGGCCGCCGTCAACCGCCACGTCGGTGCCCACCGCAGAATCGGTGCCAGCCGGGGGGTCGTTGTCAACCGCGGGGTCGGTGTCCCCCGCGGGGTCGGTGCCCACGGCAGAATCGGTGCCAGCCGCGGCGTAGGTGCCCACGGCGGGGTCGGTGCCCACCGCGGGGTCGGCGCCGACGGCACGGCCAAGGCCGCCCGGAGGATTCCCGCGCCTGGATGCCACGGCCGAGCTACGCCCTTGACCCAGGCGACTGATCGGCCGTGGCCACGCCCGCCCGGCTCCGCTCCCGTACGCGGTGACCTGCCAGCATCAAGCTACTCACCTGGCCACCTCACACGATCCAGCCGCACGATTATGCGCGGGGGGGCTGGCTGCACGACGAGCCGACCGTCGGGCCAGGGTCAGCAGCGACTGGCCCGACGCCGTCACGTCGCGTCGTGAAGAGTCGAGCGTTGAACTAGTGAGAAGCCTACGCCCCAGTGGGCATGTGTCAACCGGGGGTGAATGAGAACTGCAGAGCTTATGACGCAGAAGTGCAGAAGTAGTAGGATGCACCAAGATGTCTGATTCCCATCGGCCCTTGTACAGCATCGGTGCCGCATCGAAGGCGCTTGGTGTTCCTGCTGCGACCCTTCGCACCTGGCAGGACCGCTACGGCGTGGTGCGGCCCGAGCGCAGCCGCGGAGGGCAGCGGCTGTACTCCGAGGACCAGCTTGAGCAGCTTCGCTTCCTGGCTGAGCACGTAGCCGCGGGCCTGTCGCCCGCGGATGCCCACCGGTTGCTCGCTGAACGGCTCACGCACGGCGAACGGCTCACGCACGGCGCGGGGCTGGGCGCCGGGCCGGGCGCGCCCCACCCCGGCAGCGACAGACCGCTGATCCTGCTGGCCGCTCGCGATCCCTACGCCGCCGACTTCGCGGAGCATTTCCTGCGCGCCGAGGGCTATGAGATCGCACTCGAACTCGATGCCGACGGCGCCCTCGCCACATCCGCCGAATTGCACCCCGACGTGGCCACCGTGGACCTGCTCATCTCCGGTGGGCGCGGGCTTGAGCTCTGCAGGCGGCTGAGCGCACAAGCCGACGTGCCTGTCGTCGCCACGAGCGCACTCGACCTGCGCGACGCCGCGCTCGAAGCCGGAGCGTCGGCGTTCTTGCTCAAGCCGATCGAGCCGCTGCGGCTCGTCTCCGCGGTCAGGGACCTCCTGAGCCGCAGTACGTCCCTCGGCCGTAGCGCATTGCGGGGTCGTAACGCCTTCGGGGGCGGTGGTGCCTTCGGGGGCGGTGGTGCCTTCGGGGGCGGTGGTGCCTTCCTTGGCCGCAGCACGGCCACCACGTGACCAACCGGCTCACCACCGGGACGGGGCGGCTGGACGCCGTGCTCGGAGGAGGGCTGCCCAAAGACGCGATCTCGATGGTCATCGGGCTTCCGGGGTCGGGCAAGACCATCCTTGCCCAGCAGTGCGTGTTCAACAACGCTCAGCCCGAGCGCCCGGCACTCTACCTGTCAACGGTTTCCGAGCCGCTGGAGAAGATCGTCCGCTACGGACAGACCCTGTCGTTCTTCGACCCGACCGTCGTGGGGACGGGTGTCCGCTACCACGACCTTGGCTCGATCCTGGGCGACAAGGGCCTGCCCGGCATGCTCGAACGGGTGCGTGAGCTCATTCGCGAGAGCCGGCCCGCGGTCATCGTCATCGACAGCTTCAAGGCACTGCATCCCTATGCGCCGGGGGCAGGGGACTTCCGCCGCTTCCTTTACGACCTCGCCGGAATGCTCAGTGCTTTTCCTGTCACATCCCTTTGGGTTGGTGAATACGAGGACACGGAAATCGCCGAGGCGCCCGAATTCGCGGTGGCCGACGCCATTATCGCCATGGGCACCAATCATGCCGCGGATCGGGCGACACGAGCGCTCCAGGTCCTGAAGCTCCGGGGCGGCGGATTCCTGTCCGGAAAGCACTCCTACCGGATCTCGGCGGACGGAATCGCGGCATTCCCGCGGCTCGCGGACCCAGGCAAGGAAGGGGTTTACCCGCTCGGCAAGGAACGCATCTCATCTGGCGTCCAGGCCATCGACGACATGGTCGGCGACGGCTACTGGCCCGGCGCGTCCACACTCATCGCGGGCCCGACCGGCATCGGCAAGACGCTGATGGGCCTGCACTTCATCTTCAACGGCGCACGCCAGGGCGAGCCCGGGCTCATCGCCACCCTGCAGGAGAACCCCACGCAACTGCAGCGGACCGCGGAGGGCTTCGGGTGGTCCATCACCGGGGAGGCGGTCGAACTGATGTATCGCAGCCCGGTCGACCTGTACCTCGACGAGTGGGTGCACGACCTGCTCGACACCGTGGAGTCCACCGGCGCCAAGCGGGTCCTCGTCGACAGCCTCGGCGACCTGCGGGCCGCCTCCCCCGACCTCACCCGCTTCCGCGAGTACACGTACTCGCTGCTGCAGCGCTGCTCCCGCCGTGGGGTGAGCATCATGCTGACCTACGAGGTAGCCGAACTGTTCGGCCTCACCACGCTGACCGAGAACGGCGCCTCGCACCTGTCGGACAATGTGGTCCTGCTGCAGTACCGGCGCGCCGATTCGCACCTGACCCGCACCCTCACGGTCCTGAAGACGCGCGCGCACCAGCACGACACCCAGGTAAGGGAGTTCGAGATCACCCCGGACGGCATCACCCTCACCCAACCGGCTTCCTGAACCGGCCGGCCGCCTGAACCGCCCGCACCTGAGCCGCCTGGCCGGACCACGACCGGCCGGGCGCTCGGGTGGCGGCTTAGGCCAGAGCGTGACGTGTCGCGGCGTGCAGCCGTATCGTGGCGCCGCCATCGGCACAACGCGTTTCGACGCGCTCGCAGACCTGGCGGGCGAGCCACAGCCCGTCGTCGGCCCGCGGCCGCTCGGGCTCGGGCGGCCACCACCCGGGGAGCGGGTCGGCGAAGCCGCCGGCCGGCTGGCTGATGTCACACACCACGGCGCCTGGCCGGTCCCAGATCGCGACGGTGGCCTTCGCGTCCTGGCAGATATAGGCCGCCGCCTCCGCCGCGGCGATGACGAACAGGGCAGCGTGATCGCCGGTCAGTCCATGCGCCGCCGCGGCGCCGGCGACAAAGCGCCGCAGCCCGGCGAGGTCCCCGGCGAAGGTCAGCTCCGCAGCGGCCGCGGGCGGTTGCGGCAACGGCGGGCCGTCCAGGCCGGCGGCGAACGCCGCCGGGTCCGCATAGACGGCGCTCGGCAGCGTGTCGCCGCCGATCACCCAGGACGGATGGGTGCGTCCGGCATCGGCGAGGATCTCCGGCCGCAGGATGCGAGTGTCGTACGGGCAGATCATCCAGATCCTGGTGTCAGCGAAGATCAGGTTGAGCCGGGCCTCCATCTGCTTCCACGCCCGGATTTCCGGTTCGGAGCGGCCCACCCAGGCAGACTCGGCGAGAATCCGGACCCGGCCCGCCGAGGTGGGGTGCGCCTTCAGGTAGCGGTCGAACGCCGCGACGCGCTGCGGAGGACGCCGGCCGAAGTACGCCGCCTCCGCGAAGTCCAGGTCGTGGGCGCGCTGGCCAAGCGCGTCGCGGAGCAGATCGAGGTTGGCCGACGTGGTGGCGGCGAGCACTGCTTCACCGCCCGCGAGCCCGCCGGTGACGAACGGGACCGCCGCCGCCAGGAACTCGTCGTCGGACCCGTACAGGCAGCCCTGGTGCAGGAAACCTGGCTGGTCTGTCGTGGAAGCCGGCGTGTCCGTGGTCAACCGCTCATCCCCTCGCAACGCAGCCCGGGTGTATCGTCCCAGTTCACCGCGTTAAGCAACGTGTGTATGTAGGAAGGTACCCCCTCCAGGAAAAGCAATCGTCCTTCGCTGAAATCGCGCGCGGCCCGGACGATGAGCCGCAGCCCCTCCATGTCGATGAACTCCAGGCCGGACAGGTCGACGTGGACGTCGGCAGTGCCCTGCTGTACTGCGGCGAGCGCGGCGTCCAGCCCGCTGCGGCTCGTGACGTCCACGGTGCCTTCGACCCGGAACCCGGTGACGTGCGGGAGCCATGTGATGCGGAGCAGGCCGTCGTCGTACAGCGGGCCGATGGGTGACGCAGCGGTCATCGATCTCGCTCCCTCGACACCACGGATGAAGGCTGAACGGAGCGTAGCGCCCGCGCCTTCCGGCTGCCACATCGCACCAGAGAATGGGTTCCGGCAGCGGTTTCTACGGCACCGGCCCTGTGCCGTCATCATGTACCGGCCCCGTGCTGTCATCATGTACCGGCCCTGTGCCGTCATTGTGTACCGGCCCCGTGCCGTCATCACGCAGCGGCGGTTTCCAGCCGCTGCCTGGGACGTACTCGCGGACGACCCTGGCGGGCACCCCGGCGACCACACACCGGTCCGGCACGGTGCCGCGGACGACGGAGCCCGCGGCGACCACGACGTTCCTGCCGATCATGGCGCCGGGCAGGATGATCGCCCCGGCCCCGAGCCACGCTCCTGAGCCGATTGACACGGTGTCATTGCTCGGCCACTGCCTGCCGATCGGCAGGTACGGATCGGCGTAGCCGTGGTTCTGGTCCGTGATGTACACGTACGGGCCGGTGAAGACGTCGTCACCGATCTGCACCGACAGGTGGGCGACGATATGACTGCCCCGGCCGATCGCGCAACGGTCGCCCACCCGCAGCACCGGCTGGGGGCCAAGGTCCTGGCCTGGGACCATGCCGGCGCACATGGTGACGTGCATGCCGATGATGGTGTCCTCGCCGACCTCGATCCACCGTTCGCCGAACACCGCACCGGTCGGAAAGGCCATGCTGCTGCCGGAGCCGAACCTGGCGAACCGCCGGCCCGCCGCGGTCTCCGCGGTGATCAGGGCGGCCGCCTGCACCGCCTGCCAGCCGCGGTGCACGAACCCGGCCACCGCGTCGCGCATCAGCGTCCGCGGCGCGCGCCTGGCACAGCGCCGCGCCGGCGTCTCACGCGGCGACATGACCGCCTACCGTATCGGTGCCTGGCTGGATGCGGCGAGCTGACCACACGCTCCGTCGATCTCGCGGCCGCGCGTATCGCGCATGGTGACGGGCAGGCCGTGGGCCTCGAGCCGGCGCAGAAACCGCGTGGCCACCTGCGGCTCCGACGCCGTCCACCGCGATCCGGGCGTCGGGTTCAGCGGGATCAGATTGACGTGGGCAAGATGGCCGGCCAGCAATGTGCCCAGCCGGTCGGCCCGCCACACCTGGTCGTTGACGTCACGGATCAGCGCGTATTCGATCGACACGCGGCGGCCGGTCGTGGCCGCGTACCCCCACGCGGCGTCGAGCACCTCCGCGACCTTCCAGCGCGCATTGACCGGGACAAGTGAGTCCCTGAGTTCGTCGTCGGGCGCGTGCAGCGAAACCGCGAGCGTGACGGCCAGATCCTCGGCGGCGAGCCGCCTGATCGCCGGGACGAGCCCGACGGTGGAAACGGTGACCGACCGCCGTGAGATGCCGAGCCCGTCCGGAGCTTGATCGATGATCCTTCGCACCGCGGAAACGACGCGGCCGTAGTTCGCGAGCGGCTCGCCCATGCCCATGAACACGACGTTGGACACCCGGCCCGGGCCGCCGGCCACGGCACCCGCGGCGAGCGCGCGGCCAGCCGCTACGATCTGCTCGATGATCTCCGCGGTAGACAGGTTGCGGGTGAGCCCCGCCTGGCCGGTCGCGCAGAACGGGCAACCCATCCCGCAGCCCGCCTGCGACGAGACGCACACGGTGACCCGATCCGGGTACCGCATGAGCACTGACTCGACGTAGGCGCCGTCGAACGCGCGCCACAGGGTCTTGCGGGTCGTCCCGTCGTCGCAGGAAAGCTCCTGCTCGGCGGTGAGCAGCCCGGGGAGCAACGCGGCGGACAGCCGCTCGCGGGACCGGGCAGGAAGATCCGTCATACCGGCCGGATCATGGGTCAGGCGGGCGAAGTAGTGCCGCGACAGCTGGCTGGCGCGGAAGGCGGGCTCGCCGAGCGCCGTCACGGCCGCGCGCCGCTGCGCGGGATCCAGGTCGGCGAGGTGACGCGGTGGCCTGGCGCCGGCGGACGGCTGCTTGGGGCTCGTCACGCTGGCTCCGTTCCCTGAAACCACCCACCGGCCCTTCCGCCGAGCCCGCAGGCAGTTGCAAACCCTTAACGATGTCGCCTTAATCTATGCGGTGACCTGCGACAAGTCAGTAGATTTCAGCCATGCCGACGCTGCGCAGGGGACCCACTCCTACTCAGGCACCGCAGGTCATCCTGGAGAGCGCGAGTCCCTACGAGAGCCGTCGGCTGACCGTGGAGTACGACGGGGTCACTACGGCAGCCTATCTGCACGGTGGCACCGCTGCGATCGCCGCGACCTGGATCGCCAACCACCAGCCGGCGGCGCCGACCACGGACCTGGGACGGCTGAACGCGGGGAAAGCGCCGATCATGCCTGCTGCCCACACCAAGCACCCGCAGGGACGGCCGCCGTTCGACGCGCGGACGTTGCAGGCCCTGTGGTTCGAGGAAGGCGACGGAGTCGCCATCCTCGAGTCCGGGCAGTTGCTCGCCGTGATCGCGGGCTGGGCCGACATGAGCCGTGGAATGCCGGGCTACAGCAGGGACGTCATCGGGCAGACGCCGTTCGGGTGGTCACTCGACGACGCGATGGAAGGGCTCGTGCCCCGCGTGGAACAGGCTCGCGCGTTCTGGCAATGGCGCCTGGAACAGAACTCCTGGGGCAACTTCCAGCAGGCGCTGCTCGGCCATTTGCTCGCACGTCTCGGGCCTGGTGCGCATTACTGGGACGCGGGCAACGGCAAGCAGCCGCTCGTCGGTGTCACCGAACGGCCGCCCACGCCGTCGCGGCCTTACACGGTCCTTTCCACGGTCGGGATGAGCTGCCAGCGGATGCCGGTGGTCGAGCAATTCGTGGAAGATACGAGCAGTTACGCGCGCATCGAGCTGTGCCTGGCCAGCACGCTGCCGAGCGCCCAGGCCGCCCGCGTGTTCCTCTGGCTCGCGCAGTACCCGTGGCGCTCGGTCACGTGGTTCGGCCCGGGTCACAGCGTGCGCTGGTACCACGAACCCGCGACGTTCCCGCTCGGCGGGGGCAACGAGGCGGTGCTGCTGCTCGACGAGCCCGGCGGCCTGCTCGGGCCCGACCCGCCTGATCTTTCCGGCTTTTCTTTCGGCGGCGACGTGGTCCGCTGGCTCTGGATCATCCCCATCAGCGAGCGTGAACGGCTGCTCGCGAAGGACCGCGGCTCGGCGAGCCTGGTCACGCAGCTCGCGGCGCAGCGCCGCAGCTTTGTCATCGGGACTTGATCCGCCGGCGAGCGGGGACCGGCCGCCAGCGTCGATGCGCCCGGTGGGGGAAGCCCACCGGGCGCATCGGCGACCCGCGCGCTGCTCAATGGATATGCAGGTTGACTCCAAGCAGGATCAGGAACCAGAGCACCACGGCTAGTAACGCCGACGCCAAAATCTTGATGACGGCGAGGTTGATGTAGTCATGCTTCCAGGCAACGACGATACCGACGATCAGATAAATCAGCACAAGAAGGCTGAAACTTCCGCGCAAGCGCATCGCTCTTTGCTCCATCCTGGCCCAGCCGCGGCATTCCATCAGCCGCGCGCTGATTTGCCGGGGTTGTCCCCTCACAACGTGGAAACAAACACATCCCGCGCGGACGGGTTCGGCGCAGCCGTTTAGCCCGCGCCGGTGCGGTCCCACTAGGATCCTTAACGGCTCACGCGTGGCGCGCCTATCTGGCCCTGCGAAGCTGTGCTGCCCCGGGGGGCTCCACCCCACGGGATCCCCCCGCACCAATGGATGCCGCATCCGCGGCAGCCGTTCAGGCCGTGCTGCCCCGGGGGGCGACCCCCCGGGATCCCCCCGCACCAATGGATGCCGCATCCGCGGCAGCCGTTCAGGATAGATCAGCGGGCCCCGGCGGGCACGAAGATCGCGAGCAGTAGCCACGCGACGGGCGCGTTGATCAGCAGCGAGTCGAGCCGGTCGAGCAGGCCGCCGTGGCCGGGCAGCAGACTGCCCATGTCCTTGATCTCCAGATCCCGCTTGATCATGGACTCGACGAGGTCGCCGAGCGTCGCCGCCGCGACCGCGCCGACGCCGAGGACCACGCCCTGCCACACCTGCCCGCGGAGCAGGACGGGCACGAGCACGCCGCCGGCGACCACGCAGGCAACCAGGGAGCCCGCCAGCCCTTCCCACGTCTTCTTGGGGCTGATCGCGGGCGCGAGCGGGTGGCGCCCGAACAGGATCCCGGCGAAGTACCCGCCGACATCGCTGCAGATCGTGACCGCCACGAACACGAGCACCCGGTCGGCGCCGTCATGCGAGGCGAGTATCAGCACCGCGAAGACGGTCATGAGCGGCAGGTAGACGAGCACGAAGACGCTCGCGGTCATGTCCCGCAGGTAGCCGGCGGAACCACCGGGCAGCCGCCAGGCGATCACGGCGATCGTCGTCAGTGCGACGGCGGCGAGCGCGGCGCGGGTGCCGAGCCAGTAGGCGGACGTCCAGATGGCCGCGCACCCGCAGACCAGCGGGGGCAGCGCTATCCGGATGCCCCTGACCGCGAGGGCGCGATTCAGCTCCCAGCCAGCGATCCCGACCGCGACCGCCATGTACACAAGGAACGTCGCCTTGACCGTGTACAGCGTGAGGAACACGGCGCCGCCGAGGACAAGGCCGACCCCGATCGCGACGGGCAGGTTGCGGCCGGTGCGGACCCGCCTGCGCTCCCGGCCGCCGGCCGCGTCTTCTGGCGGGTCATCGAGGTCCAACTAGACCTCGAGAAGCTCGGATTCCTTGTGTTTGAGCAGCTCATCCACTTGTGTGACGTAGGTGTGCGTGAGTTCGCCGAGCTCACGCTCCGCCCGGCGGCCCTCGTCCTCGCCCGCGTCACCGTTCTTGACGAGTTTGTCGAGCGCATCCTTGGCGTGGCGGCGGATGTTGCGGATCGAGACCCGGCTGTCCTCCGCCTTGTGCCGGGCGATCTTGATGTACTCCCTGCGCCGCTCCTCGGACAGCTCGGGGAAGACCACGCGGATCACCGTGCCGTCGTTCGACGGGTTCACGCCAAGATCGCTGTTGCGGATTGCCTTCTCGATCGCCGCAAGCGATGACTTGTCGAACGGCTGCACCACGACCATGCGCGGTTCGGGCATGTGGAAGGAGGCAAGCTGGTTGACCGGGGTCTGCGTGCCGTAGTACTCGGCCGTGATCTTGCTGAACATGGCCGGATGCGCGCGTCCCGTCCGGATTCCGGCGAAGTCCTCCTTGGCGACCGCGACCGCCTTTTCCATCTTCTCCTCGGCTTCGAGGAGGGTCTCGTCAATCACTGCGGCTCCTGTGCGTCGTGATCCCGCTGCCAGGAGGCTACTGGATAACCCGGCCTGCCGAAGCCGGCCGGCCGCCTCCTACGGCTCGCACCCATCGTCCCCTGTCCCTGTCTGCTGCGCACGGTACCAGGGTGGCGCTGCGGCCAGGCTACGCACTGGCCGGGCAGACCAGCGTGCCGATCTTCTCGCCCCGTACCGCGCGGACGATGTTCCCCTTTCCCATCAGGGAGAAAACGACGATCGGCAGCCCGTTGTCGCGGCACAGGCTCACCGCGGTGGCGTCGATCACCTTCAGCCCTCTGGTGAGCATCTCGCCATAGTCGAGGCGCTCGTAGCGGACCGCGTCAGGATTCTTCCGCGGATCCGAGTCGTAGATGCCGTCGACCTGGGTTCCCTTGAGCACCGCGCCGGCCCGTATCTCCAGAGCGCGCTGAGCCGCGCAGGTGTCGGTGGAAAAGAACGGGGCGCCGAGGCCAGCCCCGAAGATCACCACGCGCCCCTTTTCCAGGTGGCGGATGGCCCGGCGCGGGATGTAAGGCTCGGCCACCTGCCCCATCGTGATCGCGGTCTGGACGCGGGTGTCGATGCCGAGCTTTTCGAGCACGTCCTGCAGGGCCAGGCAGTTGATCACCGTGCCCAGCATGCCCATGTAGTCCGCGCGGGCGCGGTCGATGCCCCGCTCGGACAGCACCTCGCCGCGGAACATGTTTCCGCCGCCGACCACGGCCGCGACCTGCACACCTTCGCGTACGGCGGCGGCGATCTCCTCAGCGATGTGGATGACGACGTCGGGGTCGATGCCGATGGGCTGATCGCCGGCGAATGCCTCGCCGGACAGCTTGAGCACCACCCGCCGCCAGTTCCGGTGATCGCCGGACGCCACCTGGTGCGGCGCACCCGCGGTCTGGATGTCGGCCGACCGCGGGAACAGCGCAGGCCCTGAGGCCGGGGGACGGTCCCGGCCAAGGAAGGGCACCTGCCCCTGGCTTTGCACCGGCCCAGCGTGTGCCGGGCCGGTTGGTTCCAGGCCTTCGGTGGGAGCCGGTCCGGTGGGGGCCGGCTCCGCTTGGTAAGACGCCGGGCCTTCGTTGGGAGCCGGTCCGGGCGAACAGACCGGGCCGGGGATCGTCGTGTCGCTCTCCTGCACGGCCATGGCTTCCCTCTCCTGGCGCGCCGCTTGCGCCTCGCCGTTCACGTCCTGGGTGTAGCCGGGTATCAGGCCTCGCCAATCTTGAATCGGACGAAGCTCCGCACGGTCGCTCCGGTTTCGGCGAGCAGCTGGCTGATCGTCTTCTTCGGATCCTTGACGTACGCCTGATCGACGAGGACCACGTCCTTGAAAAATGCCTTCAACCGGCCTTCGACGATCGTCTGGATCGTCCGCTCCGGCTTGCCTTCGTCCCGGGTGATCTGCTCCGCGATGCGGCGCTCCTTCTCCAGCACGTCCGCTGGAACGTCCCCCTCGCTCACGTAGGACGGCCGCATCGCGGCCACCTGCTGTGCGACATCCTTCGCCAGCTGAGCGTTCTCGGTGCCGAGTTGTACGAGCACGCCGACCGCCGGGGGGAGCGAGGGATCTGACCTGTGGAGATAGCTTGCGATATATCCGCCCTGGAGCCTCGCAAACCGGCCTAGTTCGACCTTCTCCTTGATCGTGACGCTTGCTTCCTCGATGCGCTGCTGAACCGTGACGCCTGGCGTGATCTCCGTGCCGAGCAGCGCGAGCCGGTCCGACACACCGGTACGGACGGCCGTGGCGAGGATGTCCGCCGCCGCCTTCTGGAAGCTCTCGTTCTTCGCGACGAAGTCCGTCTCGCAGTTCAGCTCGAGCAGCACGCCCGTGCTTGTGCCCACCACCTCGGCCGCCACCAGGCCGTTCGCCGCGACCCGCTGTGCGCGCTTGGTCACGTCCTTCGCGCCCTTGAGGCGCAGTAGCTCAACCGCCTTGTCGATATTACCGGCGGCCTCTTCGAGGCACTTCTTGCAGTCCATCATTCCGGCGCCGGTCAGCTCGCGGAGCCGCTTGACATCCGCGGCCGTGACGTTCACCATTTTCGGCCTTTCGATATCTCGTCTAAATCTCGTCTGGAGATGTCTGCCCGGACATCTCCGTTACTCGTTCGCGCCGGCGGCCCGGCGGTGGGCTCGCGGCCGGGCGCGAGCGATCCGCGCACCGTGGCGCCCTGCAGCCCGGCCTGGCCGTGCCCCGCTTGCGACCCACGGACAGCCGGCCGTGCGGGCCGGGCAGGCACGGTAGCCGCCGCGGCCCGCGCCCGCGCCATTCCCCGCCTGACCGGCTCATGCCACCGTCGTGCCGTCCGCCGGGTTCCGTGGCCGCAGGCCGGCTCACGGTCCCCGCCCGGGCCTGTGCGCCCTGAGGGCATGTCCCGTAGATCTCTGGGACACACCCTAGGCGTCGGTTCCGCCCGCCGCCTCCGCCGTGGGAGCTTGCTCGCCGGTCTCCGCTGCGTCACCGGCTTCCCCCGCGCTTGCATCCACCGAATCCCCGGTGCCTTCGCCCGCGGCGTCACCGCTCGTTGCCGCCGTCGCTGCGGTCGCTGTCGGCGCTGCGGTCGCTGCCGTCGAGGTGCCAGCGCCGGCCGCGGTGCCCACCGCGTCAGGAGCGCTGCCAGCGCTGCCGTCGCCCTCCGCGGCACCGGTGTCACTTTCCGCGGCCGTGGCGGAAACCTCCCCGCCCTCGGGCGGGGCGCCTTCGAGCAGTTCCCGTTCCCATTCGGCCAGTGGCTCCTCGACGCCGATTCCGGCACCGGTCACGTCGGCAGCCGGTTTCTCCTCGCCCACCGCCGCTCCGGCGCGCGCGATCAAGCCATCGGCTACCGCGTCCGCCACCACCCGTGTCAGTAGCGCAACGCTCCGGATCGCATCGTCATTCCCGGGGATCGGATAGGTGACCTCGTCCGGATCACAGTTGGTGTCCAGGATCGCCACCACGGGGATGCCGAGCTTGCGGGCCTCACTGACGGCGATGTGCTCCTTCTTCGTGTCGACAACCCAGACGGCACTCGGCACGCGCGACATGTCACGGATGCCCCCGAGCGTACGGTCGAGCTTGTCGCGTTCACGCTTGAGGTGCAGCAGTTCCTTCTTGGTCATGCCGGAGCCCGCGACGTCGTCGAAGTCGATCTCCTCGAGCTCCTTGAGCCGCTGCAGCCGCTTGAAGACCGTGGAGAAGTTCGTGAGCATGCCGCCGAGCCAGCGCTGGTTGACGTAGGGATTCCCCACGCGGCGCGCCTGCTCGGCGATCGCCTCCTGCGCCTGCTTCTTGGTGCCGACGAACAGCACCGTGCCGCCGTGCGCGACGGTCTCCTTGATGAATTCGTACGCGGTGTCGATGTATTCGAGCGACTGCTGTAGATCGATGATGTAGATGCCGTTGCGCTCGGCGAAGATGAAGCGCTTCATCTTCGGGTTCCAGCGGCGAGTCTGGTGACCAAAATGAACGCCGCTCTCGAGCAGCTGCCGCATGGTGACGACGGGTGCCATGCCCGTAGTCCCTTTCTCTCGTGCGGCGCGCCAGTTCGGCGCGGCCGCGTCCCGGTTCCTCCTGGCGCCCGTGCGCACCTGCCGTCAGAATCTGCCTTGACACTGACGGACCGAGAGGTGCGTCCCGACGTACCGGTCCACGCGGGAGCGGCAGCGGGCGGGCGCGCGAATTGGGCCACTTGAGGCCGGTAGCCAGTCTACCGGGTCGTACCGCTGGCCCGTCGGCTGGCCCGGCACTGCCCGGCCGCAGCCCCGCCGCGGCCTGATCAGGGCCGTGATCCGGGGCCTGATCCCGGGGCGGTGGGCGCTATGTCCTACGCCCGGGGATGTGCCTGCCGGTAACTTCCGATCAGCCGCTCGGGCGACACATGGGTATAGATCTGCGTCGTGGCCAGTGATGCGTGGCCCAGTATCTCCTGAACGCTCCGCAGGTCCGCGCCCCCTTCGAGCAGGTGGGTCGCGGCCGCGTGACGCAGCCCGTGGGGGCCCGTACGCGGAGAGTCCGCCGCGATGAGCGCGGCGTACACGATGCGGCGCGCCACCCGCGGGTCCAGACGGGCGCCGCGGGTCCCGAGCAGCAGGGCGCGCCCGCTGCGGCTGTTGGCCAGCAGCGGCCGGCCAGCCAGGCACCAGCGATCGACCGCGCGCAGCGCGGGAATCCCGACGGGCACCGTGCGTTGCTTCGCTCGTTTGCCGAGTACCCGGATCGTCCCGCGCTGCCGATCGACGTCAGGCAGGTCGAGCCCGCACAGCTCACCGACCCGGATGCCGGTGGCGTAGAGCAGTTCGAGTACCGCCGCGTCCCTCAACCCGGACGCCGAGTCCCCAGCGTGCGCGCCCATCTGGTCGAGCATGGCCGCCATGTCGCCTGCCACGGCCACCTGCGGAAGCGCGCGCCGGGACTTCGGTGTCCCGAGCAGCGGACCCGGGTCGGAGGTGAGCCAGCCGCGCCGGTACGCGTACGCGGTGAAGGTCCGCGCCGCCGCGCCGCGCCGCGCCAGCGTCGACCGCGCGAGCCCGCTGGCGTGCTGCCGAGCCAGCCAGCCGCGGACGACTTCCACGCCAACATCGGCGGGCCCATCGGCGCCCGAGTGCCACGCGTGCTCGAGCAGAGACCTGGCGTCACCCAGGTAGGCCCGTACCGTGTGAGCGGACAGCGCGCGCTCTGCCGCAAGGAACAGCTCGAAAGCCGCCAGGCACTGCTCGAAGCTCGCCGGGAGCGGCTCGGTCTCCTGCTGGGGGGCCGGTCGGGTAAAGCTCACAGGGGCCACCGTGCGCCCCGGCGGCACCGCAGTCAAGCACCGTCCAAGGCCGTGTCTCGGCCTAACGGGCGAGCCGCCACCCACGCGGCCCACGTGCCACGAAGCCACCAGCCGCAAGCAGGCCCAGGCAGCTCAACGTCGTATCGAGGGCCACGCCCGCCGAAACCGCGATCGTCGCGGGACCCGCGCCGCCCCGCATGGGAACCGCCTCGAGGACGCGTGCCGTCACCGGATCGAGTTCGGCAGACCCGAGCACGGGGCCGGGCACGATGAGGTGCTCACCTATCACCGCCACGTGTTCGAGCACGTCGCCGGGACTCGTCACGCACACAGCACCCCACTCGCGCATGATCCAGTGGCAGCCCGCGGAGGAATCGGACGTGACGGGCCCCGGCACCGCCATCACCGGCCGGCACAGGTCCCTCGCGTGCCTGGCGGTGCTCAGCGCGCCACTGCGGCGGCGTGCCTCGACCACGACCGTGCCCCGGCTCAACGCGGCTATCACCCGGTTCCTGGCCAGAAACCTTGCCCTGGTCGGGTTGCGCCCGGGCGGCCATTCGCTGACCAGCAGGCCCTGCGCGGCAATGGCCGCGAACAACTCGTGATTCCCGTGCGGATATGGATTGTCGACCCCGCACGCCAGGACGGCGACGGTGATCCCCTCGGCGGCGAGCGCCCCGCGATGCGCGCATCCGTCGATCCCGTACGCGCCACCAGAGATGACCGCCCAGCCACGGCCGGCCAGGCCTGCAGCCAGTTCCGCAGACACGTGCGAGCCGTAGGCGGTCGCGGCGCGGGCGCCGACGATCGACACCGACCGTAAGCAACTGTGCCGCAGGTCCGCGCGGCCACGCAGCCACAGGGCGTACGGCCGGGCATCACCAAGCACGTCGAGCTGCGTCGGCCACTCCGGGTCACCAGGGCAGACGACGCGGATCCCGGCGAGCTCGGCCTCGCTGAGGTCGCGTTCGCCAGGTATCTCGGCCAGCCGTGCGCGCCAGTTCCGCATCGACCGGCCGATCCCCGCTGTCCCCGCTGTCCCCATTGCCCTCGCTACCCCTGTTATCCCTACTACCTCTGCTGTCCCCATTGCCTCCATTACCTTTGCTGTCCCTGCTGTCCCTGACTGGTCCGCGTACTCCGCCGCGATCGCTTGCGGCGCACCACCGCCGGCCCTGATCGCGGCGACGAGCGCCTCGGCGCCGCAGGTTCGCAGCAGAGCCCCGGCGACCTTGTCGCCGGGCTCGGCGAGATAGGTCAGCGTGGCGCGGGCCAGACGCTCCGCGTCGGTTGCGCGGTTCACTGCGTCACCCCGAGCCACAGACTCAGCGCATATCCCGTCTCCTCCGCGGTGGGGCGCACCTTGCCGGCCAGATCAGCCAGCGTCCAGGAAACCCGTAACACCCGGTCGACCCCGCGCGCGCTGATCTGGCCAAGCTCCATGGCGCGCTCGAGCCGGGCGAGGGCTCCGGACGCGGGCGGGAACCTGCGGCGCAGCTCGCTGCCTGGGATCTGCGCGTTGAGCCGCCAGGGCGTACCGGCCAGGCGGAAGGCCACGCGTTCACGCGCCAGCTCGACGCGTTTGGCTACGGTCGCGCTGGTTTCTGCGAATCGCCGGTCGCTCAGCAGCTCGGCCCGGCCGACCGGGAGGAGTTCCACCTTGACGTCGATCCGGTCGAGCAGCGGACCGGACAGCCGGCCCAGGTACCTGCGCCTGGCCATGGGCGTGCAGGTGCACGCCGCACGCCCACCGGCCGCGCGTGCGCATGGGCACGGGTTGGCGGCAAGTACGAGCGTGAAACGAGCGGGAAAGCGGGCCGTCAGCCCGGACCGCGCGACGACGACCTCGCCTGATTCCAGCGGCTGGCGCAGCGCGTCGAGCACGTCGCGGCTGAATTCGGGCGCTTCGTCGAGGAACAGCACACCGAGGTGGGCCAGTGACACCGCGCCCGGCCGGATGATCCCGCTGCCGCCGCCGACGATCGCCGCCTTGGTCGCGGTGTGATGCGGCCCGCAGAACGGCGGCTCCGTGACCAGCGGGCGGCCCGGTGGCAGGGCCCCGGCCACCGAGTAGATGGACGTCACCTCGAGCGAGGCGGTCAGATCCAGGCGGGGCAGGATCGTCGGAAGCCTTTCGGCGAGCATGGTCTTTCCCGCACCGGGCGGCCCGAGCATGGCCAGGTGGTGGCCGCCGGCCGCGCAGATCTCGACGGCCCGCCGCGCGACCGGCTGGCCGAGCACGTCGGCCAGGTCGATGGTATTCGGATCCCTCGGTGCGGCACGGCCGGCACCCCCGGCGGCCGCGCGTTCATCAGGCCCGGCGACCGCGCGCGGCTCAGGCCCGGCGACCGCGCGCGGCTCAGGCCCGGTGACCGCGTACGGCTCAGGCCCGGCGACCGCGTACGGCTCAGGCCCGGCGGCCGCGCGCTCGCCGGGCCAGGCGAACCCGTCCACCGGTCCGGGCAGCACTCCGCCCTCGATGACCTCCACCGGCGCGGTTCCCGCTGGCGGATGCTCTGCCCGCAGGTGGGTGAGCAGGGCCGTGAGCGAGGGAACGGCAAGGACCCGGACACCGGGCATCAGCGCGGCCTCATGCGCGTTCGCCTGCGGCACGGCCACGGTGGTGAAGCC
>WNFJ01630010.1_pt1 | contig 22411 bp, 20 predicted proteins | sample 5400461 | NCBI WGS metagenome assembly WNFJ01 (sample SAMN13153349, study PRJNA577476) | soil metagenome | isolation source: 115 cm saprolite on Douglas fir-dominated hillslope | place: USA:California | collected 2013-09-17
GTGCTCGAGCTCCTGGACACGAGCATCGTGAACGTGGCGATCCCGCACATGATGGGGAACCTGGGCGCGACGCTCGACGAGATCGCCTGGGTCTCGACCGGCTACATCGTGGCGAATGTCATCATCCTGCCGATCACGGGGTGGCTGTCGGCGTACTTCGGACGCCGCCGCTACTTCGCGGGCTCGATCGCGATCTTCGTCATCGCGTCGTTCTTCTGCGGCAATGCCCATTCGCTCGCGGCGCTCGTGTTCTGGCGGATCATCCAGGGCCTGGGCGGCGGAGCGCTGCTCTCCACCTCACAGGCGATCCTGTACGAAGAGTTCCCGCGCGAGGAATTCGGCACCGCGATGGCCATCTTCGGCGTGGGTGTGATGGTGGGGCCGACGCTCGGGCCGACGCTCGGCGGCTACATTACCGACGCGTTCGGCTGGCCGTGGATCTTCTACATCAACATCCCCATCGGCATGCTGGCCCTGGCGTTGTCGCTCAGCTACATCTTCAACTCGCGTTTCCAGCAGAAGGTCTCGCAGATCGACTACCTCGGGCTGCTGCTGCTCGCGGTGGGCATCGGCACGCTCCAGACAATGCTCGAGCGCGGCGAGCGACTCGACTGGTTCGCTTCGGGCGAGGTGGTGACCTACGCGCTGATCAGCGCCGCCTGTCTCAGCGCCTTCGTGTGGCACGAGCTCACGACCGAGTATCCGGTGGTCGATCTGCGGATCCTGAAGAGCCGCCAGCTAGCGGTGGGCGTGCTGTTCGGCTTGATCCTCGGGGTGTGTCTCTACGCCACGATCTTCGTGCTTCCCGTGTACCTGCAGAACCTGCAGAACTTCACGGCCGAACAGACCGGCTTCGTCATCCTGCCGGGGGCGCTCGCCAGCGCGTTCACGATGGCAGTCATGGGCCGCTTCACGGCCAAGTTCGACGGACGGCTCTCGATCCTGGCGGGGGTGAGTATCTTCGCTCTCTCGATGTGGAAGCACGCCCACTTCACGACCGAGAGCGGGATGGCGGACTTTTTCTGGCCGCTGATCCTGCGCGGCGTGGGACTCGGGCTCATCTTCGTGCCGCTCACGAACCTGGCGCTCGCCGATCTGCCGATGAGCAAGATCCCGAACGGCACTGGCCTCTTCAACCTGATGCGGCAGCTCGGTGGGAGCGTGGGGATCGCGGTCTCCGCGACGCTGGTGCAGCGGTTCGAGGCGATCAATCGTGCCGAGCTGGCCGCGAACATCACGCAGTTCAGCGAGGCGACGCGGGAGCGTCTGAGCGGCATCACCGCGATGCTCTTGGCGAAGGGCACCCCGGCGCCGCTCGCCGACTCGAAGGCCCTGATGATCTTGAACGGGCAAGTCACGCGGCAGGCACTGATGCTCTCGTTCGACCACCTGTTCCTGTTGTTCGGAGCGTGCTTCGTGCTGTCGCTGCCACTCCTCTTGCTCATGCACCGGAGCCGGGGGGCGTCGGGCGCGGCGGAAGTGGCACACTGACGATGCCCCAGCGACGAGGAGTCCAGGTCGGCGACGTGGCACCCGATTTCGAGCTCCCCGACCAGTCGGGCACGCCCGTTCGGCTGCGCGACCTCGTCGGCCAGCGCCCCATCGTGTTGTACTTCTATCCGAAGGACAAGACGCCCGGCTGCACGATCGAGGCGCGGGCGTTCCGGGACAGCTACGGCGGCTTCACCGACGCCGGTGCCGCGGTGCTGGGCGTGAGCTCCGATTCGGTGGCATCCCACCGCCACTTCGCGGCAAGCGAGGGGCTGCCGTTCCGGCTGCTCTCGGATCGCGCCGGGGTGGTGCGGGAGCTGTACGGCGTGGAACGGACGCTCGGAGTCCTGCCGGGTCGGGTGACTTACGTGATCGACCGCACCGGCGTGGTGCGGCACGTCTACTCGTCGCAGCTCCAGGTGACGCGCCACTCCCGAGAGGCGCTGGACGCGCTGCGCGCACTCCCAGCGCCCGCGCCATGAGCGGCGGGGCCGCCCTCATTACGGGGGCATCGAGCGGCATCGGGCTCGAGCTGGCCAAGCTGTTCGCCCAGGACGGGCACGACCTCGTGCTGGTGGCGCGCCGCGGCGACCGGCTGCGCGAGCTCGCGGCCGAGCTCGCGAGCCACCACCGGGTGCGCTCGACGGTGATGACGGCGGACCTGGCCGACGCGGGCACGCCACCCGACATCGCGCGCAGCGTCGCAGCGGCCGGTATCGAGATACGCTACCTCGTCAACAACGCCGGCTACGGGCTCGCCGGCCGGTTCGCGGAGACGGACATCACCACCGAGCTCCGGATGCTTCAGGTCAACGTCAGCGCCCTCACCCACCTGACCAAGCTGTTTCTGCCCGGGATGCTGGCGCGGCACGAGGGGGCGATCCTGAACGTCGCCTCCACGGCCGGATTCGTGCCCGGGCCACTCATGGCCGTTTACTACGCGACGAAAGCCTACGTGATCTCGTTTTCCGAGGCCCTGGCGGAGGAGCTCACCGGGTCGGGCGCGACGGTGACGGTGTTGTGCCCGGGCGCGACGCGGACGGAGTTCTGGGGGGTGGCCGGCATGGACGCGACTGCGCGGCTGCTCCGGCGGCCCTGGGTGGCCGACGCCCCGAGCGTCGCGCGCGCCGGCTACGAGGGGCTACGGGCGGGGACCCGGATGGTGATTCCCGGTCTCGCCAACAAGGTCATGGTGCAGAGCATCCGGGTCGCGCCCCGCGTCCTGCTCGCGAAGATCGCGCGCCGCCTCCAGGAGAGCGTCCGCGGCTAGCGCACCTCGGCCATCGCGGCGGTGACGAGGAGCGCGCGGACGATCCCGAGCGCTCCTTCGACGTTTTCGAACCACTCGGTCGCGAGGTGCGCGTCGCCGGCCTTGCCCCCCGCCCCGAGGGCGATCGCGGGGATGCCGAGGGCGATCGGCACGTTGGCATCGGTCGACGCGCTCGCCAACTCGGCGTCGCGACCCAGGGCGCGCGTGGCCGCGATCGCCGCCTGGACCAGGGGATGAGCCCGCGGCGTGACACCCGAGGGCCGATCGCCCAGGAGCTCGAGCGCGAATCCCAGTGGCGGCGTGCCCGGAGTGCGGTGGCGGTTTTCGTCGTCCGCCGCGCGCTCGAGGGCGGCGCGGACGGTGACGTCGAGCTGCGCCAGGGCGCGTGGGTCCTCGCTCCGCAGGTCGAGATCGAGCCAGGCGTCCTGGGGGATTGAGTTGAGCGCGGTGCCACCCCCGAGGCGAACGACCGCGCAGGTCGTGCGGGGCATCCGGGGCGCGGGGAGGTCGGCGAGCAGGGCGGCGGCGCGCCCGACCGCATTTGCCGGGTTCGCGACGCCGAACGCGGCCCACGAATGGCCCCCCGGGCCGCGGAACGTGACGTGGTAGCGCTTGGCGCCGAGGGCGCGATGGATGACGCGCTCGAGCCCGGCGCCGTCCAGGGCGATGAACGCGGTCGGGGCCGTGTGGGGAGGAGCGCTGCCCGCGGCTCGCTCGTCACCGCCCCCATTCAAGAGATACTTCACGCCCCGCAAGTCGCCCGAGCCTTCTTCACCGACCGTAGCGGCGAACAGCACCGGCCGGCTGGTCGCGAGCCGCGCCGTCACCATCGCGTCCGCCACGGCCACCAGGGCCGCCAGGCCGCGCGCGTTGTCGGAGATCCCTGGTCCCTCGAGCCGCTGGCCGCGCCGCTCCACCTGCACGTCCACCTCCGGCCCGAACACGGTATCGAGGTGGGCCGCCACCACCACTGGCCCGCGCGTGTCCTCCGGTTCCCCGTTCCTGCTGCTTCCCGCGTTCTCCCCGTTTCCCCCGCCCCCTCCCCCGTGGAACCATCCGTGTACGTTCCCCGCGCGGTCGACCGCTACTTCGCGCAGACCGATCTCGCGGAACAGCTCTGCCACGCGCGCCCCGCGCTGCCCCTCGGCGCCGGTCGGGGCGGGAATCGCCGACAGCGCCGCCTGGCGGACGAGAGTCAGTTCGTCCGTGCGTTCGACGTGATGGCGCGCCGCGCGGATGCGCTCGTGCGCGAGCAGGCGCGAGAGGGTGCGGTCCACGGTCTTCACACTAACCCGCTTGACGCTGAGGGGCGAGAGGGTGAACTCTTGGGCATGGAAGAGCGCGAACTGATCTACGACTGGAACCGGGCCGGGGCGGCCTTCGACTGGACCCGCGCCCGGGTCGACCTGAACGACGAGACGCTGCGCGACGGCCTGCAGTCCCCCTCGGTCCACGACCCCTCGCTGGACGTGAAAAAGCGGCTCCTCCACCTGATGGCCGAGCTCGGCATCGTGGCCGCCGATATTGGCCTGCCGGGCGCGGGTCCCCGGGCCGTGGCGCAAGTGCGGGCCCTCGCGACCGAGATCCGCGACGCTGGGCTGCCGATCGCCCCGAATTGCGCGGCGCGCACGGTGATCGCAGACGTCGAGCCGATCGTCCGGATCGCCGACGAGCTCGGGATCCCGATCGAGGCCGCGACGTTCATCGGCTCGTCGCCGATCCGCCAATACGCCGAAGACTGGACGCTCGAGCACATCCTCAGGTCCAGCGAGGAGGCCGTGACGTACGCTGTGAGGCACGGGTTGCCGGTGATGTACGTGACGGAGGACACGACGCGGGCGCAGCCTGAGGTGCTGCGGGCTCTCTATGCGGCGGCGATCGCGTGCGGGGCGACCCGCATCTGTCTCTCGGATACGGTGGGGCACGCGACGCCGGATGGCGTGGCGGCGCTGGTGGGGTTCGTGAAGCGGGAGATCGTCGGATCCCACGCCGTGAAGATCGACTGGCATGGGCACCGCGACCGCGGGATGGGACTGATCAACTGTCTCGCCGCGATCGAGGCGGGGGTGGACCGGGTCCACGGCACGGCGCTCGGCGTGGGAGAGCGCGTTGGGAACGCCGAGATGGATCTGCTGCTCGTGAACCTGAAACTTTTGGGCGCGCACCGGCACGACATCGCGCAGCTGCCCGCCTACTGCCGGCTCGTCGCCGACGCCGTCGGCGTACCGATCCCGGTGAACTACCCGGTGCTGGGAGCGGATGCGTTCCGCACGGGCACCGGCGTGCACGCGGCCGCGATCATCAAGGCCAAGAAGAAGGGGCACGCCTGGCTCGCGGACCGCGTCTACAGCTCCGTGCCGGCGCAGGAGTTCGGTCTCGAGCAGAAGATCGAGATCTCGCCGATGTCCGGTCTCTCCAATGTGAAATACTGGCTCGAGACGCACGGCCACGACCCCGAGAACGAGGCGGCGTGCCGCGTGCTGTTCGAGGCGGCTAAGCGGACCGACCGCGTGCTGTCCGATGAGGAGTGTCATCGACTGCTGAAGCAGGCGATATGGCGGTAGGGTCGTTCCGCGAGATCGAGCGCGCGTACTTCGACTTGCGATGGCACCTCGATCCCGTGGCTGCGACACAGGCGGGCGTGAAGACCTACGACGGCCACTACGGGCGCTTCAGTCCCGGCGCCCTTGCTCCCCATCTCGCCGCGCTCAAGGCGCTGGCGGCCGCGCTGGAGGAGACGCCCGTCGACGGGCTGGCAGAGGAAGTCGACCGCACCGCCCTCCTGAACGAGATCCGCGTCGCGCTCCGGCGCTTCGAGCGCGAGCGCCCGCAGGCGAAGAACCCCGGGTTCTGGCTGGCGCACGTGCTGAGCGGGCTGCACTTCCTGCTGGTCCGGCGGGACCGCACGCCCGCCGAGAAAGCGGTGGCGCTCACGGGACGGTTGGAGGACGTGCCCGCGCTGCTGGACGACGCGCGCGCCGCGCTGCTCGAGCCAGTGCGGGTGTTCGTGGACACGGCGCTGCAGGTCCACACGGGTGGCCTCGCGCTCGTTCGCGAGGTCGGCGCCGCGCTAGCGGACCTGACCCCGCCTGAAGCGGCGCGACTCGCGGCCGCCGCGGATGGGGCGGCCGCCGCGCTCGAGGCGTTCGCCCGCGACTTGGAGCGCTGGCGCGAGACGGCGTCGGAGCAATTCGCGTTGGGTGACGACGACTTCAACTTTCATCTGCACTACGAGCATGCGCTGCGCGACACGGCGCCCGAGTTGTGGCGCTACGGCCTGCACTTGAAAGAAGAGCTTGAGGCCGATCTGGCGCGCCGCGCCGCTCGCCTCGATCACGCCAAGCGCTGGCCCGACGTGGCCGACCGGCTGCGCGCCGACCATCCGCCGGCGACGGGTCTGGTGAAGGCCTACGCGACGGAGATGGCGCGGGCGCGTGACTTCGTCGCGGCGCGCGAGCTGGCACCGATCCCGGATGCCCCCCTCGACGTGGTCCCCACGCCGGCGTTCATGCGACCCATCATCCCGTTCGCCGCCTACGACAGCCCCGGGCCGTACTCCGGCGACCGCACCGGCTGGTTCTACGTCACGCTGCCGGACCCGCAGTTGCCGGCCGGCGTTCAGGACCGCATGCTTCGCGACCACTGCCGTCACGAGCTCGCCATCACCGCCCTGCACGAGGGCTACCCCGGCCATCACCTCCAGCTCGTGCAGGCGCAAGCGCAGCCGTCCGAGACCCGCAAGAACGTGTGGACGCCGCTCACGGTCGAGGGCTGGGCGCTGTACTGCGAAGACATGATGGGCGAAGAAGGGTTCTACCGGTCCGAGGAGGAGCAGTTCTTCCAGCGGGTGCACCTCTTGTGGCGCGCCGCGCGGGTGCTGCTCGATGTCGGGCTGCACACTCGGGGTATGACGTTCGAGCAGGCGGTCGATTACCTCGTGGCGGAGCTGCACGTGGATCGCGCCAATGCGGAGGCGGAGGTGCGCCGCTATTGCGCCGAGCCTGCCCAGCCGCTGTGCTACGCGGTGGGGCGCCGCGAGATCCTACGGCTGCGGGCCGACTTCCGCGCGGCCCGTGGCGCCGGGTCGAGCCTGCGCGGGTTCCACGATGCGCTGCTCGCCTACGGCGGCCTGCCCGTCGCCTTGATTCGCTGGGGCCTCGGTCTCAATGCCTAGGGGCGGGGCGCCGCCCTCAGCCCTCCCTCGTCAAGTCACGCTGTTCGGCTGGGTCTCGCTCCTGAACGACTTCGCGAGCGAGATGATCTATCCGCTGCTGCCGGCCTTCGTAACGGGAGTGTTAGGCGCGGGGCCGAGCGCGCTGGGCGCGCTCGACGGCGCGGCGGAGTTCACCGCGGCCTTCGTGAAGCTCGCGGCCGGACGGCTGGCGGACCGCCGGCCGCTGCGTGGGCGCATGATCGTGATCGGCTACGTCGTCGCGGTCGTGGTGCGGCCCGTCATCGCGCTCACCGGGGCCGCGTGGCAGGTCATCGGGTTGCGGGTGGTGGACCGCATCGGCAAGGGCATCCGAACGCCGCCGCGTGACGCGCTGATCGCGGACATCACACCGCCCGCCATGCGAGGTCGGGCGTTCGGGCTGCAGCGCGGCATGGACCACGCCGGCGCCGTGCTCGGGCCGCTCGTCGCCTGGTGGTTGCTCGCGGCCGGGCACGCCGACCTGCGGGCGGTGATCGGGGCAAGCATTGCGCCCGGCGTGGTCGTCGTGCTACTGGCGCTGTGGGCCGTGCGCGACGCCGCCAGGCGTCAGGGTGAGGCGCCGGAGCAGGGGCGGCCCGGGCCGGCCGCTGCCGCCGCGGCTATGGGCGCGGACACACCGACCCCGGCCCGGGCGTTCGCGCCGCTCCTCGCCATCGCGTGCTTCTATCTCCTTCGCATGCCCGACACGCTGATCATCCTGCGCTCGCAACAGCTCGGCGTCCCGGTGGCGGCTGTCCCACTCCTCTGGGCCGCGGTGAACGTCGTGCGCTCGTCGTCCAGCTTCTTCGGCGGCGCGGCGAGCGACCGGCTGGGTCCTGGCCGCACGATGTGGGTCGGATGGCTCGTGTATGCGGCGCTCGCCCTCGCGATGGCGCGCGCGCAGTCGGCGGGCGCCGCGTGGGCGGTGTTCCTCGGGATCGGTCTGGTCGCGGGTCTCACGGAAAGTCCTGAACGCGCGCTCGTGGCCCGGCTCGCGGGCGCGCGTCAGGGGAGCGGGTTCGGCGTCTATCACAGCGTTACGGGGTTCGCCGCGCTCGTCGGTGGCGTGGCCCTGGGCGCTGCGTTTCAAGTGTACGGCGCGGGGCCGGCGTTCCTCGTCAGCGCGCTGGGAGGGCTCGCGCTGGTCGTTGCCTGGCCGGTGGTTGCGAGCCGGCGCACTCGCTGAGGTCGCCGGGTCGGGCGAAGGCTTCCGCGCGGGCCTCGGAGATCGGCGCTAGGGAATCGACAACAACACCCACGCGGCCGCCGCGATCAGCAGCGGCGCGGAGTACACGCCTGGCATGAACTGCCGCCGATAGAGCGACGCGCCGATGTGCAACGCGCCGTTTCCCAGCATGAAGACCGCGATCGCCGACGACGGGACCGCCATCCACGCGGCCTTGGCGAACGCGAACGGTGAGAGGCTCGCGAGGCCGATCACGGCCACGACGAGGCTCCCGAGCCAGATGCCGAAGGTAAAGGTCGGCAAGGGGAGGAAGGGCACGCGCTCGCGGATCGCGCGGACCGCGGGATTGTACACCGATAGGAACCCGGTCACGGCTTCATCGGCTACGTGAATCGCCAGGGCGGCGCACAGCGTGACCCACGCGAGGCCGAAGCGCGACCCTTCCGCTAGGGGCGCGAGCATGGGCTCGGGCTCCCCGCGAGCCCCGAGGCGGGCCGAGTCATGGTGCCTAAGTTACGCCGTGGCTTGCCGATGTTCAATTTCGAACATAGGTTCGAAATCTTGACACCTACAGCTCCCTGGCTCACGGCCGCGCGCGAGGGGACTCGGGTCGCGGCACCGGCAACTGAGCCGCGGCCTGAGCCCCAGCGCCTCGCGGAGACCGTCCACGGTCACGTCGTCATCGTCACCGGCGGGGCGACGGGGTTGGGCCGCGCGACCGCGCTCGAATTCGCCCAGCACGGCGTGGCTGTGGGGATCAACTACGTCGAGCTGCCCGACCGCGACGTCGGCGCCCAAGCACTGCTCACCGAGACGGCCATCCGCGCGCTCGGCGTGCCCGTGTACTGCGCCCGCTGCGATGTGCGCAGCCGCGACGACGTGGAGCGGTTCGTCACCGCCGTGCGGGAGCGGTTGGGTGGGGTGCACTACCTCGTCAACAACGCCGGTGTGACCCACGACGGGGCGCTGTGGCGCCTCACGCCCGAGGCGTGGCAGGAGGTGCTCGACACCAACGTCACGGGCGCGTTCAACTGCATCCAGGCGGTGGCCGGGCCGATGCGAGCCCAGCGTTACGGCAAGATCGTGAACGTCGCGAGTCACCAGGCGTTCCGACCAGGGTTCGGCATCGCCAACTACGCCGCCAGCAAGGCGGCGCTGATTGGACTCACCAAGTCGGCCGCGGTGGACTTGGGCCCCTCCAACGTGAACGTCAACGCCGTGGCCCCGGGATTCGTGAAGACCGATCTGCTGTCGAAGTTGCCGCGAGAGGTGCTGGAGCGCGCCGAGCACGAATCGGTGCTGGGTCGCGTGGCGGAGCCGGAGGACGTGGCGCGGGTGATCGTGTTCTTGTGCAGTGACGCGGCGCGCCATGTGACCGGCCAGGTGATCATCGTGGACGGCGGCTTGACGCTCGCTTCTTGAAAATCCGCGGCGCGGACACGATATTGCCCGCCGGAACTAATCCTTTGAAAAATAACTACTTACTGCGCGCGCTCCGGGGCGTGGCGCTGTGGGGCGCCGCGTGCGGAGGCCACTCAGGGACCCTCACGCCCGCGCCGACGGCGCCCTTGCCGACCGCGGGGATCGCGGCGCAACAGGTGAGCGTGCTGCCGCTCACGCTCATCGCCTTGGACGATTCGCTGCGCTGGCAGGCGCCGCTCGGCGAGCGGCGCGCGGCGCTCGCGAAGAGCGACAGCGTGATCGGCGCGCTGCTCAAGGCGCGCGCACCGGAAGTGAACTGGATCCTCCCCGACGAGCTGCGCCGAACAGCGATTCTGATGCACGGGGGAGGCGTGCCGGAGCTCGTCCCCGATCCACTCCGCAACGAGCTGCGCACGCTTGCCGCCCTCGCCGGCGCCGGCGGGGGGCGCTATGCACTCGTGCCAGCCGGGCTGATCCTGCGGCGGTCCGGGGGCGCGGTGGCGGCGAAGACCGCGGGCGCGGCGGGGCCGTCGGGGGCCGGCACGGCGGAGCTGACGGTCGTGATCGTCGACGTGCGAACCGGTCGGATCGGGTTCAGGACCGTGGCGCGGGGCGAGGGGGACGATCCCTGGACGGCGCTGACACGCGCCGTCAAGAGCCTCACGCCGGGGCTGCCGTGAGGCGCGAGGCGACCCTCATCGCTGGCGATGGCATTGGGCCCGAGATCACTGAGGCGACCCTAGCCGTGCTCGACGCACTCGGCATGGCGTTCGACTGGGACGAGCAGTACGGCGGGATGAGTGCCGTGGAGAAAGCCGGCACGCCGCTCCCCAACGCCACGCTCGACTCGATCCGCCGCACCAAACTGGCGCTCAAGGGCCCGCTCACGACGCCGACCGACGGCGGGTACCGCTCGGTCAACGTGGCGCTGCGCCAGGAGTTCGAGCTGTACGCCAACGTGCGCCCGGTGAAGTCGATGGTGCCGGGCGGGCGCTACCCGGACGTCGATCTCGTGATCGTGCGTGAGAACACGGAGGGGATGTACGTGGGATACGACCGCACGTTCAAGGTGGGCGCCGACCCCAAGGCGCTGGCCCAGTCGATGTCGGTGATGACCCGCGACGGCTGCCGGCGGATCGTCCGCTACGCCTTCGAGTACGCGAAGCGACATGGGCGCACCAAGGTCACGGTGGTGCATAAGGCCAATATCCTCAAGGCGACGTCGGGCCTGTTCCTTGAGACGGCGAGGATGATCGCCCGGGAATACGAAGGCCAGATCGCCTCCGACGACAAGATCGTGGACAACGCGGCCATGCAGCTCGTGATCAATCCGGCCCAGTTCGACGTCATCGTCACGACCAACCTGTTCGGTGACATCCTCTCCGACGAGGCTTCGGGACTGGTTGGGGGGTTGGGGCTCGCGCCCGGGGCCAACATCGGTGCCGAGGCCGCGATCTTCGAGGCGGTGCACGGCTCGGCTCCGGATATTGCAGGGCAGGGGATCGCAAACCCGGCGGCCCAGATGCTCGCCGCCGCCATGATGTTGGACCACGTCGCGGAGCTCGAGGCGGCGCGCCGGCTACGCCGCGCTCTCGAGACGGCGATCGTGAAGGACAACGTCCGTACGAAGGACCTGGGGGGCAGTGCTTCGACCACCGAGTTCGCCCGGGCCGTGGCCCGGCGGGTCTAGCCACCCGTGCGCCCGCTGCGGCCAATCGACGGCCGGGATTGCGCTCGGGGAGCGCTGCGCGACCTGTTCCAGAGAGGTCGCGCGCAAAGCCGCTCGGATCGGGCGGCTCGTCGCGGGCGTGACTACCTTGCTGCTCGCGGGGTACCTGATGATCACGCTGCGCACGGTGGCGCCCACCTGGCAAACCACGGCGCGGACCGTGGGCGCGGCGGCGACCGTGGCGTGGTACCTACTGACCTTCCGGATCGTGAAGAGGATCGCGCTCGAATGGATACGCTGAAGCTATTGGTGACGGGCTGCGTGCTCGCGGGGTGCGCCGTCCCGGCGGCGGCCCAGACCTCGCTGTCGATCTATACGGACGGGCGCGTGGTGGTGCGGCGGAGCCTGCCGCAGCCGCTCGAGAAGGGGCGCAATACGCTCACCTTGAAGCTCGACGGGCTCGACCCGACAACGCTCTTCTCCCCTGACACGGGCGTGGGGCTCGTGACCGCCGTGCTCCGGCCGGCGAGCGAGCGCGCCCCGGCGCTCGAGAGCGCGGTGGGCCAGACCCTCACGTTCCTACGCGGCAAGGGGGATACGCTGCGGGCGACGGTGGTGCGGGTGAGTCCACCGCAGTATCGGCTGTCGGACGGCCGGTTCCTCCTGTCCGAGCCGGGCGAGCCGGTCGTCCCGGCTGAAGTGGTGCGGACCGCGCCCGAGGCCACGGTGACGCTCGAGGCGGCGCGGGCGCGCCCCCGCACCGAGCTCGCCTACGTCGTGGACGGCGGGGCGCGCTGGGCGGCGACCTACCAGGTCCTGCTGGCTGGGGCGAGGTGTCAGGTCTCGGGGTCGGCCACGGTCACATCGCAAGCGCTCCGTGCCGACAGCGCCGAGGTGCAGCTCGTCGCCGGGTCGATCAACCGCGCGGCTCCCGAGCCGCGCCCCTCCTACGGGGCCCGGGCGGTCCCACAGCTTGCCATGGTGACCGCGGACGGGGGGGCGGCGACCGAACAGGCGGTGGGCGAAACCCACGTGTACGATCTCCCCGGCCGGCTCTCCCTCGTGGCGGCAACCCCGGTGACGACGGCGCTGTTTCCCCGCACCAGCGTCGCCTACGGGCGGGAGTACGTCGTGCCGGGCGTCATGCCGTGGCGCGGCTTCCTAGGCCAGTCGCCGGTCGAGCCGGACCGCGTCCCGGTGCAGGTCTGGTACACGCTCAAGCGGGGCCGCGGGACGACATTCGGCGATCGCCCGCTTCCCGGCGGCACCGTGACCTTGTATCAAGCGGATTCGAGCGGGCGGGTCGAGCTCGTGGGGGAGGCGCGCACTGACCATACCGCCCCCGGCCGCGATCTGCGGGTGTTGTCGGGCGCCGCCTTCGATGTGACCGCGGAGCGCGTGCAGACGGACTACAGCCAGGAGCAGCTTGCGCCGGCGCGGCGCGGCGTGGCGCCGCGGCAGCGCGTCACGGCGGCGTACAAAGTCACGCTCGCGAACGCGAAGCCGGAGGCTGTGACGGTCGACGTCCGCGAGGCGCGCTTCGGCGTGTGGCGCGTGGTCGAGAGCAGCCTCCCGGCGGAGAAACTCTCGGCGACTGAGGTGCGGTTCCGCGTCCAGGTGCCCGCGAACGGCGACGCCACGCTCACCTACACCCTGCAGGCGGAGTCGTGACGGTCCAGATCCTCCACCTCTCCGACCTCCACTTCGGCAATCTCGCCGAGATCGAGCAGATCGAGTCGCTCGAGCGCACCATTCCGGACCTGCGGCCCGATGCGATCGTGATCTCGGGCGATCTGTCGCAGCGAGCGCGCCACGGGGAGTTCCAGCGGGCGCGCGCACTCGCTCAGATCGCGGCCCGGACGGCGCCAGTGCACGTGATCCCGGGCAACCACGACGTGTGCTGGTGGGTCCGGCCGCTCGTGCCGTTCGCCAAGGGGCCGCTGTACGCCAAGTACCGCCGCTACTTCGGCGCCGACGTCGCGCCCACACTCACCCTTCCCGGGGCGCTCATCGCGAGCGCGTGCACGTCGCACGGGGCCGCATGGGGCTCGCTCACCCTGCGTGTGCGCGACCTCGCCGTGAAGGGCCATCTGCCGAAGCGCGAGATCGAGCGGGTGCGCGCCCTGTTCGCGACGGCGCCGCCCGAGCAGGCGCGCGTTCTCGTGGTGCATCACAACGTGCTGCGCGGCGACATTTCGCACCGCATGGGGCTCGCTCGCTGGCGCCAGGCGCAGCGGCGCGTCGTGGCGAGCGGCGCCGACGTAGTGCTGTGTGGACACGATCACCAGGAAGGGGCGGAGCTGTTGGACGGGCGCGTGGTGGTGTCGACCGCCGGCACGCTGTGCCAGCGCACGCGCGGCGGTCGCCCCACGAGCTTCAACTTCGTGACCATCGAGCCCACAGCGGTGCACATCACCTTCTTCCGCTGGGACGCGGCGCACGCGCGGTTCCAGGCGTCGGACACGGCGGCGTTCGCGCGCGGAGCGGCGGCCGGAGGGGGAGACGCCGCCACGAGCGCTGCCCGGGTGCCCGCCGCGACCGGCTCAAGCGCGCGGACGTCGGGGACTTAAGGAAAGCGCGCCCAGGTGTTTTATTACCCCGGGCCTTCGGCTCGGCGCTGAACGCATACCGCCCGCCCTTCATACCGCTGAGGCATACCTATGGCACCCAAGTTCCAGGGCGTCGATTTCTACGACGTCGATGGCCTCCTCTCCGAAGAGGAGCGCGCCGTCCGCGACACGGTACGCTCCTGGGTCGACGAGCACGTCCTCCCCATCATCGGCGAGCACTACCTCCAGGGCCGGTTCCCGAAGCAGCTCATCCCGCAGATGGCCGCGCTCGGCCTGTTTGGTGCGAACCTGCCGGAAGAGTACGGGTGCGCGGGGCTCAACAACGTCGCCTATGGCCTGATCATGCAGGAGCTCGAGCGCGGGGATTCGGGCGTGCGTTCGTTCGCTTCCGTGCAGGGCGCTCTGGTGATGTACCCGATCTATGCCTTCGGCTCTGATGAGCAGAAGCAGCGTTGGCTTCCCAGGATGGCGTCGGGTGAGGTGATCGGTTGCTTCGGGCTCACCGAGCCGGACTACGGATCGAATCCCGCCGGGATGATTACCGTCGCCAAAGAGACGAAGGACGGCTGGGTGCTGAACGGCGCCAAGATGTGGATCACGAACGGCTCGACCGCACAGGCGGCGATCGTGTGGGCGAAGACGGGGCCGCTCGACGACGTGAGCTCGATCCGTGGCTTCATTGTCCCCACCGACACCAAGGGGTTTTCGGCGAAAGACCAGAAGGGCAAGCTCAGTTTGCGCGCGAGCGATACGAGCGAGCTGGTACTCCAGGACGTGTGCGTGCCGAAAGACGCGCTGCTGCCGAAGTCGGGGGGCTTGAAGTCACCCCTGCTGTGCCTCACCCAGGCGCGCTACGGGATCGCCTGGGGCGCGGTAGGCGCCGCGATGGCCTGCTACGATGAAGCGGTCGGCTACGCCAAGAACCGCCTGATGTTCGGGAAGCCGATCGGTGGGTTCCAGCTGCAGCAGGCGCGGCTCGCGGAGATGCTCACCGAGATCACGAAGGCGCAGCTCCTCTGCGTGCAGCTCGGCCGGCTCAAGGACGACGGCAAGGCGACACCCGAGCAGGTCTCGCTCGCCAAGCGGAACAATGTCGACATCGCGACCGACGTCGCGCGTGAGACCCGCCGCCTCCTCGGGGCGAATGGCATCCTCGCGGAATACCAGGCGATGCGCCACCTCGCGAACCTCGAGTCGGTGTACACCTACGAAGGGACGCACGACGTGCATACCCTCATCCTGGGACAGGCGATCACGGGGCTGAATGCCTTCAACTAGCCCGTCGCGGGACCCCGGGACGCCACGTCGCACCACGCGTGCCACGTGGCGTCTTTGCGTCTTGCCGCCGCTCGTCGCGATCGCCCTGGCGCTCCGGAGTGCGCTGGCGCAGCAACCGGATACCCTCCCCCGGGACACCACGACCCTCGCGCCGGTCGTCGTCACCGGGGTCCGGCTCCCGACAGTCGGGGAGCTGGCGCGCGGGCTCGCGGGGCGCACCGCCACGCTCAGCGCCCAGGACCTGGACGCGCGCGGCGTCCGCTCGCTCGCGGATGCGCTGGAGCAGCTGCCGGGGGTCACCACGGCGGACGAGCTTGGGGCGACGGCGCAGCTCGACGTGTCGCTGCGCGGCTTTCAGGTCTCGCCCGTGATCGGTGTGCCCCAGGGCGTGACCGTGTACGTCGACGGCGTGCGCGCCAACGAGCCCGACGCGCACGAGGTGAACTTCGACCTGCTGCCGCTCGAGGACGTGGAACGCGTGGATGTGGTGTACGGGCCCTCCGTGCTGCTCGGTCGGAACGCGCTCGGGGCCGCGGTGAATCTCGTGACCCGGCGCGGCGGCGTCCCGGCGACGCGCGAGCTCGAGGCGTCGGCAGGGAGCTGGGGGCGCTACGAGCTCAAGGGGCACGCCGGCGCGCGGTACGGCCTGTGGGACTACTACCTCGGGGCGCGCTACGAGCACGAGCAGGGGTGGCGTCAGCACACCGAGAGCCGCGTCGCAACGCTGTTCGCGAAGGTTGGGCACCTCGGGAACACGTGGGATGCGACGCTCAGCTACTCGGGAGCCGACAATCGCATCTTCCAGGCCGGCAGCCTCCCGGATCGGCTCGCGGCGCTACGCCCCGACTCGAACTTCACCAGCGGCGACTACTTCGCCCCCCAGGCGCACCTCGTGATCCTCAACGCGCAACGCCTGCTCGGGCGGACCCAGCTGGCGGTCAACGGGTTCGGTCGCTCGTTCGCGAGCGAGCAGTTCAACGTGAATTTCGTCGGCACGGACTCGCGTCAACGCAACGTCACGGGCGCCGGGGGCGGAGCGGTGCAGCTCTCGGGGAAGCTCGGGCTCGGCGCCCGCGCGCTGAGCTGGCTCGCCGGCGTGGACGCGGACTACGAGCACGTCGCGGTGCGGATTTTCGGGGTGCCGCGCAACGGTGCGCCGGACTCGCTCACGGCATCGGTGCGGACCCAGCAGGTGAGCGCCGGCGCCTTCGCCGGGGCCAGCGTCGAGGTCGTGCCGCGGCTCACGGCGACCTTCGCCGGTCGCTACGACTGGATCCGGGTGCCGTTCGAAGACCTGCTGAACTCTGCGCAGAACGGCGTGACCATCTTCCGCCGCCTCTCGCCCCGGGTCGGCGTCACCTGGCGCGCGCACGCGCACGAGGCGTTCGCCTCGGTGAGCCGCGGGTTCCGCGCCCCTGCGGTGGTGGAGCTCGGATGCGCCGACCCCCAGGCGACGTGCCCGCTGCCGTTCGCGCTCGGCCCCGACCCGGCCCTCAAGCCAGTCGTGGCCACGACGTACGAGCTGGGTTGGCACTACCACGCGCCGCCCGGTGGCCTGGACGCGAGTGCCAACGCGTACCGCACCGACCTGCGCGACGAGATCTTCTTCATCGCGTCGAGCGTGACCGGGGGCTACTTCCAGAACATCGGTGCGACGCGGCGCTCGGGCGTCGAGCTGGCGCTGCAGTGGGTCGGGCCGGCGGGCCAGCGGGCCTACGTGAACTACGGCTACACGCACGCCACGTTTGAGGCCACCGCCCGCCTCGCCACCACGCGGGATACCACGGGCGAGACGGTGCGGCCGGGCGACGTCCTTCCCATGGTCCCCGATCACCGGCTCAACGCGGGCGTCGCGCTACCACTCCTCAACCCGGGCGCCAGCGATTCCCGCCTGGCGGTCACCGCGGGGCTCGATGCCCGCTACGTGGGCGGGCAGTGGCTGCGGGGCGACGAAGCGAACGTCACGGCCCGACTGCCCGACTACCTTGTCGCCGATCTGTCGCTGACGCTCGCGTGGCACGCCTGGGAGCTGCGCTGGGCGCTTGGGAACGTGCTCGACCGGCGCTACGTGAGCTTTGGCACCTTCGCACAGGATCCCACCGTGGCGGGCCGGCCCGTCCAGCGCTGGCTCGCCCCGGGGCCACCGCGCCACCTGCAGGTGAGTCTGAGCAGCGATTTTTGACGTCGTGGCACTACGGTTGCGAGACGCACCGAGCCGGGTTTCCTTTCCTCGGCCCGTGACGGTCGGCCGCGTTGGGCCCCGCGGCGTCGCGGCGACGTCGAACCCCTGGTCCTGAGGAATCCTTGAAGATCGCGGTCTGCATCAAGCGCGTGCCCGATTCGGAAACGCGCGTGAAGATCGCCTCGGACGGCAAGTCGCTCGACGAGGCGGGCGTCAAGTTCATCCTCAATCCCTACGACGAGTTCGCCGTCGAAGAAGCGCTGCGCCTGAGGGAGCGCGCCGGCGCGGGCGAAGTCGTCGCCGTCGCGCTCGGCCCCAGCGCCGCCCAAGAGACGATCCGCACGACCCTCGCGATGGGGGTGGACCGCGGCATCTTGCTCCAGACCGATCGCCTCCCCGCGGACGGCCTCGAGGCGGCGAAAGCGCTCGCGGCGGAGCTGGCCCCGGCGGGGTACGACCTGCTCCTCTTCGGCAAGATGGCGATCGACGACTACAACCAGCAGGTCGGCCCCATGGTCGCGGAGCTGCTCGGCCTGCCGTGCGTGACGGCGGTCGCGCACCTCGAGCTCGCGGGCGCACGCGGCGTGGCGGAGCGCGAGATCGAAGGCGGCGTCGAGGTGGTGGAGTTCCCGCTGCCGGCCGTGCTGAGCACGGATAAGGGATTGAACGAGCCGCGCTACCCGGCGTTGAAGGGCATCATGGCGGCGAAGAAGAAGCCGCTCGAGGTGAAGGCCGTGACGCTCGGCGGGGGCGCACTCGAGATCGTCGCGCTAACGCCGCCGCCCGAGCGCCAGCAGGCGAGGATCGTGGGCGAAGGCCCGGCGGCGGTGCCCGAGCTGGTGCGGCTGCTGCGCGAGGAGGCCAAGGTCTTGTGAGCCACGTCCTCGCAGTGCTCGAACAGCGCCACGGCGTGGTGCGGAAGGTTTCTCACGAAGTGGTGACCGGCGCGCGGCGGCTCGCTGACGCGCTGGGCGGCAACGTCGAGGCGCTGGTGCTCGCGGCTGGTGCGGTCCAGGGGACCGACCGGCTCGGCGCATTTGGCGCGGACACGGTCCGGACCCTTACGAACGCGGGCTTCGGGATGTACGCCCCCGAGGGCTACACGCGGGTCATCGTCGAGCGCGCGCAGGCCGGGCAATACGGGGCGCTGGTGTTCGCGGCGAGTGCCACGGGCAAGGACCTGGCCCCGCGCGTGGCGGCGCGCCTGGGTCGGCCGCTGGCGCAGGACGTGACGGACGTCGGGGTCGAGGCCGGCGCTGTCGTCGTGGTCCGGCCCGTGTTCGCGGGCAAGGCACTGCTCAAGCTCAGAGTCGCCGGCCGCCCCGCCGTGATCTCGCTGCGACCGAACGTGTTCACGCCGGTCGAGCGGCCCAAGGCCGGGATCGAGGAAAGCGCCGCCGTGGCGGGGTCGGCGGGCCGCGTCGTGACGAAGGAAATCAAGGCGGCGGAGGCGGGCACCCTGGACGTGGCCGAAGCGCCGATCGTCATCTCGGGCGGCCGCGGGCTCAGGGAGCCCGCCAACTTCAAGGTACTCGAGGCCCTGGCGGCGGCGTTTGGCGGCCAGGCAGCGGTCGGCGCGTCACGGGCGGTGGTGGACGCCGGATGGCGGCCCCATGCGGAGCAGGTGGGCCAGACGGGCAAGACCGTCAGCCCGACGCTGTACGTCGCGGTGGGGATCTCGGGAGCGATTCAGCACCTCGCCGGGATGCGCACATCGAAGGTCATCGTCGCGATCAACAAGGACAAGGATGCGCCGATTTTCAAGGTGGCGGATTACGGCGTCGTGGGCGACCTGTTCGAAGTCGTGCCGCGGCTGACTGACGAGATCAAGAAGCTGCACGGATGACGGGGCAAGCGGGAACGGAGCCGTTCGTGCCGGCACGTTACCAGCCGGCCCTGCCGCTCGACCGGCTCATCGTCACTGATGGTGCCCCAGGGGCGGGCGACCGGACGGAGCTCGATGTGGTGATCGTCGGCGCCGGTCCGGCCGGGCTTGCGGCCGCGATCGCGCTGGCGCGGCTCGCCCGGACGGATGGCACGGAGCTCGCCATCGGCGTGCTCGAAAAGGCCGAGGCGCTGGGAGAGCACTCGCTCTCGGGAGCGGTCGTCAACCCGCGCGCTTTCCGCGAGCTGTTCCCCGAGCGGCCCGACTCCGCGTTTCCCTTCCGGCAGGCGGTGACACGGGAGCGAGTGTGTCTGCTGACGTCCCGCCACTCGATCCCACTCCCCACGCCGCCCACGATGCGCAACCGCGGGAACTACATCGCCTCGCTGTGCGAGATCGTGCGCTGGCTCGGGAACGAGGCCGCGGAGCTCGGCGTGAACGTGTTCACCGGGTTCCCGGCGGCGAGCCTCCTGATCAAGGGGGCGCGGGTGGCCGGGGTGCGCACGGCCGCCACGGGGTTGGATCGCGATGGCCGGCCCCTTCCAAGCTACGCGCCGCCGAACGACCTGGTCGCCAAGGTGACGGTGCTGGCCGAGGGGACGCGCGGGGCGTTGGCCCAGGCGTACCTCGAGTGGCAGCGCGTCGCCGCCGACAATCCCCAGATCTTCGCGCTCGGCGTGAAAGAGATCTGGGAGACGCGGCAGCCGCTCGACACGATCGTCCACACGCTCGGGTGGCCGCTCCCCCGGGATGTCTTCGGCGGCAGCTTCATGTACCCCTTGACGGCGAACCTCGTCGCGCTCGGCCTCGTGGTCGGGCTCGACTACCAGGACGCCGCCCTCGACCCGCACGCCCTGTTCCAGCGGATGAAGCTGCACCCGTTGTTTCGGTCCTATCTGGACGGCGGCGAAATGGTTGAGTGGGGGGCGAAGACCATCCCCGAGGGCGGCTACTACGCGGTGCCCGCGCGCCGCTCGGGCGCCGGTGTGGTGATTGTGGGCGATGCCGCCGGGTTTGTGGACGTGCCGTCGCTCAAAGGGATCCACTACGCGCTGCAATCGGGGATGCTCGCGGCGCGCGCCATCTACGCGGGGCTCAAGCGCGGCGATGCCTCCGCCGCGGCGCTCGCGCAGTACGATCGGCTCGTGAATGCGTCGTTCATCATGCAGGACCTATTCCGCACGCGGAACATGCGCCTGGCGTTCCAGCACGGCTTCTACGGTGGCGGCGTGCGGGCCGCCCTGATGACGCTCACCGGCGGCCGGTTTCCGGGCCGCAAGATCGTGGTCGAGCCCGACGCCGCGGTCCCGCGGCGCGCCACACCGGCGACGCCGTTCACCCCCGATGGCACGCTCACCTTCTCGAAGCTCGACGCGGTATTCCGCTCCGGCAACGCCACCCGCGATACCATCCCCCCGCACCTGGTCGTGGCCTCGGAGGTCCCTGCCGCCGTTGCCGAGTTCTACAGCCGCATGTGCCCGGCGGGCGTGTACGAGGTGGTGAACGGGACACTGCGGATCAATGCGCCGAACTGCGTGGATTGCAAGGCCACCGACGTGCTCGGCCCTCGGTGGACGCCGCGTGAAGGCGGGACCGGGCCCAAGTACAAGCGGATGTGACCTGCGCCGCGGTCCCGTAGCGCCCGGGAGCGGCCCCCGAGCTGGCTGCCCCTACAGGCCGCTCATCTTGATCCCGTCGATGATGAACTGCACCGCGATCGCGCACAGCACCAGCCCCATCAGGCGGGTGAGGATGCGCATGCCGGTTTGGCCAAGCTGCCGTTCCACGCGCGCAGCGGCCGCGAGCGTCACATAGGAGAGGAACGCCGTCAGCGCGATCGCCCCGTACACTCCCAACGTGGTCACCGCGTTCTGCGACGCGCCGCTGAGCACCATGACGGTGGAGATCGCCCCCGGCCCGGCGAGCATCGGGACGCCCAGCGGCATGATTCCGACGTCCTCCTTCTCCATTCCCTCGGCCTTCTCGATCGGCGTCTCGCGCTGCTGGCTGCGACGCGCCTGCACCATGTCGAGCGCGTTCAGGCCGATCAGCACGCCGCCCGCGATCTTGAACGCGCCGAGGGTGATGCCGAACAGGCGGAAGATCAGGCTGCCGCCCAGCGCGAAGGCCGTCAGCGTGATGGCGCAGGTCCACGCCCCCCGCCGCGCCATGAGGCGTCGCACCTCGGGCGGGTCGCGCGCCGTCATCGCGACAAACGTGGGCACGGCGGTCAGCGGATCGACGATGAAGAGGACCGACGTGAAGATGAGGAACAACTCCTGCAGCGTCTTCACCAGTGGCGTCACATCGCCACCTGGACGACGCGGTCCTTGCCGGCGCGCTTGGCCTCGTACATCGCCTGATCGGCCTTGCGCAGCAGTTCATCGCTCCCAGCCTCGGTCCCGGCGACCGCCACCACGCCGATGCTCGCCGTCACCGACGGCGTCCCCCGGAACACGGTCCGGATGCCGGTGACGAGCCGCGTCGCCGCGGCGTGGGCGACGGCGCCGTCGGTCTCGGGCATCAGCACCCCGAACTCATCGCCGCCCAAGCGCCCCACGAGGTCCGCCCGGCGCACCGCGCTGCGCATCGCATCCGCCACGAGGCGCAGCACCGCGTCCCCGGTCGCGTGGCCGTGCGCGTCGTTCACGTTCTTGAAATCGTCCAGGTCCAGGTAGATCAGCGCCAATGGTCGCCCGTAGCGCCGGTTGCGGCCCAGCTCCTGCGCCAGCTCGGCGGAGAACGCCCGGGCGTTGAGGACGTTCGTGAGCGAATCGTGCGTCGCGAGCAGCTCGAGCTGTTCTTGGGTGCGGCGCAGCTGCGAGAGCCCCGTAATCCCGAGACCCACGACCGCGAGGTAGGCGACTTCGTTCAGAACGCGAAACGGGAGCGACGCGTCAGGCGGCAGCTGGTCCAGTCCCACGACGAAGCGGAGGAGCGAGGTGGCGAGCGCGAAGACGACGCCCCAAACAATGCCATCCTGCCGCGCGACCAGGAGGACCGGGATGACGTACAGAATGCCGAGCCGCAGCTCGGGCGGTGTCCGCACGGTGAGCACGTACACTCCACCCGTGAGCGCGGCCGCAGCGAGCAGGCGGACCGCGCGGCGGAGGTGCGGGGGGGCGGTCACCTAGAAGGGCGCCTCGGCGACGTGATAGGGATCGTCGAGCAGGAGCGCGGTGAGGGTCTCGCCCGGGGCCACGCTGGGCCGGTCCTCCGGCACGATCAGCAAGGCGTTCGCGCGGGCCATGGACGTGAGGATGCCC
>WNFJ01452844.1_pt5 | contig 22388 bp, 23 predicted proteins | sample 5400461 | NCBI WGS metagenome assembly WNFJ01 (sample SAMN13153349, study PRJNA577476) | soil metagenome | isolation source: 115 cm saprolite on Douglas fir-dominated hillslope | place: USA:California | collected 2013-09-17
ACAGGCGCGTGAAAGCTGCTCGTAATCCGTATAATGAGTGTATGAAGACAAACCTTGTTGATCATGCGGAGACAAAAATAGTTTCCGCGGAGCGTGGGATAAAAACTAAAATGAGATGGCCACTATTGGTATTGGTTTTGATCTCCGCCGCGCTCGGTGCAGGCGGATGTGAAGGGACTTATACTGCTTATCCTGGGTACGGACCATATTACGGCGGCGGTTACGGGCCGGGCTATGGCCCAGGATATGCCGCTTACCCGGGCTCCGTTACAGTCGAGGTTGGCGACCGGGGGTATTATACTCGTGGTCCTGGTTATTACGTAGGCCGCACCTATTACGTCTGGAGGCCAGGGCACTGGAGATGGCGGAACGGTCAGAAAGTGTGGATCCACGGCCATTACGTCGTGCGAGGATACTGATCGGGCTGTTACTGCTCGGCAATCGCCACTTAAACGATTGGCTGCGCCAAGCCCCAGCGTGCAAAACGGAAACGCAGGGCCGTTCCCAGGCAGCCCAGTCCGTAACGTACGCTTCTGCGGAAGTTGATCGATGACGCCTCGGGCATGTACCGAGCTGGACACGTGACTTCACCGATCGCGCAACCGAGGGCAATGATTTGCGCCAGGATCTGGTTATCGAAAACAAAGTCATTGGAGTTTGCTTCCAACGGCAACTGGTCCAACAATTGGCGCGAAAATGCGCGATAACCAGTGTGATATTCAGAAAGCTTCGCGCCGATGAGAAGATTCTCCACAAAGGTCAGAAATCGGTTTGAAACATATTTCCACCACGGCATCCCGCCCCGAAGTGCCCCTCCCCCAAGAATGCGCGAAGCAAGCACACAGGGATAAAGGCCGCTGGCCACCAGAGCCGCCATCGCCGGAATCAGTTGCGGCGTGTACTGATAATCAGGATGAATCATGATGATGATGTCTGCGCCTGCGGCTAATGCGAGGCGATAACAAGTTTTTTGGTTCGCCCCGTAACCACGATTCTCCGGGTGCACCTCCACTTGCACGTCTGGGAGGGTGCGCGCGATTGTCACCGTTTCATCGTGGCTGGCGTCGTCCACAACAATGACCAGATCGACAATGCCATGCGCCATGACTTCATCGTAAGTCTGACGCAACGTACGTGCTGCGTTGTACGCGGGCATCACTACCACAATTCTCTGGCCGTTTAGCATCGTCGCACGAGTCGTCTCATAACGTCATTCTGAGCGAAGGGAAGAATCTCAGTTCGGATTTGGACTCTTCGCCTGCAGCAATAGACAGAGATGTTTCGCTTCGCTCAACATGACAAGGCAGTTGTGACATGGTTGTAGCCGAATATGAGCCGGATCGCTACCTTGCAACTTTGATGATCATTTTTTACGATCCATCTTGCCTCGAATATTCCAAGCCTGGCCATCCGGATCGACCGGAACGCATCGCGCGTACCGCGCCAGTATTAAAGAATCGACATGCCGAGTGGGAATGGCAGCGACCACGTGCGGCAACGGATGATGAATTACTGCGTGCCCACTCGCAGCAGCACACCCAACGCGTCATGAATGCGCGGGAAGATTTCGACCCGGATACACCAGTCTATCCAAACATTGAAACGTATGCGCGCCAAGCAGCCGGCGCAGCGATTGAGGCAGCGCGCGCGGCGTTACATGGCCAATCCGCGCTTAGTCTGATGCGACCGCCCGGGCATCATGCCATGCGTGATCGCGCGATGGGTTTCTGTTATTTCAGCAACATCGCCATTGCTGCGCTCGATGCATTGGAAAGCGGCACTGAACGCGTTGCAATCTGGGATTTTGATGGGCATCACGGCAACGGAACGGAGGCGATCCTGGCGCACAATCGCCGAATTCAATTTGCGTCGATCCATCAATTCCCGGCATATCCGGGAACCGGCGCGAAATCGTTCGCGAACATCGACAACTATCCTGTCGCTCCTTTCACGCCAAGGACTGAGCATGTTGATGTTGCAAAGCATTCGCTGGAAAAATTGCTTACATTCAAACCCGATCTGCTTCTTGTTTCAGCGGGGTTCGACGCATATGTGCGGGACCCGCTGTTACAGCTGACGCTCGAGCGCGAAGATTTCGCGAAATTCGGCGCGTGGTTAAGCAACATCGACATTCCCGTCGCAGTTGTCCTTGAGGGAGGTTACAGCGACGACTTGCCAGAGTTGATCGACGCGTTCTTAACGGCCTGGCAGAGTTAGCGCCACAGATTTACACAGATAAAACACAGATAACGTTCTGAATCAGTGAACATCGGTGTTAATCTGTGGCTCAGATTTCAGCCCACGTTCCAGTTCTGCCGCCGCGTTTTCGATTTCGATATAGCCATATTGGCGAGCTCTGGCTTTTGCCGCGAGCAACCCGCAGCGATGAACATTTTTGAAATCGCCGTACGGAAACTTGTATCTGCTCTTCGTATTCTCCGGGTAGCGATCGTCGATCCCGAGATGCCATTTTGCATATTCACCGAATCCGTGCACACGGACGAACTCATTCTCTTCGTCTGCTGAAGGCCGATGTTTGCTCCACGCACCTTTGCCATCTGTGATAACATGTCCTTCTTTAATAAGTTGCGCGGCGAACGCGGAGGCATTTTGGTTTAACTTTATGCTCTCGCGCGACTGAGCGCGAACATCGCTGATCGCATTGAGAAGAATTACGACTGCGATGGAACGGACACATGCATCTTTCAGAATAACCGCTTTCATCCCAACCCTCGAAATGTTTGCCTCAGACGCAGAAGTGGCAAACAGTATTCGTTCTGGCGGGCTGTAGTTCAGCTTGGTAGAACGCTTGAATGGGGTTCAAGAGGTCGTGGGTTCGAATCCCGCCAGCCCGACTTTTTATGTGTAGCGACGTTCTCTGAGCCTCGCGTCGTTTTCGGCGGNCGCTACAAGATCATGCTAAGTGCCGGAATTGTTGGACTGCCGAACGTCGGGAAATCGACGCTTTTTAATGCTGTTACGCGCACACATAAAGCGCCTGCGGAAAATTATCCGTTCTGCACAATTGACCCGAACGTCGGCATCGTCACAGTGCCCGATCCGCGACTGGAGAAAATTGCGCAGATTTCCCATTCAAAGAAAATCACGCCGACAGCGATCGAGTTTGTGGATATCGCCGGCCTCGTCAAAGGCGCAAGCGCGGGGGAAGGGCTCGGTAACCAGTTTCTCCATCACATTCGCGAAGTAGAGGCGATTGTGCAGGTGGTCCGTTGTTTCGAAAATCCGGACGTTCATCATGTCAGCGCGACGATTGAGCCGATCCGGGACATTGAAGTGATTAATACAGAACTGGTGCTCGCTGACCTAGCTTCGCTCCAAAGGCAACACGACCGGCTAAAGAAGCAAGTGCATGCCGGCGATAAAGACGCAAAGATCGAAAGCGCCATTATCGAAAAACTCCGTACCCATCTCGACGCAGGGAAACCAGCAATCACTGCAGAATTAACTCCGGAAGAGAAGGCAATCGCGCGAGGTTTTTTCCTGCTCACATCGAAGCCAACAATTTTCGCCTGCAACGTGGCGGAGACCGATTTAGCAGCAATTTCCAATCGCAACTCGTCGAATCCTGCGACACGCCATGTCGATCTCGTTCAAGATTACGCCCGCCATCATTTCGCCACTGAAGCAGTTGTGATCAGTGCTCAAATCGAAAGCGAACTTGTCGACCTTGATGAAGGTGAAGCAGCCCAATACTTGCGCGGTCTTGGCGTCGAAGACACTGGGGTGCACGAGCTCATTCGGGCCGTTTATCATCTGCTCGGCCTGCGCACATTTTTCACCACTGGCGAAAAAGAGACGCGCGCGTGGACGATTCATGCCGGCGACAAAGCGCCCGCCGCCGCCGGAACCATTCATTCGGATTTCGAACGCGGTTTTATCGCGGCGGAAACAATTCATTACGATGATCTGGTCGCGCTCGGTTCTTTCGCGAAAGCTCGCGAAGCGGGCAAACTACGACTGGAAGGAAAAGACTATGTTGTGCGCGACGGCGACGTAATTCTCTTCCGGTTCAATGTCTGAGGTACGGCCTCCCGAGCGCGCGGGGTCCCTACCCTTCGTACAGAATTCGGCCGCAATTTTCGCAGCTTACGATTTCTTTTCCCGCTTTGACTTGCGCCGCGGTGGCAGTCGTCACTTTCATGTGGCAGCCGGTACAAACGCCGTGCTCGATGGCAACGACAGCCGCATCGCCCTTGCTTTTGAAGAGACGTTCGAAGCTGGCAAGCAAATCCTCATCGATTTTTCCGGCCAGCTCGGAGCGTTCCCCGGTTAATGTTTGTAGCTGCGACTCCAAAGCTTTTGATTTTTCCTCGAGGTCAGCTGTTTGTCGGGCGATTGAGTTCTGAGCTGCAGCTGCCTTCTTTTCTTCTTCAGCCAAGTCGGCCTTGACCTTGTCGGCGAGCACCATCAATTCAAGTTCTTCGTCCTCTATTTTTAGAATTTCTTTTTCGTAACGCTCGATCTCATGCCCGATTGCTTGAAATTCATCATTCTTCCGCGTCTGATATTGTTGTGTCTTGAGACGTGAGATCGTGTCGGTGCGAGTCCCCACATCGAGTTCAAGTTTCTTGCGATCGACTTCCATCTGTCGCGCTCTCTGCTTAAGCGTTTCCACGCTCGCCTTACTTGCCGCCAATTGCGCTTCCAAGCTCTTGCGCCGTAGCGGCACGGTCTCAATTTCTGTGCGAATTTGTCTGATCTTTTGGTCTCGATCTTGGAGAATGAGCAGTTGTTCCAATTCGGAATGCACGCGCGCTGAAGTTATTGATTCAGCGGAGCGCCGTCAATCACTGCCCGGTGGCCTCAATTTGATTGAAGGCACTGAGGACTTGCTCCGGCCGCGCCCGCACCCCGATGTTGCCGGTGAGATTAACCCAGCGAACCGTTCTGCCGGAACCAATCAGAAACTCGGCGGGCCGCGCAATGTCCGCGCCCTTCGGTCCCGCCGCGGGATGCAACACATCGTAACGCCGAATGACTTCCGCTTTGGGATCCGAAAGCAACGGAAATGTATAGCCGAGTTTTTTAGATTGCCGCTGGTTGATCTCGGGTGGATCGACGCTAATACCGACGACGCGGATGCCGCGCGCATCGAACTCCGAAAGCTTTTGCTGGAAACTCCGCAACTCGTAGTTGCAAAGCGGTCACCAAAAACCGCGATAGAAAATCAGTACAGTACCCCTTGAGCCGGAAAGCAAATCGCCCAAGCCGACCGGCTGCTCGTTTTGATCCAGCAACATGAAGTCCGGCGCCGTTTCGCCAACGCGTGGCGCGTGAGTGGAGAGCGGAACCTGGCGCAGGACATAAAAAATTTCGTAACTGAAAAACGCGAAAAGAAACAGGGCGATCGCTGTGAGGATCGAGCCGAAGATCTTACCACGATAGAGTTGTGGCCGACCAAACGCGCGAAAGAGGCCGACGATCAACAACGCAACGCCAATTCCAAGGAGCAAAAGATTTGCCCATGGAAAATCGCGCGTAACCGGATACTGGGCAAAAAATTCGTAAGAGAACAATCCGCAGACGGCAACAATAAAGCCGACCCAGATTGGCCAATTCCATTTCCGTTTCATGCCGATCTTGCCGTGGCCATTCGCAAGATCCACCGGTAAAGCACGAACGCAATGACCGCGAATGCGATGCCGCCGATGAAAATCCCGGCCGTTTCAAATCCGGGACCCACTAGAGCTAGCGGCGCAGCTTTGCCAGAGAACACAACGATCGCGGAAAGGATGACGCCAATGATGCTCTCCCCGACGATCAAGCCAGACGCCATAAGCACGCCAAGCTGCTTCGTCGCCTCGGGCTTTGGAGTGCGATTAGCGCGTTGGTCGAAAAACCAGCTAACAATCGCGCCGACGACAATCATCAACGTGCTTTGCGTCGGCAGATAAATTCCGAGACCAACGGCCAACGGCGGGATCCGCCTGTGTTTCGTCATACGCGCGAGGATTTCGTCCAACAAAATAATGCCGATGCCGATCAATCCGCCGATTCGGATCAAGCTCCAGTCAATATCCCCTGCTATGACGCCTTGAGCCAAAGACGAAATCAGCCCTGCCTGCGGCGCCGGCAATGGATGGGGACGCAGCTCTGCTCCGGGCGCCCCGACGAAACCGTAGGCGTGATTCACGAGATCGAGCACAGGCGGAATTACAAACGCGCCCGCAATGACGCCGATGACCAGTGCCACCTGCTGTTTCCACGGCGTGGCATCAACCAATTGGCCGGTCTTCAGATCCTGAAGGTTGTTGTTCGCAATCGCAGCGACGTTGAAGATGACCGCAGTGGTGAAAAGCGCGAAGGCCATCAGTGATTTGCCCGCATCTGCTGACACGTACGGTTTTACGCCAATCACAAGCAGCAACGCAGCGCCGATCACCACCAGGATGCCAATGCCAGACAACGGGCTGTTGGACGAACCGATCAACCCGGCCATGTAACCGCAGACTGCTGAGACGAAGAAGCTCATCAACACGACATAGGTGACGCCGCCGATGATGAGCGTTGGGAGATGCGCACCGAGGCCGCTCGTGATACCAAAATAACCGAGTAACCACCCGATCGGTAGCATACATGCCAGAGTGACAAGACCGACGACGCCGATCGGAATGTCGCGCTCGGTGATCGGCAGCGTGTCGGCCTTACCGGCTTTGCGCGCGCGTGAGGCAGCCATCGCACTCGCGAGGCCACTCGCAACCGGCTTCACCAATTTCAGCAGCGTCCAGATGGCCGAAACGCCGATCGCGCCGGCGCCGACGAAACGCACTTTGTGACTCCAAGTGCTTTGCGCGAGGGTGGCCGCGGCCGTGGTAACGTCGCCGCCGATACCGGAGAAATATGGCACGCCCCAGCCCCAACCAATCAGTGCGCCAATCAACATCGCGATTCCAACGGAGAGACCAACCAAATGTCCGATCGCCAACAGCGCAAACGATAGCGCGAAGTCATAGCCGCTGACTGCGCCGCGTCTGCCAATTCGAAAAGTTTGTGCGACGTCTGCTGCGAAAATTTGCGTACCGACGATCACCGCAAACACAGCTGAAACGATCGATCCCCACAACACCGCGAGCAGACCGGCGCGGCCGTGTTCGATATCGGAAGCGTGCGCTGAATCACCGCTACTGCCAACCTTGAGCACTTCAGCACAGGCGACGCCTTCCGGATACGGTAAGTCCGAAGTCGTCACCAATGCGCGCCGCAGCGGGATTGAGTACATCACGCCCAGAATTCCGCCGAGCGCGCAGATCCAAAATGAGGTCCAGAACGGAAATTCCGTCCAATAACCGATCATGATCAAACCGGGCAATACGAAAATAATCGACGACAGCGTCCCCGCCGCGGACGCGACCGTCTGCACAATGTTATTTTCTTGAATCGTCGCATCGCGGAACCCGCGCAAGATCGCCATCGAAATCACTGCCGCCGGGATCGACGTCGAAAAGGTGAGCCCGGCTTTGAGGCCGAAGTACACGTTGGCTGCGGTAAACACCAGCGTGATAAGGACGCCTACGATCAGGCCGCGAACGGTAAGCTCGGCAGGCGTACTCTCGCGGTGTTTTTGGTTGGCCTTCACGATGGAATTCTCGATCGACGCGAGCGGAGGATAGTGTGGAATCGCCAAACGGGTCAAGATGCGTAGTTGAACGGGCAGACTAACCACACCCACGTTGGGCGCACGCAGCGCATGTCCCAACCGCGCTCGGCTCATGCGCTGCGCGTCTTCCCCAGATCAAAACATCTCGACGGGCGAGGGCTTGACGTTTTGGACGCTGGTCTGCCTGGCGCGTTCTTCGCCAAGAACGGCGACGCGCAGCTCCCAGATTTCATTGTCGATTTTGCGAAAGGCGGTTTCGGAAAATTCGGCGGGTGGCGACAGTTTTTTCTTAAGCCGGGCGACGCTTTGTTGAGCGTGCTGGGTCTGCTTGCTTGGCAGTTTGCCAAGAATCCGATGCACGTTTTCGATCTCGGGAATTCGGTGGCAAATCATAACCAGATCATTTCCCGCCGCGATGGCGAGACGAATTGTTTGGTCGAGGCTGTAACCGTTCAGAATCGCCCCCATATCGAGATCGTCCGTCATGACCAATCCGTCGAAGCCAAATTCGCTGCGAAGAAGGTCGGTGATGACGTGGCGTGACAGGCTCGCGGGAGTTTTTTCCGTTTCGAAGCACGGATACCAGCCATGACAAATCATCATGCTGTCCACGTCGTTTACGAACTGGCGAAAAACGGCCAACTCGTTTTGATCTAATTCTTCGCGGGTGCGCTCGATGCGCGGCAACTGGTAATGAGCATCTGACGTTGCAGCGGAGTAACCGGGGAAATGTTTACCGCAGCTCGCGATCCCCTGCCCTCTCATCGCTGCGTTGAATGCGCCGGCATTTCGAACGACATGTTCGACACTTCTACCGTAGCAACGACCGCTCAACGAATTTTCGGCATCGTCATCAAACGAAATGTCGAGCACGGGGCACAAATCCAAATTGAATCCGAAAAGTCGCAGCAAACGCCCCGTAATGTCGCCGTGACGCCTGATCAGATCTATGTCGTCTTTGTCGCGCAGTTGTTGTGCATTCGGCGGTTCGTTGCCGATCCGGCGTAATCGCGAAACGCGACCGCCTTCCTGATCGACCGTGATGATGGGTTCGACACGGCTGAGATCGCGCAAATCATCGATAAGCTTCCGGAGTTGCGCGGGACTCTCGATATTGCGGCCGAAAAGAATAAAGGCACCCGGCTGCACCCGCCGGAACAACTCTGCCGTTTTTGCGTCCAGTTCTTTGCCGGGCACACCAGTCATGATCAGTTGACCTAGCGAATCGCCTTTCATAGCCGGCACATGTTAATGCCCAACGCTCGGTATTCAACGCTGTCATTCTGAGGGAAGCGAAGAATCTCAGATCAGAGATGTTTTGCAGCCCTCGCATAAAGCTACGGCTTGGCAGGCGCTTCGCTCAACATGACAGGATAGTATTGAATCTTGAGGTATGAGCGGTAAGCGTTGAACATTGAAAAAGATCGGCATTTATGGCGGCACGTTCGATCCGGTTCATCATGCGCATTTGATTCTGGCTCGCGATGCCCTCGAGACGCTCGGCCTCGACGAGGTAATATTTGTCCCGGCGGCGATTTCGCCGCTCAAGAAGACCGCTCCCATTGCGAGCGGCGAATTACGATTGGCAATGGTGCGGGCAGCGATTAAAGGCGAGCCGAAGTTTGCCGTGGACGACTGCGAGCTGCGTCGCCCGCCACCTTCCTACACAATCGATACCGTTGAGGAAATTCGGCAACGTAACAGGAATACAGCGATCTACTGCTTGATCGGCGAAGATAACGCGGAGAGACTCACAAACTGGCATCGTTTTGCCGACCTAAAAAAAATGGTCTATTTGGTTGTTCTCGATCAAACCGGCCAGCCACCCTCCCATTCTTACCCCGTCATTGATCGGAAAATCGACATCTCGGCCACCGAAATAAGAAAGCGAGTTGCTTCTGGCCGGTCTATTCGCTATCTCGTACCGCCAGCGGTGGAAGAAATCATCCGTCGCGAGAAACGAAGAAATTATCCGTTGCGAGAAACTCTACCTGGAGCAACCGAAATAACCCCGGAAAATCTAGCAACTACCTGCGCGGAACTCGCCTCGAATAAAAAGGCGGAAAACATCGTTGTGCTGGATTTGCGCGGCATCTCGACGTTTACAGATTTTTTTGTGATCTGCTCCGGCACGTCCGAGCCTCAGCTGAAAGCGATCGCAAACGAACTCGAAACGAGATTGCGAGAGGACCATTCGGTGCGCCCCGTCGCGATTGATGGGTTTCCCGCCAGCCAATGGATGGTGCTCGATTTCCTGCAGGTGGTTGTCCACATTTTTCATCGAGACAAGCGCGGGTTCTACAGCCTCGAAGATTTATGGGGCGACGCGCCGCGAATGCATTGGGAAGCCACAGCGGCACATTGAACGCCGTTCGTTAGTCCGCGGCTAACCTCGATCGGCCTGGCACATTGATCTGGGACAATCCCGACCTTCGCACGCGTTTGGCGGCCAAACCGAATTACTTCGGCGAAGGCGAAGCTTTTGGCGCAGCCGGTGGAGTCATTCTCGGCGAACCCTGCGCACCGGGCGCAGGAGCCGGTTTAGCGTCCATCAGTTCTACCTCGAAAATCAGAGTCGCATTGGGACCGATCTCCGGACTTACGGATCGTTCGCCATATGCAAGATTTGATGGAACGATCACCTGGTACTTTGAGCCGACTTTCATCAGTTGAAGCGCTTCCGTCCAGCCTTTGATAACGCCGTTGACTGGAAAAGTGGCCGGTTGCCCGCGCTTGTATGAACTGTCGAACTCAGTTCCATCAATCAACGTGCCGCGATAATTTACCGTCACCATGTCGGTCGGTTTGGGTTGCGCTCCTGTTCCCTCTTTCTCGACTTTGTATTCCAACCCGCTGGCAGTTGTTTTTACCCCGGGTTTCTTTTTGTTGTCCTCGAGGAACTTCGAGCCTTCGGTTTTGTTTTTCTCTCCGGCTTGCTTCTGTTTTTGTTCCATGTCTTTCTCAAATTGCGCCATGACCTCCTTCACCTGGTCCTGTGTCAGCTGCGGTTTGCCAGCAATGGCGTCTTTGATGCCGGCGGCGAGAATGTCGGGGTTAATGTCCACCTTTTGCTTGCTCAGATTGAATCCGATATTCATGCCGATGCTGTAGCTGACCTTATCCTTCTGGTCTTTGAGCTGTGGTGATTGTGATTTCTCTTGCCCAAACAACGGCAATGCAAGTAAGGATGCGCTGACAATAACAATAAAATGTTTCATAAGATCGTGTTTCCCGCGCCGGGTTTAATTAAGTTAATCGCCGCAGAAAGTCGCACGCTAATGGATAAATGCCGCTCGTCAAGAAAACAGCATTTCTGGCTATCCAGACGCAATTATCTTCTAGCACTAATGCTTATTACCGGGACGATTGCTCTCTGGCCGCACATATCCTTCGCAATCACCCTTTCGCATGCTGACGTGCAGAGGATCGGAAAAAAAATCTGGCAAAACGAATGTAATGGAACCATTTCCGGGCTCACTTCATGGAATCAGGGCGAAGACTTTGCATCGTTGGGGATCGGCCATTTCATCTGGTATCCGAAGGGACGCCGCGGCCCGTTTGAAGAAAGTTTTCCCAAAGTCGTAAATTTCATCTCGAAACGGGGCGCGAAATTGCCAACATTGCTCCTGCGTGGCAGTGAACAGCCGTGCCCGTGGAACTCGCGCGCGGAGTTTTTTCGAGCGCAACACACAGTAGAAATGAACCAATTACGCCAGTTTCTCTCCGATACGATCGATCTTCAGGCCGAATTTCTTATTGCACGATTAGAGGGGGCGCTGCCCAAAATGCTCGCCGAAGCAATGCCTGCCGATCGAGCCAACGTCCAGCAGCAGTTCGAGCGACTGGCGAGAACTCCACAGGGGGGTTACGCGCTTGTCGATTATGTAAACTTCAAAGGGGAAGGCGTCCTGCACACGGAACGTTATCAAGGCCAGGGATGGGGCTTGCTGCAAGTCCTCGAAAGCATGCATGCTACCTCTGACGGTGCTGTGGTTGAGGAATTCTCGCGCGCGGCGAAGGCGATATTGACCCGACGCGTGCACAACGCCCCAGCCGAACGGCATGAGTCACGCTGGCTTACGGGTTGGATTCGGCGCGTAAACCGCTACAGTGGCATCTAATTTATGCAGGCAAGAGTTCTAATACTGGTTTTCGTGTTTTTGCTGACTGTTTTTGTCTGTTCAATCAACGCCCAGTTCCGTCTCTTCGGACCAAAGCAGCCAAGGCCGACGCCACAACCAATGCGCAAAGCGTCGGCCCTTATTAGCAAGCAGGCGCCGCTGAAGGTGAACCAATCTTTACTCAAACAGGCGACGCCGGACAACACGCGCATCGTTATCTCGATTCCAAAGCAGCGGGCTTACCTCATGATCGGCGACGACATCTTGGCCGATGGTCCGATTTCATCCGGCAAACGTGGACACGAATCTCCCACGGGCCACAAGCACGTGCTCGAAAAAGACCCGAACCATCACTCCAGTATCTACGGCGACTTCGTGGATGGATCCGGGCGCGTCGTACGCGGCGGAGTCAGTGCCCGCATCGATTCGGCTCCGAGCGGCACGCACTTCGCTGGCGCGGCGATGAAATGGTTCCTGCGGTTGACCGAGGACGGAGTGGGCATGCACATCGGAATTCTACCTGGGTATCCCGCTTCGCACGGCTGTATCCGAGAATCCGTGGATGGCGCAAAATTATTTTACGACTACGTGAAAGTCGGCACGCCCGTGGAGGTGGGCGACTATTGAGAGACGCAAGGAACGACGGCTTGGGCAGCCATCGATGCTAAACTTGACGGCTGGGAAGCCGTCATTCCTTGGTGATTCTCCGCCGCAACAGATCGAGTGCGGATTGGGCAGCTAATTGTTTGAAGGTCTCCCGATCAGTTGGGAAAAAGAACTTTTTCACGATCGTTTCCGACTCTGCTGAAGCAAGGCCAACGTAAACTGTTCCCACGGGCTTTTCCGGGGAACCACCGCTTGGTCCCGCAACTCCAGTTGTCGCGAGTGCATAGTTGGACCCTGCACAGACGCGGGCATGTTCGCCGAGCGCGCGGGCAACCGATTCGCTCACTGCGCCGTGCTCTTCGAGGAGCATCGGATCCACGTCTAACATGTCGATCTTCGCTTGATTAGCGTAACAAACGTAGCCAGCAATAAAAACGCTCGACGCGCCCGGCACATTCGTAATCCGGTTCGCGACCAATCCGCCCGTGCACGATTCCGCGGTTGCCAACGTCTCATTTCGCTTTGTCAGCAGTTTGACGATCACTTCCTCCAACGTTTCGTCCACTTTAGAAAAGATCGAGAGTCCCAGCGCTGATTTGATGATGGCATCCGCCTGTTGGATCGCATCCGGATTTCCTATGATGCGCACATCCACCTCTCCGGGGCGCGCACAGTAGCCCAGTTCAATCCCGGGAATCGCCAGGACTTTTTCGCTTATCGCTTCTTCGATACTCGACTCGCCCATCCCAGCGATCTTATAGACCCGTTGTTCGATCGTGGAACTTGGGACGATCGAGCGCAAGATCGGCATAACGCATTTCCGAAACATTGGCTGCAGCTCACGCGGCGGCCCCGGCAAAACAAAAACGTGCGGCGACGAGATGCGCGGGTTGATATTTGCCTTCAGATAGAATCCCGGTGCGCTTCCGTTTTCATTTGGGAGCACCTGCGCGTCGGCCGGGACATCGGCCTGACGTGCGATGCCTTCAGCCCATTTAATTCCGCGCAGTCGAAGTCGTCGGCGCAACGACTCCAGCAACTCCGGATCCTGGCGCAACTCTAACCCAAGTAAATCAGCGGTGGTTTCTCGCGTGATATCGTCGCTGGTCGGGCCGAGGCCACCGGTCACAAAAAGAATTTCACAACGCGGAAATAATTCGGCCAGCGTGCGTCCAATCGCGTCGGTATCAGGGACCGTGCGCCGTTCCTCGATCCGCAGGCCCAACGGAAAAATCTCGCGCGCAATGAACGCAAGATGCGCGTCCTGCACGTCCCCGAGCAACAACTCTGTGCCGGTATTAATGAGGGCAACGCGCATCACGGAACCTCACAATCAACGCTCAATGTTCAACGCCCAACACTCAACATCCAATGGATCTGGAATTGAACGTTCAGAGTTGAACGTTGAGCGTTCGACGTTTGCCGGCAATTGCTACGCCGCCGTCTTATCCTGTTTCTTGCGAATCAGTGGGAGCTTTTTGCCCTCGACGACCGCACGATTGATGGTGACTTCAGCAATGTCCTCGCGACTCGGCACCTCGTACATGATGTCGAGCATGATGCGCTCCAGCATCGAACGCAACGCGCGCGCGCCGGTCCCTTTTGTAACCGCCTGTGCTGCCAAAGCGCGCAAGGCGTCCTTGGTCACTGCCAAGCGCACCCCTTCCATGGAGAAAAGCTTCGTGTACTGCTTGACCATCGCGTTCTTTGTCTCAGTCAGAATCGCTACCATTTCGTCCTCTGTTAGTGCGTCGAGGCAACTGACCACCGGCAGGCGTCCGACAAATTCAGGAATCATTCCAAACGCAAGCAAATCTTCTGGTTCCACGTGCCGGATAGCTTGCTTTCGCAAAGCGTCTTCCACTTCTAGCGTCGGGCTGCCAAAGCCCATCACCTTTTGGCCGATGCGTTTTTGAATGATCTTGTCGAGTCCGATAAACGCGCCACCGCAAATGAAAAGAATCTTCTCAGTATTGACCTGGATGTATTCCTGATGCGGATGTTTTCGGCCGCCCTGGGGTGGAACGTTGCACATACTGCCCTCTAAAATTTTCAAAAGCGCCTGCTGCACTCCTTCGCCGGAGACATCCCGTGTAATGCTCACGTTGTCGGTCTTGCGACCGATCTTGTCGATTTCGTCGATGTAAACGATGCCGATCTCCGCTCGTTTCACATCGTAATCGGCATTTTGAAGCAGTCGCAGAATGATATTCTCGACGTCTTCCCCCACGTACCCGGCTTCTGTCAACGTCGTCGCGTCCGCGATGCAGAACGGCACATCGAGGATTCTCGCCAGCGTTTTAGCCAGCAAAGTTTTGCCCGAACCAGTCGGTCCGATTAGCAAAATGTTGCTCTTTTCGATTTCAACGTCCGCGAGTGGGTCGGGCTGAAAGGCTGCGGATGCATCGGTTGGTGCCGCAGTTTGCAGGACTCGCTTGTAGTGATTGTGGACTGCCACAGAGAGTGTCTTTTTGGCGACCTCCTGGCCGACCACATACTGATCAAGGGCGCGCCGGATTTCTGCTGGTTTCGGAACCCGGATGTTGGAGGACTGACGCCGAGCGTCCTCATTGAGCTCCTTATCGAGAATACTCTTACAAACATTGATACAGCTATCGCAGATATAAACACCAGGACCGGCGATTAGCTTGCGCACCTCGGCATGGCTCTTGCCGCAGAACGAGCACATGGTCAGGTTGGAAGCGCGGGCCATATTTGGTTTTGCAAAAAGCTCGCTCTTATCCCGTCGCTTTCCGCGGTAACGCCACCTCCGCGATTTCGACCGACCGGTCACTGGACGGCGGCGTCGCGCCGTCGAGCAACTTCATTTCCTTTCGGGACTTAATCACTTCATCCACCAAGCCATATGCCTTTGCCTCTTCTGCGGACATATAATAATCACGGTCCGAATCGACCCGGACTTGCTCCTCAGATTTCCCGGTATGTTGCGCGATGATTCGGATGAGGCGTTTCTTCAGTTTGAACATGTAATCAACCTGGCGTTCCACGTCACTCGCCGCTCCCTGCGCGCCGCCGGAAACCTGATGGATCATGATGTCGGAATTCGGGAGCGCAAAACGTTTGCCCTTTGTGCCCGAACAAAGAAGCACCGCTGCCATGCTGGCGGCCATCCCGAGGCAATAGGTCGTTACGTCGCACGTGAGAAACTGCATCGTGTCATAGACCGCGAGTCCTGCAGTGACCGAACCACCGGGCGAATTGATATAAATGTTGATGTCCTTTTTCGAGTCTTCCATTTGCAGGAAGAGTAACTGCGCAATGACGAGATTGGCGATGTGGTCGTCCATCGGCGTGCCAATGAAAACGATCCGGTCCTTGAGTAGCCGCGAGTAGATATCGTAGCTGCGTTCGCCACGCCCAGTCTGCTCCACGACCATCGGAATCAGCAACTGTGACAGATTTTCGCCCAATACACTCATGATTTTGCTTCTTTAACAGCGGTTTCTTGCGCTGGTTGAACGCTAACATTCGCCTTAAGGAAATCAAGAGTCTTGCCCAGCAGAATCTGTTCAGCAATGTCATTCAACGCATCTTTTTGCTGTAACTCCTTGCGCATTTTGTCAGGCGAAATGTCGTAACGCGTCGCCTCCTGCCTGATTCGAAGGTCGACGTCTTCCTTCGTTACCTGAATTTTTTCGCGCTCCGCAATCCGATGCAGAATAAAATTTGTTTTCAACCGATTCGCCGCCAGGCCCGCGGCACCGTCGATCAGTTCTTTTTCTTGTTGCTTCAGCATGTCATCAGTAACACCGCGCTCACGATTCCGTTGCACTAATTCGGCCAACGCCCGACGCGTCTCATTTTGCAGGAGCGCCGGAGGCAACTCGAACTGAATATGCTCGTGCAAATATTTCACGATTTGTGATTCCCTGGCGCGCTCGGCATCATGCTGTTTCGCGTGCTCGATATCGTGCTCGATTATCTGCCGAACATCGGCAAGGGTTTTCCCCGGAACCAGTTTAGCCGCAAGCGCGTCATCGATCGCCGGCAAAACCTTCTCCTTAATCTCATGCAACGTAACGGCGTAATCCGCTTTTTTGCCCGCCAATTCTTTGACCGGAAAATCGTCTGGGAAATGGACGATCACCAGGCGCGTCTCGTCGGGGTTTTGTCCGACCAACTGCTCACAAAATTTCGGCAGGAAATTGTCAGGAGCCAGATGCAGCCAGAATTTCTGGCCGCCTTGCAAATTCTTGCTGGCCTGCGGCGCGATTTCGCTGATCGGCTTGCTATCCACCGAACCTTCAAAATCAAGCACCGCAAAATCGCCCATTTGCAGTCCGCGCCCCGGCACATCGACAAAATCCGCCGACTGATCGCGCAAACGCTCCAGTGCCTCGTCGACTTCGACATTCGAAACTTTTGTGTCCGGCGCTTGTACCGGAATGTTCTTGTAATCCGGCAACTCGAAATCCGGCGCGGTTACGACGGTGGCACGGAAACGCATTGATTTGTCCTCGCCGAATTGGACGTCTTCGATGTTAGTCAATGAAGCCACGCGCAACTGCTCCTGTTCGACCGCTTCGTGATAACTTTTCGAGACGAGTTTTTTGGTAAGCTCCTCCTGAATTTCCTTCCGAAATCTTTTATCGATAACGGTGCGCGGCGCTTTGCCGGGTCGATAACCGGGAATCTTGGCGAACCGTGCGAAGCTGTTCGCAATTGAATCCCACTCCTTCGTCACTTCTTGAGGCGCCAATTCAATTTGCAGCTTCGAGATGAAGCCGGGCTGCTTTTCAACTTCAACCTTCATGGAAGGTCACGCTACGCTGCGCGCTTTTGTAGGGCAACCGCTCCGGTTGCCACTTGGCAGGCGATGCGCCTGCCCTACAATCAGACAACCCGTTCGCCGCGCACGTAAACGGAATGCGTCTGCGGAATTCCAAACCAGTACGCCAACTCGCGATAATCTTCGCAGTCGAAGATCGAGAAGTTAGCAATCTTGGCTCGCTCCAGCGAACCAAGTTTGCCGCCGCGATTAAGACTGTACGCTGCGTTAATTGTGGATGCGGTGATTGCTTCCGCAGGCGACATTTTCATTTGTGTGCACGCAAGCGACAAAATCATAGGCATGCTCGGCGTCGGCGACGAACCGGGATTGAAATCTGTCGCGAGCACAACAGCGAGGCCTGCGTCGATCATTTCGCGCGCGCGGGGGTATGCTGTCGATCCGAGCGCGTAAACAGAACCCGGCAGCAGAACTGGTTGCACGCCCGCGGATTTCATTGCCGCAATTCCCTGCTCATCTGTTTTCTCCAAATGATCGGCCGTAGTCGCTTTCAATTCACCCGCAAGTTGCGCACCGCCGGAATCGCTGAGTTGATCGACGTGAATTCGCAGCCCTAGTCCGAGCTTCCGGGCTGCCGTCAAAATTCTTCTTGATTGCTCGACGTCGAAATAACCGTGTTCACAAAATACGTCGCAAAATTCCGCGAGTTTTTCGCTTGCGACCCGCGGCAGCATCTCGTCGATTACAAGATCGATGTATTTATCGGTGTTCAGTTTGCGCGGCACCGCATGCGCGCCAAGAAAAGTCGGCACAATTTCCAGCGGCGCTTCTTCATTGAGCCGCCGCATCACGCGCAAAATCTTCAATTCGCCTTCGACCGTCAGTCCGTACCCAGATTTTGCTTCGACGGTTGTTGTTCCGCAGCGTAGGAACCATTTTGCGTGGTTCTGAGCTTGGGTGAAAAGCTCTTCGCCGCTGGCCGCGCGCGTTTTCTCTACTGTTGACCAAATCCCGCCGCCGGCTCTCGCGATTTGTTCGTACGTTTCGCCACGTGCGCGTCGCTCGAAATCGTCGAGCCGATTTCCGGCAAAGACCAAGTGTGTATGCGCATCGACAAATCCTGGCAGAATGACACGCCCGCCGGCATCGACAACTTCCGCATCGCCTGCGTTCTTCGCGACCTCCTCGCTTGAACTGACGATGTCGATCTTGCCGTCGCGGATCAGCATTCCGCCATCGCGGATAATCGCCAGCTCAGACATCTCTGTGCCAACGCGCGGTCGCTGTGGACCTGCCAGCGTGACTAATTGCGAAGCGTGGATAACGGCGACGGAGCTCATGAAGTGTTGAAGCGCTAAAGCGGAAACGGCACTGTCATTCTGAGCGAAGCGACAAATCTCTGAGCAGCTCTTCTGGCAACCTAGAAGCGACAATCAGAGATGTTTCGCTTCGCTCAACATGACAGGAGGAGTTGCCCGCTTCAACATTTCAACCCAGTTTGCTTTCCACAATTTGATTGATTTTCTTGAAATCCGTCTTCGAATCAGCGCTGATCTTTCGAACCTTCTCGTGAAGGTCCATTTTGAATTTCTCATCCTTCAGTTGCCCGAGATTGATTCGCACGTTGAGCGCAGCTCCTTCAATGCAGGCCCACGTCGCCAGCGCGCCAACGCCTACATCCGAAATCGAGGCCGGATTTCCCTTTCCCGCCATCTCGGCAAGCAATTCGTAGGATTTCGACGCAGTCTCCATGACTTTCAGTGGAATCTGAGCCGCATATTTCGTTGCTTCTTCAATCGCTTTCGAGCGCGCTGCCTTTTCTTCTGCCGATTGCTTTGGCAGCGCGAATGCATTCATCACTCTGTTAAACGCAGCCGTATCTTCATCGACCAACGACAGCAATTCATCCTTGAGTTGCTGTGCTTTGACGGCCCACTCGCTGAAATACTCGACTTTGTCGTCCCAGCCACGCTTGCCGGCGGAAAGATTCGCCACCATTCCACCTAACGACGCACCTAACGCCCCCATCAACGCTGCTACAGAACCACCGCCCGGTGCGGGCGAATCGCTCAGTGTTTCATTGCAAAACTCGCGCAGATTCATTTTCGCCAGGGACGTCTTTTGCTCAGAAAACTCGATCTTCAATTCAATCACTTTTTCTTTCGGCTCGAAAGGTTTCAGTTCGCTGAGGCCCATCGAGCGAATCGCGATGTCGATCAGTTCCTCTACCGAAGCACCCTCAGACCATTGCTGTTTACGAAGAAAATAACGGCCGGAATCCACCAGACATTTCTTTGGCACCATGCCCACAATCTCCGAGCCGGTTACACGCAATCCGCGCTTCGATGCTGCCTCAACAGAAGCATCGAACGCCACGTGCAACGGGGTCTCTTCGATGTTCGTCAGATTCATCGATACCTGCGCGATGCCGTATTCCTTCACGAACCAGCCGATAGCCTTCACGTGCTTCAACATTCCTGGAATTCGAACGGGTTCGCCGTTTGAATCCAAAACCCGTTTGCCAGACGGCGTCCCGTCTTCCGTTTTCACTCTTCCCTGTTCTCGCACATCAAATGCAACCGAGGTCGCGCGACGCACGGATTTCGTGTTTAGATTTACGTTGTAGGCCACGAGAAAATCGCGAACGCCGATGACTGTCGCGCCTGATTTTTCATTGAAAACGGCTGGCCCGAAATCTGGTTTCCATTCACGCTGCTTAATCTTGTCAAAAAAACCTTCGTATTCTCCAGTGCGAATAACCGAAAGGTTCGAACGCGATTTATCCCTGGCTGCTTTTTCGTAGAGATAGACCGGAATCTTCAATTCCTCGCCAACGCGCTTTCCAAGGCGATTCGCGCAAGCGATTGCTTCTTCCCAACTGACGTTGCTGACTGGAATAAATGGGCAAACATCCGTCGCGCCCATACGAGGATGTGCGCCTTTGTGTTTGTGCATGTCAATGAGCTCCGCCGCTTTTTTAATACCGCGAAACGCCGCTTCCACTGCTGCATCTGGATCGCCCACAAACGTCACCACCGTCCGATTCGTGCTCGCGCCGGGATCGACATCGAGCAGCGAGACGCCATCGACCGATTCAATTGCATCGGTGACTTGCCGAATGATGTTTTGATCGCGTCCCTCAGAAAAATTCGGCACGCACTCGATAAGCTTTTGCATGTGTAGAATTCCAGAGAGGATTTACCGGATTAACCAGAATGCAAGATCAGAGCAGGTTGGTCCCAGGCAATCGGTCTTGAATCGGTCTCATTTTTGTCTAAAATTAGTGCAAATGGCGTCGACTACAGTTTCCATCAGTGAAGCCAAACAACGCCTCGGTGAGATCGCTGACCGCGCAATCGAAGGCGAGCACATTGTCATCGTGAGAAAATCAAAGCTGCTGGTTTTGAAGCCGCTGGAATTGCCCGAGCCCGTGCCAATGCGGCCGCCCGGATATTTCAAGGACTGCTATGATCGAGAAGCGATCAAAGAATCCAACAAGCTTGCTTCCCACTCGGTTCGGAAAATCATGAAATGAGGCAGTGGGAAATTTATCTTTTCCCGTTTCCGGAAGAGAAGCCGCATCCTGCAGTGATCATTTCCAACGAGGAACGTTGCGTAAACGACGACCTCGAATACGTCAATGCACTCATCTGCACCTCGGCCAGACTCAATCGCGAGATGAAAAAGCACGAAGTCATTCTGAATGCAGCCGATGGCTTGGACTGGAAAATCGCTGTCCGCTGCGATGTCGTCTATCTCCTGCCAAAAGCCGAATTTCGAGAGCGCCGCGGAAAGGTGAGCCCACAACGTCGGATCGCGATCGCGCGGAAAATCGTCGAGACGCTTCGACTGCCAATCGCGTAGGGACAAGTTTGCTTTAACACTCAATCCCGATTCTGCAGCTTCATTGGAATATCGATCTTGTTAGCAGCGGCAAATTCGATAGCGCGGGAGTAGCCCGCGTCGGCGTGGCGCAGGATGCCCGTTCCGGGATCGCTGGTGAGAACGCGCTCAAGCCGGCGTTTGGAATTTTCGGTTCCGTCGGCGACGACCACCATTCCGGCGTGCTGCGAGAAACCAATGCCGACACCGCCACCGTTGTGGATGGACACCCACGATGCGCCGGCCGCTGTGTTGACGAGGGCATTGAGCAACGGCCAGTCAGCGATCGCGTCGCTGCCGTCGAGCATGTTTTCCGTCTCGCGATTAGGCGATGCGACCGAGCCGGAATCGAGATGATCGCGACCGATTACAATTGGCGCTTTGAGCTCGCCGCGTTTCACTAATTCGTTCATCTCCAAGCCAAACTCAGCACGTTCGCCGTAGCCCAGCCAACAAATCCGCGCAGGTAGCCCTTGAAATCGAATTCGCTCCTTAGCGAGTTTCATCCAGCGCGCGAGCGTTTGATTTTCAGGAAACAATTCGAGCACGAGCTTGTCTGTCCGCGTGATGTCCGCCGGATCACCACTCAAGGCAACCCACCGAAACGGACCGCGCCCTTCGCAAAATAGCGGACGAATGTATTCGGGAACAAATCCCGGAATTTCGAATGCGTTTTTGATGCCGGCCTTTTTTGCCTGCGCGCGGATGTTGTTTCCATAATCAAACGTGACTGCGCCTTTTTTCTGCAATGCGAGCATCGCTTCCACATGCACGGCCATGGATTGCATCGCACGTTCGACGTATTCGTCTGGGTTTTTCCGGCGCAACGCGAGCGCATCTTCGAGCGACATCCCATGTGGCACATAGCCATTTAACGCATCGTGCGCGCTGGTTTGATCGGTGAGAACGTCGGGCACGATACCGCGCTTCACAATTTCAGGGAGAACATCGGCGCAATTGCCGACCAAACCCACAGAAAGCGATTTTCGATCTTTGCGTGCCTGATCGATTAACTTCAGTGCTTCATCGAGCGACCACGCAATCTTGTCGCAATAACCGCTCTTCAATCTTTTCTCCCGAGAAAAACCGCGCCGTTCATTGTCGCAGCCAGCGGTTGTGCGCCGCCCATCCCCCCAAGCCCGCCGGTTAAGACAAATTTTCCATCGAGCGAGCCGCCGAAATGTTTGCGCCCGGCGGCGGCAAAAGTTTCGTACGTTCCCTGCACAATCCCCTGGCTGCCGATGTAGATCCATGAGCCGGCTGTCATTTGTCCATACATTGTCAGCCCCATTCGCTCGAGCCGGTTGAACTCGGCGTAATTGTTCCATTGTCCGACCAGATTGGAGTTCGCGATGAGGACCCGCGGCGCTTCATCGTGTGTCCGGAATTTGCCAACCGGTTTTCCTGATTG